>Ga0181564_10003724_pt1 | contig 13076 bp, 12 predicted proteins | sample 011ome_24_FD_134512 | JGI IMG/M metagenome (GOLD analysis project Ga0181564, IMG submission 134512) | Coastal salt marsh microbial communities from the Groves Creek Marsh, Skidaway Island, Georgia - 011513CT metaG (megahit assembly) | ecosystem: Environmental > Aquatic > Marine > Intertidal...
CGACCCGCGTGACGCATGGCTTCGATGACCTCGGGGCTCTTCACCACCGGTTCGTCCCAGCGCTCCACCTCACCGGTGTCGGCATAGGACGGTCGTGCGATGTGGTCGGGCACGGTGCGCATCGGCGACACCTCGCCCGGCATCACTTTGCCGTCGTCGCGGCGGTGGCACCGCTTGTACTTACGCCCACTGCCGCACCAGCACGGATCATTTGCCTGCGGCAACACGGCGGGAGGGTTCGCGGACATCGACCCTCAGTCTACGAGTGGTGCCGAATGCCGTCACCCCGGGCGCCAGAACACCGTGCCGAACGGCGCCAACCGCAATGGTGTACGGCGCCAACCGCAGCGATTTACGGCGCCAGTCGTTCGAGCACCCAACCGTCGCCATCACGCCGGTAGCGGATGCGGTCGTGCAGCCGGCTGGGGCGCCCCTGCCAGAACTCCCACGAGTCCACCATGATCAGCCAGCCACCCCAGTACGGCGGCCGTGGCACATCGGCATCGACGTAGCGTTCCTCGGTGGCGGCCACCAGCGCTTCTAATTCGGCGCGGTCGGCAATCACCTCGCTTTGTGGCGATGCCCACGCCCCGATGCGGCTGCCGCGTGGACGCGACGCAAAGTACGCGTCGCTGTCATCGGCCGACACTCGTGCCACGCGCCCACGTACCCGTACCTGGCGGTGCAGTGCCAGCCATGAGAACACCGCGACCGCATGCGGGTTGGCGTCGAGTTGACGGCTTTTCGCCGAGTTGTAGTTCGTGTAGAACCGCAGCCCGTCGGCGTCCACGCCGCGGGCCAACACGATGCGGGCATCGGGCACACCGTCGGTGTCGGCGGTGCCCACGGTCATGGCATGAGGTTCGGCGATGCCTGCTTCTGACGCCTCTGAATACCACCGATGCCATTGCTGCCCCGGGTCAACATCCACATCGCTCACATCAAGACCAGCGGTCTCGTATTGAATGCGGCGGTTGCGGATCTCGTCAGGGTCCATGAGGCGCTCGTTCTCAGCTGACACCGATCACATCGATGCCGCGCATATAGGGCCGCAGGACGTCGGGCACGGTCACGGTGCCGTCGGCGTTGCGGTGGGTTTCACAGATCGCGGCCCACACGCGGGGCACGGCGAGTGCCGAGCCGTTCAAGGTGTGCACCAACGCGGTGCCCTTTTGCGGGGTGCCGTCGACGTCGACGGGTTTGTAACGAATGTCGCCGCGGCGTGCCTGATAGTCGGAGAACCAGCTCACCGACGACACTTCCAGCCATTGCGCGCACCCTGGGGCGTACACCTCGATATCGAATGAGCGGTGATGGCTTTGGCCGAGGTCGCCAGTGCAGATCTCGATCACGCGGTGATGCAGACCGAGGGCGGCGATCATCGACTCGACACGGTCCACCATCTGCATCAGCAGTTCGGGGGCTTGGTCAGGGGTGGCTAGGGCGAGAATTTCGACCTTGTCGAATTCGTGGCTGCGCAGCATGCCGCGCGTGTCACGACCAGCAGCTCCAGCTTCACGACGGAAGCACGGGCTGTAGGCCATGAATCGGGCGGGCAGTTCGGCGGCAGCAACGACTTCACCGGCGTACATCGAGGTGAGGGGCACCTCGGCGGTGGGGATGCACCACAATCCGTCACGTTCGATCGCGTAGGAGTCGTCGGCGAACTTGGGCAGCTGGCCGGTGGCGGTGAGCGTGGCCGTCGACACCAGCGATGGCGGTCGAATCTCTTCGAACTCATCGGCGCAGGTGTCGAGCGCGTACTGGCACAGCGCGCGCGCCATGGTGGCGCCTGCTCCGCGCTGCATGGTGAACATCGACGCGGCGATTTTCGTGGCGCGTTCCGCGTCGAGGATGCCGAGTTCCACCGCGGTGTCCCAATGCGGCACGTGTTGATGATCAGCGAATCCATCGGTGCCGCCATCGGGCAGATACGGGCCGCGCACCACCGGGTTCTCGCTGTCGTCGACGCCGTCGGGTGCGTCGGGATGCGGCAGGTTCGGTATCGCCAACAGCACCTCACGCAGTGCAGCCTCGACCTCGTCATGTTCGACAGCGAGACGGTCTTCGTCGGCGCCAAACGCACGGCTCGTGGCCTGCAGCTGCTCAGTTTCGGCGATATCGGCGTCGCTGCCCGAGCGACGCAATTGCCCCACCTGTTTCGAGATGGCATTCACCTGGGAACGTATGTCATCACGTGCCGACGTGATCTCACGCAGGCGCGCATCAAGCCGAGCGGCATCATCGAGTTGGGTGAGCACCGCGGTGTCGCCGCGGCGGGCGAGTGCAGAGCGCACGCCATCGGGGTCGGTGCGCAGAAGCCGAACGTCGATCACGATGCAGAGAGTACCGGCGGTGATCCCCGGTGCCCCGTCTGGTGTGGTGGTGCGGTCAGCGGGTGCGCACCACGATGGTGCCGGCCACCTTGTCGTGCCAGGTCTGGCGATCCTTGTCCCAAATCATCCACAGGTAACCGAGATACAAGATGTTGGCAGAGATGATCCACCCGAAGAGTTCACGCCCGAGAGCACGGCCGATGCCGGGGACATCACCGTTGTCGACCCGGACCACCTTGTTGCCGACAATGCGACGACCCCACGTCTGGCCGGTACGGCCGAGGGCACGTAGGTAGATCACCACAACGAATAAGAATCCGAGCACGACAACCGCGATGCCACCACCAAGCAGCCCGGCCGACGGTGCACCATCGGGGCAGATCAGTTCGTCGGTCAGGCCACGGGTTTCGAAATAGCAGTCATTGAACGACAGGACGATCATCACCACGCCGACAATGATCGGCACTGCCATAGCGATGCCGTACAGCAAGCCGTCGAGAAGGTAGCCGCCGAGTCGGTTACCGAACCCGGCGCGGCCGCTGTGGTCGGTTCCCCATGCGTCCGTGCCACCGGTCGCAGGTGATGTATCGCCTGGTGGCGGTGGGGGCGGCGGCATGTCGCCGGGCGATGGTGGCGGTGGCGGCTGCATATCGCTCATACCCCGTACCGTAATACACCTGCCGCGGCAGGTCGGACGGTTTCAGTCGCGATCGTCGCGGGCCGGAGTGGTCTCGGCAAAAGCGCGTTCGACGTCGGCCGTGGTGAGCGGCACCTCGGCATTGCCGACGATCTCTGCATCGGGCATACGGCTGCCGCGGCGGTAGTCGTGACTGGTGCGGAAATCTTTGGCGAACTGGGTGAAGTAGTAGATCACCAAGCCCCACAAGAAAATACCGCCACCAAGTTTCATGAATGCGCCCGCGAGTTGCTGATCGGACGCCACCGAAATACCCCACAACCGCAGCGGTACTTCGTAGGCGGTGTACACGGTGCCTTCGGCGAATGTGAGCCAGGCAGCAGGAATGGTGGGCACAATCGACTGGGCGAACAGGTAGATCATCTTGCCGACGAGACCAATGCGGAACTCCTCGATGGGCCCGACGACCGGCATCCACATCAGCAACGAGGTCACCACCACGGCCACGTGCAGCCCGTAGTGCAACGCGCCGTTCCAGAAGCCATCACCGACGGAGGCATTCACCAGCAGCGGGATGTGGGTGAGCATGGCCACACCGTTGAACACCACACCGGCGGCGACGGGGCGGGTGAGCCAGCGCACCGCGCGATACAGGCCACCGTCACCGATCAGAATCCGCATCAGCCACGCCGGAGTGGCCAGCAGTGCAAGCGGTGGGATAAAGAAGCTGAGGGCCATGTGCTGCACCATGTGTACCGAGTACAGATAGTCCTCGCTGATGTCGTGCACAGGCCAATCTGATGACACCCACAGCAGCGCCATGGCCGCACCGAACGCGTAGAGATTGCGGCGTGTCACCACCGGTTGGCCGACCGGTACAGCTTTCGGGCCGATGACGCGGACGGTGTAAACGTAGGCCGCGGTCAGAAATCCGACCAGCAGCCACACTTCGGGGTGCGCCACGAAATCCCACGGGTTCAGGTTCCAGTTGTTGGTCTGGGCGACCATGTCGTCTCCGGGGGTGGGGGGCGACCGTGACCCGTGCGGGTCAGGACGAGAAGAAGTGCATGCTCAGCAAGAACACGCCATAACAGCCAATGGCTAAGAACATGCCGATGTAGAACATCAAACCGAACAACTTCGAGTCGAACTTCAGGTGCATGAAGTACAAGATCACGCAGAAGAACTTGACACCCATGAGAATCAGCAGCAGCGGGAGGAATGCGGCACCGAGTTGGTCTTGGGTGTAGCTGAGCGCCACCTCGATGGCGGTTACCGCGGCAAGGAAGACGGCGATCTTCACGTAGCCCATGTCGGACAGGCCGTGAGATTCGCCCTCGTGGGTGTCGTGATGCTGGTCGGTGTCGGTGACGGTCATGATGTCCTCGCTGGTGGGCGTCAGGCCGGGATCAGGTAGACGAGGGTGAAGATCAAGATCCACACCACGTCAACGAAGTGCCAGTACAAGCCGAACAGCTCCACGGTTTCTGCTTTATCCCCGGGCACTCGGTTCTTACCGATCATGCCAACCAAGGAGGTCAACATGATGATGCCAACGGTGACGTGCACACCGTGGAAACCGGTGAGCGTGTAAAAGCTGGACGAGAACAGGCTCGTGGTGAAGCCGAGACCTTCGCGGTAAAAGGTGGTGAACTCGTACACCTGACCGGCAACGAAGAGTGCGCCGAGCAGAGCCGTCACCATCAACCAGACCTTGGTGTTGCGGTCGTCCTTGCGGTGAGCCGATGACACGGCGAGCACCATGGTGAGCGACGACATGAGCAGCACGAAACTCGATGCCGAGGTGAAGGGGATGTCCCACACTTGGTCAGGGCCGAGGTTCTCCGAGTGCCGACCGCGGTACAGCATGTAGGTGGAGATCAGGCCGCCGAAGAGCAGGCACTCCGACCCGAGGAACATCCACATCGCCAACTTGTTGTTGGACAGGCCAGTGGAGGAGTGATGCGCGCCGTGGTCGTCGTGGGCGTCATGTCCGGTGGCCGGAGCCACGGCGGTGTCAGCCATGGGCGGCGACCTCCAGTTCGGTGCCGGCAGCCGGCGGGTCGTAGTCGTCGTCGGGAGCGGTGTGAGGTTCCATACCCCAGCCGTACATCGACAGCAGCGCGAGTGCCGCACCGCCGACGATCAGCCAGATGTTGTAGATCACGCCATAGGCCATGATCGGCAACGCCAGCGACAGCAGAATCGGCCAGTACGACGGCGACGGCAGGTGGATGTGGCTATCGCCCTTGGCCTCCTCTTCAGCAACGATCTCTTCTGCGGTGGCCACCTGGTGGTAGTCGTGATGGTCGCCTTCGCCACGGTCTTCATACTTGCGATGGAAGAACTCGTCGAGGTGGCCCACGGTGGGGGTCCGGTCGAAGTTGTGTTCCTTCGGCGGGCTGGTGGTGATCCACTCAAGGCTGCGGGCATCCCACGGATCGAGAGGGGCCTTCTGCGTGCCCTTTCGGTGCGAGACATAGATGTTCACGAAGAACAACAACACGCCGAGTGCGAGGACAAACGATCCAATCGACGCGACAAGGTTCCAGAACCCGATGTTGAAGAACCCTTCACCGGCGCGGTTCTCGGTCCACCTGTACATACGGCGCGGCTGGCCTTGCAGACCGAGCACGTGCATCGGGCCGAAGGTGAGGTTCATGCCGATGATGGTCAGCCAGAAGTTCCAGCGTCCCATGCGCTCGTTCAGCATCTTGCCGAACATCTTCGGCCACCAGTAGTAGAGGCCGGAGAACAGACCGAGCACGGCACCACCGAAGATCACATAGTGGAAGTGCGCCACGATGTAGTAGGTGTCGGTCTGCTGGGTGTCGGACGGCGCAACCGAGTGGGTGACGCCGGACAGACCACCGATGGTGAACTGCACGATCACACCGACCGCGTACAGCATGGGCACGGTGAACTTCAACTTGCCGCCCCACATGGTCATCACCCAGTTGATGATCTTGACGCCGGTGGGGATCGCGATAGCCATGGTGGCCACCGAGAACACCGCCACTGAGATGGGGCCGAGGCCGGACGCGAACATGTGGTGGGCCCATACGCCCCAGCCGACGAAACCGATCGCGGCACCGGAGAACACCACCAGCGGGTAGCCGAACAGCGGCTTCTTTGAGAACACCGGCAGCACTTCGGACACGATGCCGAAGGCCGGCAGCACGATGATGTACACCTCGGGGTGGCCGAAGATCCAGAACAGGTGCTGCCATAGCAGTGGGTCGGCACCGGCTTCCACCGAGAAGAAGGTGGCATCGAAACTGCGCTGGAACATCAACAGGAACAGCGCGACGGTGATGACCGGGATGGCGAACAGCAACAGGAACTGCACCACCATGATCATCCAGGTGAAGATGGGTACCTTCATCAGGCTCATGCCGGGTGCGCGCATGTTGATCACGGTGACGATCAAGTTGATGGCGCCGGTGAGCGATGCGATACCGGTGATCTGCAGGCCGAGCGCCCAGAAGTCCACACCGTTGGTCGGCGAGAACGCCACCGAGGAGTTCGGGGCGTACATGAACCAACCACCGTCGGCGGCACCACCGAGGATCCACGAGGTGTTCAAGAACAGGCCGCCAAACAAGAACGTCCAGAAACCGAACGCGTTGATTCGGGGGAAGGCCACGTCGCGGGCGCCGATCTGCAGCGGCACCATGTAGTTGGCGAAGGCTGCCGCCATCGGCATGACGAAAAGGAACACCATGGTGGTGGCGTGCATGGTGAACATCTGGTTGTAAGCATCGGCCGACAACACGGTGCCGTCGGGGCCGGCGAGCTGCAGGCGGATCAGCAGGGCTTCGATACCGCCGATGACGAAGAACGCCATGGCGACGACGCCGTACATGATGCCGAGCTTCTTGTGGTCAATGGTGAACAGCCACGACTTCCAGCCGGTGGTTTCCACCGGGCGACGGAACACACCGTAGGAGGTGGCCGGCGTGGCCACCGCGGGTGCGGCGTCGGGGCTGACGACAGCAGGTGTGTCGGTCGGTCGTTCGATGATGGCCATATCAGGACCTCACTTACGCTCGAGCAGGTAGGCAATAAGTTCGTCGATCTGGTCCTCGGAGAGGGCCAGATAGGGCATGCCGCGCGTCTTGCCGTCGGTTTCGGTCAGCATTTCGGCATCGGCGTACATCGGCTTCTTGGCCGGTGAGTTGCGGAGCCATTCGCGCAGTTCGATTTCGTTCAGGCAATCCTCGGTGACGCCGGCCAGGTAGCGCTCGCCGAACACCTCGGGGTCCGCTTCCCACACGTCGGCACGGCACTCGTCGGTGAGCAGATCGAAGGTGGCGCCGGCGAAGGTGTTGCGACCCATGAGGTTCGTGAGGTTCGGTGCGGCGCCGGAGTACACGAACTGGTCGGGGTACGACACCACCAAGGTGTCGTCATCGGGGTCGTCGGTGCCGCGGTCGTCCACCAGTCCGTTCACCTGGTGGCAGCGTGAGCACTGAGTGATGAAAGTGGATTCGCCGGCGGCGGCAAGGGTGCCTTCTTCTGGCGAGGTGTACGGCTCAAGTTCGTTGTCCAACCACTGCTGGAAGTGGTCAGGTTCCAACACGATGGTCTCCATGCGCATGTTGGCGTGGCTGAGACCGCAGAACTCGGTGCATTGGCCGGCGTAGATGCCCGGCGTCTCCGATGACAGGCGTAGGTAGTGCACACGCCCGGGCACCATGTCGCGCTTGCCATTCAGGCGCGGGATCCAGTAACTGTGGATCACGTCACGGCTGGTTCCGCGCAGCAACACCTTGGTGTCGGCGGGGATCACCAACTGGCCGGAGGTGACGATCGGAGCGGCCTCAGCGGCAGTGGGGGCGAACCCGCAGATCGTGCCGTCATCTTCGACCTCGTAGTCGTATTCCCACCACCACTGCTGACCCGTGACGTTGATGACGCATTCGGTGTCGTCGGTGTCGGCGAGGGCCATCACCACGCCCACGGTGGGGATGGCGATCGCGGCGAGGATCACCGCCGGGATGGCGATGAAGAGATATTCGATGACGGGCTTGCCGTGGGTCTGCTCGGGCATTGACTGGCCCTTGTCACGGAACCGCAGCACGGTCACGGCTAGCAGGCCGAACACCAACACGCCGACGATGCCAGCGGTGAGGAATACCGGCCACTGCAGATCGTGAATCTTCTGCGCGTTCTCCCCGGCAGGTTGCCATGTGTCCTGCGGTGCGTCGGTGGCGCATGCAGACAGGGCGATCGCCGCGCCAACAGCAGCGGCAATACCGGGAATACGACGGCGACGGCGGGGGTTGACGGCGCTCACAGCGTCGAGTGTATGCGCGTCATGTGAGCCGACCCAGATGGTGCGATCGTGATTCGTATGGCCGTTCACGGCACCACAACCTCCAAGTCGGCGGTGTCCACACCGGGCACCTGGAACCGGTAGCCCCCGATCTCGGTGATTTCAGGAGCGAAGCTCGGCACCGCGAAGTTCACGGTGAGCCACTGCACGCCACCGGGTTCCACCAGCATCGAGCAGATGCGCGGCGGTGAACCTTCGTAATCGGGAGCGAGGTCGATCACCAGACGGCGATCCTCATTCGTCTCATTGCGGAACAACAAGTTGTTGGGGTTGGAGCGTGGCAACTGCATCGCACCCACGCGGTCGACCTCATCGCCGGGCTTGCGATGCACCAGGCGGCCGTCGGGGTTCAAGATGACTTCCACGCTGCCGGCTTTGCCGGCCACGGTCTGGCTGGCGTGCTTGTCGGCGTAGGTCTTCTCCGCGCCGCATTCATCCTTTTCCGCGAAGTAGGCGGTGGTCTCGTATTCGTGGATATCGCGCTCACCGTTCAGGCCGCTGACGGCGCCACCGCCGATGAGCACCACGCTGGACACCGCGAACAACGCGGTGATCTTCGGTGCGGTGATCGACCGGTTCGCGCCGACGATGGCGCCGACGATCAACACGATGGTGGCCACGATCGAGAACGCGACGATGGTGGAGGTCTTCGATGGCACACCAAGCATCACTCGCGAGAACGAGTAGATCACGATGCCGAGCCCGATCGCGGCAGCCACCGGCATTTCTGCGGTGTAGGCCAGACGGCTGCGGACTTCGGCGTTGTGGCTGGCGTCGGCGCTGGCCCGCTCGGACCACGCCTGCAGGATCCATTCGGCGATGCCGGCCACGAACAGGATCGCACCGAGGATGAAGATCGCCGGGTAGGTGACCAGACCGAGCGTCATAGTGGTGGCAGCGAGGCCGAGGGCGAACGGCCACATGCTGGCACCGGGCCGCGCGGCGTTCGCAGCGGCACCGTCGAAGGTGTCGGGTTCGTCGGCAAATACGTTGGCGTCGCGGGTGAAGATCACGATGCCGGCGAGCGTGGCGAGCGCCACGGTGGCCGAGACCAACCCGATGGTGCCCATCGTGCCTTCGGCGAGGACGCCGTAGGCCACAGTGCCGGCAAGCGACGCGACGGTGGCGCCGAGGAGAAGTTTGGCTCCGGTGGTGAACATGTCAGACCTGGGTCCTCACTTGGTGACGTAGACGACGAACCACACGGCCGAGTAGGCCGCGGCGATGAAATACCAGTACATGGCGTGGGCGCTGATGAGTTCGACCTCACGGTCGCGCCCGCCGAGGGAGCGGAACGCCGCCACCACGGTGTAGACGAGGCCGGCGATGACCAACGTGGCCATGGTGCCGGTCACGGCATAGAACAGGGCGCCGTAGGCGCTGTCGGCCAGCACCACACCCATGTCGACGTACACGAACGCTTGGGCGTTCACGTAGGCAAGACCCATCAAGAACACCACGCCGAGGGCGAGGGCTGTGTGGGCGCGGTCGCTGCGACGCGCGGCGTACACGGCCCACTGGGCGAAGAGGCACAGCGACCACACGGTGATCAACATCACGTTCGAGGGCACTTCGGGAATGATGTAACTGTCGGGGAAACGCTCCCCTGCCGACACCACTCGTTCGCGGAGCAGCGCCCAGATGGCGAGCATGCCGCCGATGAGCATGGTGCCGGCCACACCGGCGAGGGCGGTGGCCACGAAGACCTGCCGGCGCGGGGCCGGGGCAGCAGCAGCGGGTAGTGCGAGCGTCACGACGGGCTCCCTTCGGTGCCGGCGAGGTTGTCGAGTTCGGGTTCGGCCGACGACACCGTGGGCAGAGCCTCGAAGTTGTCGGCCGGTGCCGGCGAGGCGATCGTCCACTCGAGCGTGTGGCCACCCACCGGGTTGGCCTCCACCGCGTCGTCGCTGCGCGATGAGGCAATGGCGCCCAAGGCGGCGAGCACGGTCAGTGCCATCAGTGCGTGACCGACCAGCACGATGCCGTTCAAGATGGTGGATGCGCCGTCGCCGTCGTAGATGCCTGCGGCGGCTGGTTGGTCGGTGAAACCGGCGATGTAATGCGGCAGCGACGCTGCCGCGGTGGCGATGAGCCCGAGGCCGGCCAGTGGCAGCACTTTGCGGTCGGCGACGTGGATGCCCCACAGTTTCGGCGCCCAGAACACCAGAGCGCCCAATCCGCCGAGCAGTGCGCCGTAGGTGACATACACGGCTGCGGCTTCTTCGAACACCGTGCCGGCCAGTTCGAAGTCGTCGATGGCGGCCAGCAGGCTGCCCGCGGCACCGGCGAGGATCATCAGGGTGGACACCACACCGAACAGCAGCCCAGCAGAGATCTTCGGCGTGACACGGTCGCCCTCGGGCTTGGCGACGATGGCGCCGAGCGCCAGCACCACTACAGCGCCGAGCAACGGCAAACCGTAGAAGAACAACGCGATGACCGCCTGCTTCACGACATCGGCACCCTCAGCGGAGAAATCCACGCCGAAACGCTGCTGTTGTGCCACACCAGCGAAGGCACCCACAGCCACCAGACCAAGACCGGCGAACACCACCTGGCGCAGCGGATGGCGACGTCCGAAGGCCACCGGCAAGGTCTCGGCCAACAGGCCGAGCGCGGGCAGCGCGTAGATGTAGGTCATCGGCTGCGACCAGAACATAGAGATCCAGTCGCCGATGGCCTCGGGGCCTCCGAAGGCGAGGCCGGCGTTGCGGGTATCGACGAACAACAACACGATCGCGCCGAACATCACGGGTAGGGCCACCAGCAACGCGAGCGATTGCACCAGCGCCGACCAGGTCATGAACGGCACACGCCGCAGGGTGACCCCGGGGGCGCGGGTGGTGAGCACGGTGGCGGCCACGCTGGCTGCCGACGCGAGCAGGCCGAGAATGGTGAGGCCGAGACCGGCAAGGAACAGGTCGACCATCTGGGCGTCGCCACCACCGACGCCGCCGTTGGCCGCGAGAGCCACGATGGTGAGGGTGATACCGCCGAGCCAGGAGTAGAAACCGGTGAGGGCCAGGCGCGGGAACGCCATGGCGCGTGCGCCCACCTGCATCGGTGCGATCGCGATGGCCACACCGAGCGTGACCGGGATGGCCATGGCGAACACCAGGCCGATGCGATGCAGTTGGAACAGCTGCAACAACGCACCACCGTCGAGTACGTTGCCGGAATCGTCGGTGCGCTCTAGGCCCAGCAGGGCACCGATGACGGCCACAGCCACAGCGGCCAGCAGGCCGGTTACGGCGTAGAGACGGCCGATCTTTTTGTGGTCGGTGGACGTGGCCCAGTCGGCGGCTCGGGCCACGAAGGTGCCCACGGTGCCATCACCGAGGGCCGCGGGCCGAGCGGGGGTGTCGATCGTGGTCATGTCGGTGTGCAGCTCGCTTCCGGTACCGGTGGCCCTGCTGACCCCACCGAAACCGGGGCGTGACAGGGCATGGTTGCGTAACGGCTCAATCCTACTTGTCTGATCGCGCGACGACAGAAATCCACTGCCAGTTCGTGACGCAGGTCATTGTTCACCTCGTCACATCACGGCAGGCGATGGACGTGCGATCAACTCTGCCTCAGACGAGAACGTCGAGGGTGAGCGCGGCGAACAACACACTCACATAGGTGATCGAGAAGCCGAACACCCGCATTGATCGGGCTTCGGTGGGTTCCCGACGCAACCATTCGCAGGCCCACAGGAACGCGGCGCCCAACACGGCGGCTGAGATCACGTAGATCGGGCCGAGCCCGGCGCCATCGCCGGCAATGGTCGTATCGCCGTTCGCCACAGGCACCAACACCAATGTGGTGGCGACGAGAGCGATGGTGTGGCCAATCATTTGGATGTAGGCGTTCTTGAATGGCACCACCGCGGGCAGCATCGGCACATTCGCCGCCCGGTAGTCATCGGCGTAGCGCATGGCGAGCGCCCAGAAGTGCGGCGGAGTCCAAAAGAAGATGGCCGCGAAGAGCACCACGGGGGTCCAGGTGAGGTCATTGTTCACCGCGGCCCAGCCGACCAGCACTGGCACGGCTCCCGCCGCACCACCGATCACGATGTTCTGGCGACTGGTGCGCTTCAACCACAGGGTGTAGACCCCCACATAAAACGCGGTCGCGGATGCGGCGAGGATGGCCGCGAGCAGGTTGGCCCCGGCCCACAGCACCGCAAAAGCAGCAATTTCCAGGGACAGGGCGAACACCAGCGCTTCTCGTGGTTGCACCACGCCGGTGACCAGCGGCCGGGTGCGGGTGCGTTCCATCAACGCGTCGATGTCGCGGTCGACATACATATTGATGGCGTTGGCACCGCCGGCGGCCAGGCTGCCGCCGATCAGGGTGATGATTACCAGGCCAAGACCGGGCCATCCGCCGTCGGCGAGCACCATGGTGGGCACGGTGGTGATCAACAGCAGTTCGATGATGCGCGGCTTGGTGAGCGCGATGAACGCTCCCGCGCGACTGGTAGAGGCACGGCGGCTGCCGTGGGCCACTCCTCCGGGGGCAAGCCGCGAGGGGACGAGGGGGCGGCTGCCGAGGCTCATGGTCCTCCCAGCGTACGGCCGCCCCGCTGTAGCGGCCAACGCCGGCTCGGGTCGTGCGTGTGTGCACGCTGACAACACGACCGCCGATGATGCCTCATCGCCGAGGTGGTCGCGTCCGAGCCGGGGCATGGCCGAACGGGCGACGGTTGAGCCGGTCACCGCTTCAGGGCACACTGGGCTGGTGAGTGGTCGGCCCGAGCGCAGCGCAACCCGTGTCCGCG
>Ga0181564_10003725_pt1 | contig 13075 bp, 7 predicted proteins | sample 011ome_24_FD_134512 | JGI IMG/M metagenome (GOLD analysis project Ga0181564, IMG submission 134512) | Coastal salt marsh microbial communities from the Groves Creek Marsh, Skidaway Island, Georgia - 011513CT metaG (megahit assembly) | ecosystem: Environmental > Aquatic > Marine > Intertidal zone...
GCCCCCAAAATCACTTTCGACGCTCGCAACCAGTCTGCACGACGGCATCGTTTCACGCTTAGCCGCGCATGGCTTGTTATACAGCTCAAGCCGATGGTTTGCTACACCTCGACGACTCGCCGTATTAGTTGAGGGACTCGAGAGCCAAGCGGAAGATTCGACCGAGGTCATTTTGGGACCACCGGCCCCTGCAGCTCGCACAGATAGCGGCGACTGGGCGCCTGCTGCTATTGGTTTTGCGAAAAAACAAGGGTTACAGCCGGACGATCTTCAGATCATTAGCACCGATAAAGGCGAACGACTCGGCATACACCGAACATTGCCTGGTGCCAAAACAGAGAACGTTCTTGCCCCTATCGTCGATGAGAGCTTACAACATCTCCCCATAGCGAAACGCATGCGTTGGGGAGCCTCTCGGACCGAATTCGTGCGCCCCGTACACTGGGTGGTCGCCCTGTATGGTAACAATTCTAACCTAGGCACAATTTTTGGAATCAAGGCCTCGAACGAAAGCCGGGGTCATCGATTTCATGGTCCTAAGCAGGTGGTGATTGAATCACCGGACGCTTATGAGTCAACTCTTGAGCGCGCCAAAGTCATCGCCTGTTTCGAGCGCCGAAGATCACTCATCCTGTCTCAAGTACAGGCGTGCGCAGAAGCACTAAACGCAGAAGCGCAAATTGACCCTGATTTGCTTGAGGAAGTCACGGCATTAGTAGAATGGCCTGTCGCACTTAGCGGTGAATTTGACTCTGGGTTTTTACGTGTGCCCGCAGAGGCGCTAATCGCCTCTATGAAAGAACACCAAAAATATTTTCATCTGCGAACGAAAAGCGGCTCCCTGATGCCCAACTTCATCACCGTCGCAAACATTGAGAGCCCCGAGCCTGAACGTATAGTCAAAGGTAATGAGCGCGTGATTCGGCCTCGATTATCTGACGCCGCGTTTTTCTACGACACCGACTTAAAGTCGAGTTTGAATAGCCGCAACCAGCAGCTAGCAAAAATGACGTTCCAAGAATCACTTGGCTCAGTTTCAGACAAGGTTGCGCGAGTGAAGCAACTTGCTTTGGAAACCGCCAGGCAAATCGGCGCAAACGAGAACACGGTCACAATGGGCGCCGAGTTGTGCAAATCCGATCTGCCAACCGAGTTAGTGGGTGAGTTCCCTGAGCTTCAAGGGATCGCGGGGGCCTATTATGCCAGAGCCGAGAAATTGGGTGATGGAATAGCGACCGTCATAGAAGAACATTACTTGCCGCGTTTTGCAGGGGACAGACTGCCCTCGACAAAAGAGGCCATCTGTGTGGCTTTGGCGGACCGACTCGATACGCTCGCTGGTATCTTTGCGGTTGGCGAGATACCTTCTGGTTCAAAGGACCCATATGGCCTACGACGAGCCTCTCTCGCGTGCTTGAGATTAATAATTGAAGCTGAATTAGAGCTCGATCTTAGATCACTTCTCAATTCTGCTTTCAAGCTATTACCTTTTGAGGGTAATCCGGAGTCTGCTAGCATCGCGCTAGACTATATTATTGAGCGTTTTTACTCGCGATATGAATCCGACGGTATTGAAGTTACAACGATCCGATCTGTTCTTAACAAAGGCATTTACGAACCCCTTGATATGCACCAACGTATTTTAGCCGCTCACGGATTCCTCTCTATTCCAGAGTGTTCCGCGTTAGCGAGCGCTTACAAACGCGTGAGCAATATTCTTGGGAAGTCGGAGGAAGCGCACCAAGGAGATTACCAGCACGCTCTACTAACAGAACCAGCAGAGGTAAATTTGGTTGCGGCGATCGACAGGCTTTCTCCCGAGCTTGCTGAACTGTTAAATAAGAAAGACTATCAACGTTATCTAACCGTGTTAGCGAGCATGCGCGAAGCCGTAGACGCATTTTTTGATGATGTTATGGTGAACGTAGAAAACAGCGCACTAAAGCAAAACCGTCTTGCTATTTTATCGGTTTTGCAGGGCCTTTTTGGCGCTGTAGCCGATTTAAAAGAGCTCGCATCTTAAGCTCAGAAGAGAGGCCTCGCACAGTTTCTTGTGTGAGACCTTGAATGAATTTAAACGTCTAGGTTCGCGACGTTTAATGCATTTTGCTCGATAAACTCACGACGAGGTTCAACGTTGTCACCCATGAGCGTGGTGAACATTTGGTCCGCCATAATGGCATCCTCGATTGTGACTTGAAGCATACGGCGCGATTCAGGATCCATTGTGGTTTCCCACAACTGCTCTGGATTCATCTCTCCAAGACCTTTGTATCGCTGGATACTGTACCCGCGGGCCGCTTCTTTCATGAGCCAATCCAGAGCCTGATCGAACTCTCGTATCGATTCAGACTTCTCACCCCGCTGTATCCGCCCCTCTTCACCAATTAAGCCGGTGAGCGTCTCACCTAAAGCGGTCAACTGCCGGTACTCTGAAGAAGCAAAAAAGTCACGGCCCAACACGGTCTCATAATCAACCCCATGATTATAGAATTTAACCACGGGTAGATAGAGGTTACGCTCTTGATCCTTGCGGACGTGAACATCATATTGACTGCCGTTAACGGAATATCTCTGTAGTCGATCGCTCAAATTGCGCGCAAACTGCTGCACAACGGCCTCATCCGCCATAGCTTCAATGGTCAAAACCTCGCTGTAAACCAACCGCCAGAGTACATCAGCAGAGTAAAGTCGGCTTAACCGCGCTATTGTCTTGTCTACAGCACGATATTCGTGCACCAAACTCTCCAGCGCAGCACCAGTAATGGGTGGAGCTGATGGGTCTGTGATCAAAGCGGCTTCCTCTAAAGCAGATTGCGTCAAAAATGCGTTCAGCGCCTCATCATCTTTAAGATACTGTGACTGCTTGCCCTTAGCGATCTTATATAATGGCGGTTGAGCGATATACACATGCCCGCGTTCTACCAACTCTCTCATATGTCTAAAAAAGAACGTAAGCAGTAGGGTTCGAATATGGGAGCCGTCAACGTCTGCGTCAGTCATAATAATAATGCTGTGATAGCGAAGCTTATTGGCGTCAAACTCGTCTTTGCCAATACCACACCCCAGGGCCGTAACGATCGTGCCGACCTCGGCCGAACCGAGCATTTTATCAAACCGCGCCTTCTCTACATTTAGGATCTTTCCTTTCAGCGGCAAGATAGCCTGAAACTTCCGATTTCGACCTTGCTTTGCCGAGCCGCCCGCGGAGTCTCCTTCCACTAAGTAGATCTCACACAGTGCTGGATCTTTTTCTTGGCAATCAGCGAGCTTACCCGGTAGACCCGCGATATCCAAAGCTCCCTTCCGGCGGGTCATTTCTCGTGCCTTCCGGGCCGCCTCACGAGCACGCGCCGCATCGAGCATTTTCCCAACAATGATCTTGGCATCCGCTGGATTTTCCAGCAAATAATCATTCAGGTATTGTGACATCGCCTGCTCTACCGCCGTTTTTACCTCGGACGAAACGAGCTTCTCTTTCGTCTGGGATGAGAACTTTGGATCGGGCACTTTTACAGAAATAATCGCCGTTAGGCCCTCTCTGGCGTCGTCCCCTGTCGTGTTGATTTTCGCTTTCTTGGCTAAACCCTCTTTCTCAACATAAGTGTTCAAACCCCGAGTAAGTGCGGCACGAAATCCCGCTAGGTGTGTTCCACCGTCCTTTTGTGGGATGTTATTTGTGTAACAAAGCAGATTTTCTTGAAAGGAATCATTCCACTGAAGAGCAACCTCTACGGCCACTCCAGTTTCATCGTCAGGCTCCGTGCAAAAATGAAATGCCTTGTTAATCGGCGTTTTATTGCGGTTTAGATAGTCAACAAAGGCAGCAAGGCCGCCCTCGTAATTGTAGGTTTCTGACTCGCCAGATCGCTCATCAGATAGTCTTATATTGACGCCTGAGTTTAAAAACGCCAACTCACGTAAGCGCTTTGCCAAGATATCGAAATGAAACTCAATGTTATTGAAGGTTTCTGGAGAAGGTGAAAACCTTACCGTCGTGCCGGTTTGCGTCGTTTCGCCAACCACTTCGAGTGGCGCTTGCGGTACGCCGTGCACATATTTCTGCTCAAAGACCTTGCCCTGCCGGCGAATGGTCAGAACGAGCGAAGAAGAAAGAGCGTTCACAACCGAGACACCAACACCATGAAGCCCCCCGGACACTTTGTAGGTGTTGTCGTCAAACTTTCCGCCGGCATGGAGTACGGTCATAATAACCTCCGCAGCAGACACGCCTTCCTCATGCATCTCCGTGGGAATGCCGCGCCCATCGTCCGATACCGTAATAGATTCATCAGTATGGACCACAATATCTATCGTTGAGCAGTAACCGGCGAGCGCCTCATCGATGCTGTTATCGACGACTTCAAACACCATGTGGTGAAGACCTGTACCATCATCGGTGTCTCCAATGTACATACCAGGACGCTTGCGAACCGCATCAAGCCCTTTCAATACCGTAATACTTGAAGAATCGTAATTATTACTCGACATGCGGTCTCGCTCTGCTATTTAGGGTTTTTGAGGTGTTAGATTATAACACAGTCTAGGGATGGGGTATCGACCCCTGCTGACCCCTTACAATAGGCGCCCATGTTCCACGTGGAACTTTCTAACCACTAGAGATGCCGCCTCGAACGGTTCGAGAAACGGTGAAAGCAGCGCCTCTGTGGTGCCATTCACAAACACCTGAACACCACCCACTGCCTCGCTGATGATCGCCCCTATCGAGCGGAGTCTAACAGGGTCTAGCTCAGCGGCCACATCATCCAACAAAAGCACAATTTGAGCACCACCCGCCAGCGCGGCGTCGTCGCCCGCGGCCAAAGAATATCGCAACAAGCGCAACTGAGAGAGCTTGAGCGCAAAAATCGTCAGCTTCAGCTGCCCCCTCGACAGGACATCTCGTGCCAACCGGCGGTGCCCATCGACCTCAATGGTGATTTGAACATCACCCCTATGAGGACCTACCGATGAAAACCCGCGCGCAACATCGGTCTCCTCCGAGTCTCGCAATGCTTGTGCTAAATTGGACTTTGCGTCCCAGCCGCGCCGATAAAACAGCGACAAGGAATAAGATTCGAGCCCTAAGTCTGGTAGTACCCGCTTAAACTCCTCGTTCAGAAGGTTAAAAATTTCAAGACGGCGCGCATCAACCTGCTCACCCGCCCGCGCCATTGCGTCAGTCCAGATATGCAGCTGTGCTTGGGGGGTATCACGCTCGTTGTCGGGTTTACGGTTGATTGACCTTAATGTTACTCGGCTTTTATCCGCAATCTGTCGGGCGAAAGATCGCAATAGCGCATTCCTCTGCGCAAGAGCTCGCGCATACAACTTTACATCGTCCTTATAGCTGTGTTCCACGTGGAACACCGACCAGTCTAAAAAGGCCCTCCTCTCCTGCGGGGGCCCTGACAGCAAATCAAACGTGTCGGCATTAACCGCTATGACTGGCAACTGCTCGGTAATCTCGGACATTCGCTTCACAGCCACACCATTCCGCTTTATACGAGTCTCCCCTAGCCGTGACTTCGATATGCCTATCTTTTGTTTGACAGACGCCGAAGACCCATCCCCATCAGGGGCGGACACGCCTTCGTCAACCAAGCCCAACCGTCTTACCGAATGGGTGGTTTCGCCATAAACTATGAGGTGCTCGGCGCTGAGCGATACTAGAGCGTCTCGCTTACCACCAAACCTCCGAAAAGACCTTCCGTGCGCCAAGGTAAATATGGCTTCGAACAAAGACGTCTTGCCCGCACCGTTTGGACCCAACACCACATTAACCGTAGCGAGGTCCGCGATTGTCATCTCAGTAATATTTCTAAAGCTTTTTACAAAAAGTCGAGACAACACGGGAGGACCCCATTCTTGAATAAACCGCAGGTTGTCGAATCATCCGGGCGTTGGGCGCTACTCAATCCTCTAAGATATGACTAACCATAATGCACCTTTGACCCAACCACTTACAATCGCATCGGCATAACAACATAAAGTGCGTTAGCGTGCTCTGAATTAGACTCTAACAAGGCACTACCACTGGGGTCTGACAAAGAGATCCGAACTTCATCATCGCCAATTACACCCAGGACATCCAACAAATAACTTACGTTGAACCCGATCTCGAGGGAATCACCAGCGTATACCACTGTTACAATTTCCTCCGCCTCTTCCTGTTCAGGATTGTTCGCTACAACCTGCAACTGGTCATTCGAAAGATTCATCCGAATACCGCGGTATTTCTCGTTACTTAGAATAGCCGCTCGCGATAAGGCGCTTCTCAACACGCCTTTCTCCGCTATCACCATTTTGGTGCTCTGCTTTGGTAAAACCCTTTGATAATCGGGGAACTTTCCATCGACCAACTTTGAAATAAATGTGAACGAGGCCGCCTCCACCTTTAAGTGATTATCGCCTAAAGACACCGTCGCGGGTGCATCGCCTGTTTGAAGTAAGCGGGACAATTCGAGCACGCCCTTGCGAGGCAAAATAATTTGTGTGGCCTCGGTCTCAGAGAGACCTTGGACCACACCTTGGCTTAGAGTGATATGGCTTGTAGCCAGCCGATGTCCATCTGTTGCTACCACTCTAAACGCCGAGCCACTCAGCTCCCATAACATGCCGTTGAGATAATAACGAACGTCTTGCTGCGCCATAGCAAACCCGGTCTGCTCAATCAAACTCTTCAAGGAGGCTTGATCAACTGTCATCGTTCCTCGCGCGTTGATCGCATCAACAACAGGAAATTCTGAAGCCGGTAACGTAGCAAGAGAAAACTTAGATCGACCTGACTTGATAAGCAATTTAGACCCTTCTTGGGTGAGCTCTATTACGCTACCCTCAGGCAAGGATTTGCAAATATCAAACAGCTTACGCCCCGGCACGGTAATGGAGCCACTAATGGCATCTGAGTCCTCAAGTAGCACTCTCCCGGTCAATTCGACTTCTAAATCGGTCCCCACCAAAGATAGGTTCTGCCCATCTAAACTCACCAATACATTTGCTAAAATAGGAAGTGTCTGCCGTCGTTCCACAACACCAGCGACTAAACTCAGCGGCTTTACCAGTGCTTCTCTCTCTATCGAAAACTTCATTCCTTCTGGGCTCCAGATTATTAAACTTGATTTTACGGGCTCTTATAAACTAGCGTTAGGGGTCCTTCCGCCCCGCAACCCATCGGCTAGCTTGTTAGTGCTCTTAATAAATTCTTAACATCTTCCCTAATGTCTGCATTAGATAATTTGAGCTCTTCTATTTTACGACAAGCATGTAGAACTGTCGTGTGATCTCTTCCACCAAAACTATCACCAATTTCAGGTAAGCTATGGTGTGTCAGCTCTTTGGCCAACGACATCGCAACCTGCCTTGGTCGAGCGACCGAACGGCTTCTTCGCTTCGACATTAAATCAGAAACTTTTATGCGATAGTATTCAGCAACGACTCTTTGAATATTGTCCAAACTGACCTGCTTGTCTTGCAGCGCAAGCAAATCCTTCAGACTTTCCTTAACCATCAGCATATCAATGGGCTTCTGGTGGAAGTGAGCGCTTGCTATCACTCTTTTTAATGCGCCTTCGAGCTCTCGCACATTTGAGCGAACACGCTGAGCTATAAAAAACGCCGCGTCTTCTGGTAGGTGTGCTCCAATTTGCGCGGCCTTTTTCATTAAGATCGCAACCCTTGTCTCGAGCTCTGGCGGTTCCACGGAAACCGTCAAACCCCACCCAAAACGTGATTTTAATCTCTCTTCTAAGCCTTCAATCTCTTTTGGGTACCTATCACAGGTGAGAATCATTTGATGCCCCCCTTCCAATAAAGCATTGAAGGTGTGAAAAAATTCTTCTTGTGATCGTTCTTTCCCTGCAAAAAACTGTATGTCGTCAATCAGTAGGGCATCGACTGAGCGATAATAACGCTTGAAATCAGAGATCGCGTTTAGTTGCAGAGCCTTGACCATATCGGCCACAAAACGCTCACTGTGCAAATACACAATTTTGGCATTTGGATTATCCTGTTTGAGAGAGTTTCCAACAGCGTGCATCAAGTGTGTTTTACCTAAACCAACGCCGCCGTAAATAAATAAAGGATTATACGCGAAACCCGGGTTATCCCTTACTTGCTTTGCCGCAGCCAAAGCCAGCTGATTTGATTTACCTTCAACGAATGTATCAAACTGATAATGTTCAACTAAACTGTGCTGATGTGATAGTGCACCCTCAACCTGCGGCGGAGTTCGACGCTGCGGATGAGTATCCTGCGTCGTCAGCATGCTTTGCGCAGCCGAGGCTAGCGCGGTTGAACTGGAGCGAATTCCAACCACTCTAGGAGCGCCCTGCGACGCCGACGCAAGTCCCTTTGATTTAATGCCGAAACTCAACTCGAAACGATTATCACCACACACCTGACGAACCACCGCCTCCACGCGATCCGCAAACTTATCTTGAACAAAATCCTTGATAAACCTATTCGGGGCTAACAGAGCTAACCTAAAACCTGACTGACTTAGCTCTAATGGCGTAATCCAGGTGCGAAACTGTTGATCTGGTATCTGATCAGCTAATTCCGCAAGGCAATGTGACCAATCAACCGCATCGACTGAATCAGCTTCTCCCTCGACAAGGCGACCTTCTTGTCGCTCCAAACTCATAACGTTCCTTTTTTCTGCTTATGCACACTCACAATGAATCGTAAATGTATAGCCCGAAGTTATCCACAAAAAAACAATCAATTTAAAAAACATATAAAAAACAACACGATAAAGAAATGAGGGCAAAACAAAAGCGCCACCACACAAAACAACCTGTGGATAAGTTGTTTATAGCATGTGTCAAAATACCGGATAATAAGACCAACCTTTCTGCTCTTTTATCACGCAGTATTCCTTGCACACCTTAACGAAAGGCTCTAAACTACGCGCCCTCTAATTGTGCGCCTTCAACTGCGCGAAACTTATTCAAGGATTAGCAAATGAAAAGAACGTTTCAGCCCAGCGTTTTGAAAAGAAAACGCACTCACGGTTTCAGAGCTCGTATGGCCACTAAATCGGGTCGTCAACTCATTAATAGAAGAAGAGCTAAAGGACGCAAACGCTTATCGGCGTAAATGTCCTGAGTCATTCTATCTACAATGACTCTTATCACTTATGATTCCTCGTTTGGTCGCAACCGAAGGTTGCTGACCAAGCGTGACTTCAATCACGTCTTTAATGACGCGCCCATCAAACACGGAAATCAAGCTTTCCTTTTATTAGCAAAGCCCTCTCTTACAACCCAATCTCGCTTGGGTCTAGTAATCGCAAAGAAACACATTAAAACCGCTGTAAAACGCAACTTGGTGAAAAGGTTCGCCCGAGAGACTTTCCGAACCCAAAACAAGAGCACTTTGGCGCTAGACATGGTATTGTTAGCGCGCACACAGGCGGTACAATTAAATCGTTCTGAGCTCAGAAAAGCCCTACAGCAGGTCTTCCATGGAGCGTCGCGTAAAGCGCTTTCTTTAAACACGGATACAGCAGTACTGACTGATGCGCACACTGGTCGTAAAAGCAATTAAATTCTATCAGCTTGCGATTAGCCCTTTTATGGGGCGCAACTGCCGTTTCTATCCAACGTGCTCAGAATACACTCTTGAAGCTATCACTGAACACGGCGTTCTCAAAGGGCTCGCCTTGAGCGTACAACGTATTGGTAAATGCCACCCTTGGCACGACGGCGGTTACGACCCCGTTCCAACTTCCTCTGACAGATCAAAATAAGCGATTAACTTATTATGGATATTCAACGTTATGCACTGATTGGCGCCATTGCCGTCTTATCATGGATGCTCTTAACGGAGTGGGTTGTCTTTAAAAAGGAGCTCTCAGCGGAAGCGACCACTGCGCAAACTCAAACGCCCAATATGATAGTACCAAACGAGTCCGATACCAGCGATTTGCCCTCTATTAACGTTGAGGCTAAACCCGAACAGCTAGGTGTCATTTCAAATCCGGATAACACAGATACAGTCCGTGTCACAACAGATACACTCGATCTCGTTATTGATTTACGTGGTGGTGACATTATCGCTGCTGGCCTAGTAAAATATTTAGCCAAACTCGACAACCCGGACCAACCCTTTGTTCTTTTAGAAAAGAACGCCAACAGAGAGTATGTTGCACAAAGCGGCCTTATCGGACCTGACGGAATCGATACTAAAGAGCGAGCCCGATACGCTAGCCAAGCATATCAATACGTGCTTACCGAACAAGATGACACATTATCCGTTGAACTTGTGCACGAATCGGATTCAGGCCTATCGGTAATCAAAGAATTCTCTTTTGCTCGTGGCTCACATTTGATCGAAGTTTCCTACCACGTAACCAACACATCAACCGAAAATAAGACCGTATATCTCTTTGGTCAACTGAAACGCGATGGAAGCGCCGATCCTTCAAAAGACAGTTCCGGTATGGGGCTCGCACCGTTTCTTGGCGCAGCGACAAGTCTGCCTGATCAACGCTTCGCTAAATTCAGCTTTAAAGACATAGAAGAAGAACCCTTGAAAACACAAAATCAAGGGAGCTGGATTGCTATGATCCAGCATTATTTCCTGAGCGCCTGGGTTCCCAATCCGGACCAAATGCACACCTACTCTACGCGAGCAAAAGACGGTTTTTATATTGCAGGATTCGTAAGTCCTGCCACCTCTATTGCACCCGGAGCGACCTCCACTACATCTGCCAAACTGTACGCGGGCCCAAAAGATCAATACGCCCTTGAAAAAATTTCGCCCTACCTTGATTTGAGCGTCGATTACGGATGGCTGTGGTGGGTTGCCCAGCCTCTATTCTGGCTGCTGACTAAAATACACACGCTCGTTAGCAACTGGGGTTTTGCCATTATCCTTTTAACGGTCACCATCAAGGCACTATTCTTCAAGCTCTCTGCTACCAGCTACAAGTCCATGGCAAACATGCGCCGCGTGCAACCGAAAATGGCGGACATTCGAGAGCAATACGCCGATGACAAACAAAAACAAAGCCAAGCGATGATGGAGCTATACAAAAAAGAGAAAATAAACCCGATGGGTGGCTGTCTTCCTATTCTCGTGCAGATGCCTGTGTTCATCGCCCTATACTGGGTTTTAATGGAAAGCGTTGAATTACGACACGCACCTTTTATCCTGTGGATACACGACTTATCGGTAATGGATCCATACTTTGTACTGCCCGTCATCATGGGTGCGAGCATGTGGTTTATGCAAAAACTTAACCCGCCACCACCAGACCCAATGCAAGCCAAGCTAATGCAGTGGCTGCCTATTGTATTCACGTTTTTCTTTCTGTGGTTCCCTGCCGGTCTTGTTTTGTACTGGGTGATCAACAATCTTCTTTCGATGACTCAGCAATACATTATCACCAAGCAAATTGAGAACGCCTCCCACCCAGTAAGATAAAAAAGCTTATGCTAGCCAGCAATAGCGATACAATCTGTGCGATAGCTACCCCTCCGGGTAAAGGCGGGGTAGCTATTATTCGAATTTCCGGGCGAGAAGCACTCTCGATCGCTGAAAGAATTTCCCATAAAACAAATCTAACCCCCCGCCTCGCCCACTATGTCACTCTGTTTGGACCCGAGGGCGAGTCCATAGACTCTGCCTTGCTCATTTACTTCAAAGGGCCTCACTCCTTTACCGGAGAAGATGTAGTTGAACTTCAAACCCACGGTAGCCCCGTAATTCTCAATATTGTGTTGCGTGTGCTAACGCTATACGGAGCACGCCCCGCACAGCCTGGGGAATACTCAAAACGCGCATACCTGAACGATAAAATCGACTTAGTTCAAGCCGAAGCTATTGCAGATCTCATCAACGCAAGCACCGAGTCGGCGGCATTGAGTGCTCAAAGGTCTCTAAATGGTTCTTTCTCTATACAGGTGAATTCGTTTGTCGAAAACCTCATAAACTTAAGGGTTTTTGTCGAAGCAGCCATCGATTTCCCCGAAGAAGAAATTGACTTCATTGCCGAACACAACGTCATCAACAAACTCGAAGGGCTTATAACTCATCTCAGCGCGATTATACAAAATGCACGCCTGGGGCAACTTATTCAAGAAGGAACCACATTCGCTTTAGTTGGCGCTCCTAACGCAGGTAAGTCTTCTTTACTCAATTGTTTAGCCGGCATTGATCGTGCCATTGTCACCGATATTGCTGGAACCACACGCGACACCCTGGACACAACAGTTGACATTGGCGGCCTACCTGTCACCTTCATTGACACAGCAGGGCTTAGAGAAACCGATGACTATGTCGAAAAAGTAGGGATTGAGCGAACCCTATCGGCAATCAAACAAGCAGACTATGTGCTCTTTATTGTTGATGGTTCCGTTCACTCAGGGCGGGCACGCTTAGAGGAACTCGTCCCTCCACACGTAGCAGATACACTAAAACAAAAACCGATTCTCGGTGTAATCAATAAAAGCGATAAAATATCGGGGGACACTCTCATACTTGAGGGTATCGAATCCTCTGTCGTTATATCGGCGAAACTGGGCTTAAACATCGATTCTCTTAGAAATCGTATCTGTGAACTGGTTGGTTTAACGACTACGTCAGACCTAACATTCTCGGCGAGGGAGCGGCACCTCACTCAGCTCAACATCGCTTTGAATTTGTTACAAACAGGTTTTGAACAACTCCATTACTCGGGTGCATCGGAGCTTTTAGCTGAAGACTTAAAACAAGCTCAGACCGCTATGAGCCAGATTACAGGTACTTTTACCAGTGATGATCTTCTGGGCGAAATTTTTTCAAGCTTCTGCATCGGCAAATAAGTTATCCACAGAGGAAATAAGCGCGTGTTCTAAAAACGGTTTAACCAAAAAAGTGTGTATAACTTAAGTGAAATTCTATGAATAAACGGTGTAGGAAAGATTAACGGTACACACCGAAAAGGATATCCACTTTTTATACATCTGCTGTACGCAATCAAAAACCGATATGCACACAAAGAAGAAAAGCTTTAACTTATTGATAATAATGGGAAAAGTGACCTTTTAAACAGAAAAGGAACCCTCTAATAATTACAAGAATAATAAAA
>Ga0181564_10003726_pt1 | contig 13073 bp, 10 predicted proteins | sample 011ome_24_FD_134512 | JGI IMG/M metagenome (GOLD analysis project Ga0181564, IMG submission 134512) | Coastal salt marsh microbial communities from the Groves Creek Marsh, Skidaway Island, Georgia - 011513CT metaG (megahit assembly) | ecosystem: Environmental > Aquatic > Marine > Intertidal...
AATATAGTTTTTGCTGGTGGTGGTGAGGAATTAGACTGGTCACTATCAGCACTTTTTGATGCTATGACCGCTTTATCATCTAAATATAATGAAACTCCAGAAACTGCATCTAGAGCATTTGATGCTTCTAGAGATGGATTTGTAATAGCAGGAGGTGGGGGAGTTCTTGTTTTAGAAGAACTTGAGCATGCAAAGTCTAGAGGTGCAAAGATTTATGCTGAATTAGTTGGATACGGTGCTACTTCAGATGGTCACGATATGGTTCAACCATCCGGTGAAGGGGCTGAACGATGTATGATGATGGCAATAAAAAGTTTAAACGAAAAAGTTGATTACATTAATGCTCATGGTACTTCAACACCAGTAGGTGATAACGCTGAACTTGGAGCTGTCAAGAAGGTGTTTGGAGATGACGCTCCTTATATTAGTTCAACTAAATCTCTAACAGGTCACTCATTAGGTGCTGCCGGAGTTCAAGAAGCGATATATTCTTTATTAATGCTTAATAATAATTTTATGAGTGAGTCTGCGCATATTCAAAATTTAGATGAAGCTGCAAAAGATATGAATATATTGACAAGTGTAAAAGAAGGAATTTTTGATACTGTGATGAGTAATAGTTTTGGATTTGGTGGAACAAATGCCTCGTTAGTATTTAGGAGATACAATTAATATGGGAATTCTTGATGGCAAAAGAGGTGTCGTTATGGGTGTTGCAAACGATCATTCAATAGCATGGGGTATTGCACAAAAACTTGCAGATCAAGGTGCTGATTTATGTTTTACATATCAAGGGGAAGCTCTGCTAAGGAGAATAAAGCCTTTAGCTGAATCAATTAATAATAATTTTATTTTAGAATGTGATGTTTTAGATAGTGACTCCATTAAAAATACCTTTTCTCAAATTAAAGATAAATGGAAGACTATTGACTTTGTTCTTCATTCAATCGCATTTTCAGATAAAAATGAATTAAAAGGCAAATATATAAATTCAACAAGAGAAAATTTTTCAAATACAATGCTTATTTCATGCTTTTCTTTTACAGAAATAGCGAGAGAAGCATATCCTCTGATGAGCAATGGTGGGTCTATGGTTACTTTAACATATGATGGATCTCAAAGAGCGGTACCTAATTATAATGTAATGGGGGTAGCCAAAGCCGCCCTTGAGTCTAGTGTTCGTTACTTAGCGGCAGATTTAGGTGAACATGGAATAAGAGTAAATTCACTGTCTGCTGGTGTCATGAAGACATTAGCTATGGCAGGTATTTCAGGTGGTAAGGATATGATGAAGTGGTCAGAAAAGAATTCATTAATGAAAAGGAATATTACTTTAGATGAAGTAGGAAATTCTGGTTTATATCTTCTAAGTGATTTGTCTTCTGGCGTCACAGGCGAAACACATTATGTCGATTGCGGCTATAATAAAGTTGGTGTTCCAAAAGAAATTTAGCTCTTCTCAGTCAAAAGAGAATATTGCTTTGAAACATTCCCCTGCTCCATATCAACTAAAGGAGTTGGGTATTCACCTGTGAAACAATGATCCGTAAATTGTGGGCAATTACTATCTCTTTCCTCACATCCCATTGCTCGATAAGTTCCATTTAAACTTAAAAAAAATAAAGATTTTGTTCCAATCATTGATGACATTTCATCAATATTTTTATTTGATGCAATTAACTCGTCATAATTTGGAGTATCAATTCCATAAAAATCAGGATGAGTAATGGGTGGACATGAAACTCCTAGATGAACCTCTTTTGCTCCAGCTTCATAAACCATTTTTACTATTTTTTTTGCAGTTGTACCTCTTACTATTGAATCATCAATTAAAATCACTTTCTTATTTTTAATATATGAAACATTAACACTGTGCTTTAACTTGACTCCAAATTGACGAATACTTTGTGTTGGCTCAATAAAGGTTCTACCAACATAATGATTTCTGATTAAACCTAATTCGAATGGAATACCAGAAGTTTGAGAAAATCCTAAAGCTGCGGGAACACCAGAGTCTGGGATAGGGACAACAACGTCGGCATCTATGTCATATTCTTTTGCTAGCTCAGATCCTAAATTTTTTCGGTAAGAATAAACTGACCGACCATCGATGATGCTATCAGGTCTTGAAAAATAGATTCTTTCAAAAATACATGGGCGCTCATTTACACTTGGGAATGGTTTTATGCTTTCAATTTTATTTTCTGTGATAACAATTATCTCTCCATTTTCAACATCTCTTACGTATTTTGCACCAATTATATCTAACGCACACGTTTCAGAAGCAAGTACTGGTGCACCTTTTAAATCGCCTAAGACTAAAGGTCTAATTCCAAAAGGATCTCTAACGCCTATAAGTTTTTTATTTGTTAAAACTACTAAAGCATACGCACCTTGAATTTGAAATAATGCATCAATGAGTTTATCAGTAATGTATTCACGTTTAGATCTTGCTACTAACTGTAAAATTGTTTCTGTATCAGATGTCGATTGAAATATTGCTCCGTCATTAACTAAGTTCTGCCTGAGCATTGAAGCATTTGTAAGGTTTCCATTATGAGCACAAGCAAATCCGCCAGATGATAAGTCAGCATAAAAAGGTTGTATATTTTTAACAATGGAATCGCCTGTAGTTGAATAGCGTACGTGACCTATAGCGTTACTGCCAACAAGTTTCTTGATTACATTTTCTCTTGTAAAAAAATCTGATACCAGTCCAGGACGTCTTGTGCCATGAAAAGATTCACCATCGAATGTTACGATCCCAGCACCTTCTTGGCCGCGATGTTGCAGTGCATGAAGACCTAAAGTAGTTAATGTGGCAGCATCAGGACTTCCAAATATGCCGAAGACACCACATTCCTCGTGTAGTTTGTCTTCTTGGAAGTCAATATTTACCATTTAAGAATTGTTAGTTAAGCATCAACATCTTTTATTGAAAGCTTAACTTTGCCTTTATCAAAACCAATTACTTTCACTTTTACTGTATCACCTTCGTTGATTACGTCAGTAACTTTTTCAACTCTTTCTTCGGATAATTGAGAAATATGAACCAATCCATCTTTTTTACCAAAGAAATTAACAAAAGCGCCAAATTCCATAATCTTGACTACTTTTCCTTCATATATTTGCCCAACTTCAGGTTCTTCAATAATAGAATTAATTAGATCAATTGCTTTTTGAATAGAGTCTTTACTAGTTCCAGCAATTTTGACTGTGCCATTATCACTAATATCAACACTTGCGCCCGACTGTTCAATGATGTCTTTAATAGTAGCTCCACCTTTACCTATTATTTCTCCAATATTATCTTTCTTAACTTTAATCATTTCAACTCTTGGAGTGTATGGGCCTAATTCAGTTCTAGGAGCATCGATAGCTTTATTCATTTCATCTAAAATATGAAGTCTTCCGCCCTTTGCTTGATTAAGAGCTTGTTCCATGATTTCAGTTGTTATTCCGGTAATTTTTATATCCATTTGTAAGGAAGTAATACCTTCTTTGGTTCCTGCAACTTTGAAATCCATATCACCCAAATGATCTTCATCACCCAAAATATCAGATAAAACAGCAAAGCTATCACCCTCTTTAATCAAACCCATTGCAATACCTGAAACTGAATTTTTTATTGGAACGCCAGCGTCCATCAATGCGAGAGAGGAGCCACAAACAGTGGCCATAGACGATGAGCCGTTAGACTCAGTGATATCTGAAACTAACCTAATTGTATAATCAAAATCATCTTTACTTGGCAAGACAGCTTTTAAAGCTCTCCATGCTAGTTTTCCATGTCCGATTTCTCTTCTTCCTGTTGCTCCAATTCTACCCACTTCTCCAACTGAATAAGGGGGGAAGTTATAATGAAGCATAAAATTTTCTTTATAAGATCCCTGCAATGCCTCAATTCGTTGCTCATCTACTCCAAACCCAAGAGTAGTAACAACTATTGCTTGCGTTTCTCCACGAGTGAAAAGAGCAGAACCATGTGTTCTTGGAAGCCATGAAACTTCAGAAGAAATATTTCTTACTTCATCTAAATTTCTTCCATCAATTCGTTTTTTATCACTAAGTATTTGAGATCTTACAATATCTTTCTCAACCTTTTTAAAATAAAAAAGAGCTTCATTAGGGCTTGTATTTTCATCCTCAGAATATTGCTCTACTAATTTATCTTTAATTTCAGATAGAGCCGACTGCCTCTCCATTTTATCAACTATTGAATATGCATTTTTAATGTCATCGTTGTAATTTGATTTAATAACTTCTAATAAATCTTCATTTTCACTGTACTCAAATACCCATGGGTCATTAGCACATTCTTCTGCAAGATTAATGATTAAATCTATTACTTTTTTAGACTCTTCATGACCAAAACTTACAGCGTTAAGCATTACCTCTTCTGATAACTCATTAGCCTCAGATTCAACCATTAATACAGCTTCACTTGTTCCTGCAACAACTAAATCTAAGTCTGAATCTTCGTTAATTTTTGGATTTAAAGAAAAATCTTTACCATCATATCCAACCCTACATCCTGCAATAGGTCCCATAAAAGGAATTCCTGATAGCGTAAGTGCACTAGATGCAGCAATCATTGCAACTATATCTGGATTAGTTTCACCGTCATGCGAAAGGACTGTTAGAATAACTTGAGTTTCATTCTTAAAGCCTTCAGGAAAAAGTGGTCTGATTGGTCTATCTATTAATCTTGAAGTTAATGTTTCAAATTCTGTCGGCCTTCCTTCTCTTTTAAAAAATCCACCAGGTATTTTTCCAGCTGCATAAAATTTTTCTTGATAGTTTACTGTTAGTGGAAAAAAATCTATATCTGGTTTTGCTTGCTTAGCCGCAGTAACATTAGCCATTACAACAGTATCTCCATACCTGACAATTGTTGATGCCGTTGCTTGCTTAGCCACTTTTCCTGTTTCAATTGATAATACTTGATTACCCCACTTTATTTCTCTTGAGATTACCTCGTTCATATTTACCTTCTCTGTAATTTATTTTAATTTATTTTCGGATGCCTAGTTTTTGTATGAGTGAGTCATACGAGTCTTTATTGGTTTTTTTCAAATAAGCTAAAAGACTCCTTCTTTGATTAATAAGTCTCATTAATCCTGTCCTAGAATGATTATCTTTTTTATGAGTTTGAAAATGATTTGTTAAACTAGAAATTCTTTCAGAAAGAATAGCTATTTGTACTTCAGGAGAACCAGTGTCACCACCTGATCTAGAATACTCATTTATAATTTCAGTTTTTTTTTCTTTATTTATCGACATCTCTTTTTCCTATTAAATTAAAAATCCTAATTGGACTTATTTTATTATTATTTATTTTACCAACACCCAATGGACTAATTTCTGATAAAAATAAAACATTCTTAGAACCTACAATTTTAATATCAAAGTCCAAACTTACACCATTTTGAAATTTACGTGCATCTTCATAGTTTAGAAGTACCGCTGGGATGTCGTCCAGTACATCTTGAATTGAATGCACATAATCAAAATGATCGCCAATATGTACTAATTCTTTAAATTTTTCTAGTGAAATTAAATTTTTTTCATTAATTTTTCCAATATTAGTTCTTCTCAAACTTGAAACATGAGCAAAATAACCCATTTTTTTAGCCATATCTCTTGCTAATGATCTAATGTATGTTCCTGAAGAGCACCTTACTTTAAATACAAATGTGTTTTCACTCGATCCTTCCAGACATTGTAATCGATAAATTTCTATTTTTTTCGATTTAAGTTCAAAATTTTTACCGTTTCTTGCAAGTTTATATGCTCTTTCGCCGTTAACTTTTACTGCCGAATAGATTGGTGGTACTTGATCTATTGTACCAATAAATGTTGGTATGCAATTTTTAATTTCATCTAGAGATGGATATTGATTATTGCTCCGAACAACTTTTCCAGTAATATCATCAGTATCTCTTGTTTCGCCAAATGTAACACTAAACTCATACTCTTTTATTGAAGATATAAACTGAATACTTTTAGTTGCCTCACCAAATGCCAATGCAAGAATACCAGATGCAAATGGATCAAGAGTTCCTGAATGTCCAATTTTTTTTATTTTAGTAAAATTTCTTACTTTTCTGATTACATCAAAAGAGGTTATTCCCTCTGGCTTGTCTATAAATACCCAACCATTCAAAGATTTTTCAAAACTCACGTTCTATTTCTTTAGATCTTCTTGAACTTTATGAGAATTAAGAAGCTCATTTATTTTATCATGGCTAGAAACTTGTTTATCATTTCTAAAAACTAATTTTGGCATAAATTTTAAATCGATCAATAAATTCATCCTAGAAGATATATGTTTTTTACATAACTCTAGTCTTCTAATAATTTCATCGTCATCAATCAACTCATGAGTAGAAATATAAATATAAGCTATTCGAAGATCACTACTTAAATCAACAGAGACAACACTTAGAGGAAATTCAAAATTAGGATTGAGCGGTAAATCATTTTTTAACAAAATCTGACTAATTGATTTTCTTATTACTTCCGCAACTTTTAGAGATCTATTAGATTTGCTTTTTTGTCTTTTGAGTATCACAACGTTTGGGAAACTTCAGTGACATTAAATATCTCAATAATATCACCTTCTTTATAATCTTGATAATCAACAATTCCAATTCCACATTCAGTACCAGCCTTAACCTCATTGGCTTCATTTTTTTCTCTCATTAAGCTTCCAATATCTCCAGTAAAAATAGTTTCATCATTTCGTATAACTTTTGCTTTAGCTTTTTTATCAACCACTCCATCTGATACAATACATCCTGCTATTGATCCAATTTTTGATACTTTAAATACTTTTAAAATCTCAGCTCTTCCAAGATAGTTTTCCTCAAATTTAGGCTTTAATTTTCCTGTAGCAAAATCAGATACATATTCAATTAATTCATAAATAATTTGAAAACTGGAAATGTTTAACTTATTTAGCCTTGCTTTCTCTTTGGCCTCTTTAGTAGCAGACGTATTGAAAACCAAAAGTAATGCATTTGATGCCATTGCAAGCGAAATATCGCTTTCATTCATTAGCCCGACTCCAGAGTGAATAACTTTAATCAAAACTTTCTCGCTAACAATATCCTCAAGCTGTGAAACAATCGCTTCTGTTGACCCTCTCGTATCAGACTTTAAAACAACTTCAACTAACTCTTTTGAGGCATTAGTATCACCAAAGGCAAAATCACCATCAACAAACTTAACTTTTTTAGATTGTGATTTATTTTTTTGTATTTGACTTCTTAATTCACATAATTCTCGAGCCTTATCTTCGTTTTCAACGACTATGAATCCATCGCCAGCCTCTGGTACACTTCCTAAACCTAGGACTTGAACAGGTGTTGAAGGGTAGGCTTCTTTTATATTATCTCCCTTATCATTTAATATTGCTCTAACTTTACCCATTTCACTTCCAGCAACAACATTATTGCCAACCTTTAAAAGACCATTTGTGAGGACTATGTTGCATACCGGCCCTCTTCCTTTATCAACATTTGCCTCAATCACAACTCCCTCAGCATGAGTGGTTTCATTGGCTTTCAACTCAGATAGCTCAGCTTGGAGTAAAATAGACTCCAATAACTTATCTATATTTTGACCACTCTGAGCAGATACTTCAATACACTGAATATCTCCCGATAATTCCTCAACAATAATTTCTTCAGAAAGTAATTGCTCCTTTATCTTTTGAGGATTTGACTCGGGTTTATCACATTTATTTATAGCAACAATAATTGGAACATTTGCAGATTTTGCATGAGATATAGCCTCTTTTGTCTGGGGCATTACTCCATCATCTGCTGCTACGATTAAAATTACAATATCAGTTACATTTGCACCTCGAGCTCGCATTTCTGTAAAAGCTGCATGACCAGGTGTATCAATAAATGTAATTTTTTTATTATCATGAATAACCTGATAGGCACCAATATGTTGAGTAATGCCACCACTTTCACCAGAAACTACATTTGATTTACGAATATAATCAAGTAATGAAGTTTTTCCATGATCAACATGACCCATTATAGTAACAATAGGTGGTCTTACTTTATCTTTTATAGCTTGTTGATCGCTTGCAATAAGGTCTTTCTCGACATCTTCAATATTTTATCGGACAAATTTATGACCAAACTCAGTTACAAGTAGTTCCGCTGTATCAGCATCTAAACTTTCATTTATCGTTGCCATCATTCCCATTTTCATAAGTGATTTAATTACATCGCCAGATTTTTCACTCATTCTATTAGCAAGCTCTTTAACAGTAATATATTCAGGAATATTTACTTCCCTTATTATTTTTGCTTGTGGCTCAACGTTATCAGTATTTTTTTTGAGTTTCTGTTTGGCTCTTTTATAGGCTGCCAAACTTCTTGTTCTTTCGTCTGCGCCAGAAAGAGCTGTAACTATAGTGACTTTTCTTTCTCTAAATTTCTTTCTGCCAAATGATTGGGGTGGGGATTTTTTTTCTTCTTCTGGTTCTTTTTTCTTAAAATTAATACTTTTTTTTGAAAATGATTCTTTTTTTTCTTCCTGATTATCTAAATTAATTTCAGGAGCATTATTTTTATTAACCTCATTAGTAGTTTCAGTATTAGACTCTGTCGAAGCTTCTTTCTCTGATTCTCTTATTTTTTTGATCGCGTCATTTTGCTCTTTTTCTGATTTTGCTTTTAGTAAAGCTTTTTGCTGATCTTTAGATAATGGCTTTAAAACTGTTCTCGATTTTTTTATACCCTCATCAACTGATTTGGTTTCATTATCATTGCTCTTAGTATTACTTTTAGCATCGGGCTTATCTGATGTACTTGCCTGATTTTCAGTATTGATAGTTTTTCTAACTCTTTTTTTTGCGACAACAACTGTTCTGCCTGCCTCAATTGAAGTAGAAGGTGGGATTGAGGGTTTAGCTCCAAGCTTTAAACTTAATGTTTTTTTCTTTTTTATATCTTTTGCGTCAGACATTTTTAACCACTCTTTTTAATTATCAAGCCATATTTTTCTAGCTTCTAAGATTAATTGATCACCCTCATCTTTAGTGAGGTTAAATTCTTCAAGCATACCCTGGACTTTAGAATTCTTATCATGTTTGTCTTCGTAATAACCTAAAAGGTCATCAGTAGTAAGGCCGGCAAAATCATCAAGGGTTTTTATTTCGTTTTGTGCAAGCTTCACAAGCATTGACTTATTTAAGTAGCTGAAGTTCATAAGAGATTCATCAACGTTTAAATTATTTAAAATTTCAATATTTTCCTTCTCAACTCTTTCAATAGATTTTTCTGATCTTTCAATTAATTCTGAAACAATATCTTCATCAAAGCCTTCTATCGACATTAATTCATCTTTGTCTGCTTCTACAATTTCTTCAACTGAGCTAAAACCTTCACTAACTAAAAGTTGTGATAAGGTTTCATCAACATCCAATAGATCAACAAAATTTTTTGTTTTCTCATTAAAATCTTGCTGTCTTTTTGATGAATCTTCATCTTCTGTTAGAATATCAATTTCCCATCCTGTTAATTCAGTTGCAAGCTTTACGTTTTGACCTCTTCTCCCAATAGCTAAACTTAAATGAGGTTCAGAAACAACCACTTCAATTTTGTTCTGGTCTTCATCCATAACAACTTTTAAAACTTCTGCTGGAGAAAGTGATGAAATTGCGAGATTAGCAATGTCTGGTGACCATTTAATTATGTCAATTTTTTCACCTTGTAATTCATTTACAACTGCTTGAACACGACTTCCTCTCATACCTACACAAGCCCCGACTGGATCTATAGCTCCATCTTCAGTGTGAACAGCAATTTTTGCGCGGCTACCTGCATCTCTAGCGACACTTTTAATTTTTATTATACCATCATAAATCTCAGGTACTTCTTGGGTGAATAGCTTTGCCATAAACTGAGGATGAGATCTTGAGAGGAATATTTGAGGACCTTTAACTTCAGATCTAACATCGTATATGTATGCTTTTACTCTGTCTCCATTTCTAAGATTTTCTCTTGGAATGGTTTGATCTTTTCGTATAACTCCCTCAGCCTTACCCAGATCTAAAATAATATTGCCAAACTCGGACCTTTTAACTATTCCATTTACTACTTCACCTATTCTATCTTTATATTCTGAATATTGTCTTTCTCTTTCAGCTTCCCTTACTTTTGATGTTATCACTTGTTTTGCCGATTGTGCTGCGACTCTTCCAAAATCTAATGGGGGAAGTGGATCTAAAAGCTCATCATCTACCTCTGCGGCAGCATTGATTTTTTTTGCTGATTTTAAATCTATTTCAAGAAATTTATTTTTAACTTCTTTAACTACCAACAGCTTTCTAGATAATAGAATTTCACCAGTTTCTGGGTTGATTTCAGCAATTACTTCATTTTCTTCTCCGTAGCTTGTTTTTGCAGCTTTAACAATTGCCTCTTCTAAAGCAGCTAAAACAATGCCTTTATCAATCATTTTTTCTTGAGCAACTGTTTCTGCTATTCTTAAAATTTCAATTTTATTTGCACTTACCATCAAATTGCCTTTTGAGTAAAAAAAAAGTGGGTTTAACCCACTTTTGTTTGGTTAACAATAATTTACATGTTCTATACACCTTAGGGTTTGATAAATCAAGCATACAAAAAATATATATTTTTCAATGATTTATTATTTGAATATCTCGACTTTATAGATTTTGTTATTTTTGTTTATTGCTTTTCTTTGATATGCAGAAACACCATATAATAAGTCAGAATTAGCAAGTTCACCATATTCTATTTTATTCCAAATTGGATTTTTATTCTCTGACATTGAAATAATATATTCATAATAATCTGGAGAATCAGTCGTAATTATAATACTGCAATTTTTTTTTAATTTTGGAACTAATAAATTAAGGTTATCAATATTAATTACTCTTCTTTTATTGTGCCTAACTTTAGGCCATGGATCAGGATTTAAAAAATAAACCTTATCAATATATGAGTCTTTCAATACCTGAATCAAGTAAACAAAGTTTATACTACATACTTTTATATTATTAATTTTATTTTCATAAATTTTATTTAGTACCTTGCTAAAGCCATTCAAATAGACTTCACAGCCTATAAACATAGTTTCTTTATTTTGATTAGATTGCTCTAGTAAAAATTCACCATTTCCAAAACCTACTTCTAAAATCACTTTTTTGAACTTTTTATCAAAATCAATTGATTTTTTATCATTAAAACAATTGATAACTTCTTCATCAAGTGAATCATTATTAAAATATTTTTCAATTGATTGTATTGATTGTTGAGAGAGTTTTTTAGCTACTCTCCTTCCATAAAATCTATAAAAATCTGGATATCTAGTTTTTAAGTCTAACAATTATAGATTTTTTAATTGATCAACCAAATCTGTTCTTTCCCATGAAAAAGATCCATCATCACCGGGCTCCCTACCAAAGTGCCCATAGGCTGCTGAAGCTTTGTAAATTGGCTTATGTAGATTTAGATGATCTCTTATTCCACTTGGAGTTAAATCCACAATGCTATTAATTTTTTTTATTAAAGTTTCACTATCAACTTTTCCTGTTTCGTGAGTATTAATATAAAAAGATAAAGGTCGAGATACTCCAATTGCATACGCAAGTTGAATCGTACATTTTTCAGCCAAGTCAGCAGCTACAATATTTTTAGCAATATATCTTGTAATGTATGCAGCAGACCGATCTACTTTAGTTGGATCTTTGCCTGAAAAAGCTCCACCTCCATGTGGAGACGCTCCTCCATAAGTATCAACAATTATTTTTCTTCCGGTTAAACCTGAGTCTCCATCTGGTCCCCCAATTACAAAATTTCCAGTAGGATTAATATGATAAATAGTATTCTTAAGCCACTCTTCTGGAAGTACATCTTTAATGAATGGCATAACTATATTTGATACATCTTCAACTGACATTCCGTCATCATGTTGAGTGGAAACAACCACTTCTGTACATTCAACTGGCTTTTCATTTTCATATCTTAGCGTTACTTGACTTTTTGAGTCGGGCTGTATTCCATTTATTGATTTATCTTTTCTAGCATTAGCTAAATCATGAAGAATTTTATGTGAATAATAAATTGGGGCGGGCATCAAGCTAGGTGTTTCTTTACAAGCATAACCAAACATAATTCCTTGATCTCCAGCTCCTTGGTCTTTTTCTTCTCCTGAGTCAACACCCATGGCTATATCAGCTGACTGGCTATGAACATATGGAGTAAAATTAAAATGCTTCCAGTGAAAATTGTCTTGTTCGTATCCAATCTCTTTGACTGCATTACGAGCTAATTTTTCATAATCACATTCATATCCTTCAGGACCTCGAACTTCGCCCGCAACAACGACTTGGTTTGTTGTAACTAAAGTCTCTAGAGCTACTCGAGAGTTTTCAGGATTTTTTTGAGAAAGAAAATCATCTACAATATAATCTGAAATTATATCACAAACTTTATCAGGATGACCTTCAGAAACAGACTCACTCGTAAAAAGATAATTTTTATTCATTTTTTGACTTTCTGGAAATATTTTTATCTCTAAAAATATATAAAAGAATTAATAAGAAAGCTATTAATATTATAACTGGCCAATCTTTATATTTTGCATAAATTGTTAAATCTAATCTATCAGGTATTTGAAATTCAATAAAATTTAACTCATTTCGAGGAATACGCTCTGTAATTTGTCCTATAGGGTTTATTAAAACTGAGTATCCTTTATTGGTTGATCTTATCATTGATAATCCAGTTTCAACAGTACGGTATCTTACATGAGTTAAATGTTGAAGAGGTCCAGCATAATTTCCAAACCATGCATCATTTGATATATTTATTATTGCAAGATTATTAGCTGATAATTTTGATATTGTTTTTAATGGAAATATTCCTTCATAGCAGATAGAAGGTAAAAAATTATTATTTAAAAAGTTATTACTTTCTCCACTAGAAAAGAAGTTTTTTGGAACAAGATTAAAGATGTCAATTGATCTTAAAATATTTTCAAAAGGCAAAAATTCTGTAAAGGGAACTAGTTTTTGTTTA
>Ga0181564_10003732_pt1 | contig 13060 bp, 6 predicted proteins | sample 011ome_24_FD_134512 | JGI IMG/M metagenome (GOLD analysis project Ga0181564, IMG submission 134512) | Coastal salt marsh microbial communities from the Groves Creek Marsh, Skidaway Island, Georgia - 011513CT metaG (megahit assembly) | ecosystem: Environmental > Aquatic > Marine > Intertidal zone...
AAACGCAAAGCGTCGTCGGCGGCGGAGGCGCCGCCCGCGCGCGTGACGCGAAGCCGGGCCGCCAAGAAGTGATAGCGCACATAATACTATATCGATATACATGGAACATGGACGGTGTCAAAGAACGCGTCGCACCAATCTCTCTACCCTCTCGGCCTCGGATCCCACGCACCGTTCGGCAGACCTAGGGCTGGCCCGGCGCGCGCTCGACGCCGAACGTCAAGGCGCGTTTGGGCTCGACCGTCTCCGACGCGTTTCGCGCCGTCGCGACTCCGTTGGAGACGTCACCGAGCGGGCTCCTGGCCTTCGCGGCGCTGCCATCGAGCAGGCCCTCGGCGCGCCGCCTCGCGTCGCGACACGTGCTGATGAGTTCCTCGAGCGATTGTAAACGCTCGTCGGGCTTCTCCGTCGCCGGCGTGGACAGGCTCGCGCTCGCGCTCGCCGAGCCGACTTCGGATTCGTCTGACGCCGACTCAGACGCGCCGGACGCCGACGTCGCGGGGCTCGAACCCGACCCGGACGCGGCGGCGGCGGCGGCCGACGCGGGTTCCGGCGACTCGGCGCGTTTCTCCTCGCTCGCGGGAGGCAGCAGCGTGGCGGGCCCGACGTCTTGCCACGCGGGCCGCGCGAGTTTCTTCCGCTTCTCGCGGACGGGCGCCGACTTTTTCTTCAGCGCGCGAAGCACCGCGTCCGCCTCTCGGACCACCGAGGGCGTTCGCGCGAGGGGCGCTCGGGCCGCCTCTCGGGCGACGCCTTCGTCGTCCGCGGTCGTCGTCGTCCCGGGAAATCTCGAATCTTCCGTCGCGGGTTTCGCCGCGTCGCGGACGGCGAACCCGTCGCCGAAAAACGCCCCCGACGCCGCTCTTCGAGCCGCCGCCGCCGAGTTGAAGAGGATGGTGAGCAGAGACCTCGCTTCGCCGGTCGACCGGACGCGTGACCACCGCCGCGCCCCCCCCCGGCGCTCTTCGCGCGCCTCCGATCGGTACAGGCGTTCCTGAAGCGATGCGATCTGTTCCGTGACCGCGCGCATCTCCGCCGCCGCCGACGCGCGGCTCGCCGGGGAGGGTGCGTCCTTTTCGGGGGAAGACCCGGGGGACGCGAGGCGCGGAAGGCGGCGCCCGAGCGCGGCGCGGCGCGCGAGGGACTCCTCGAGCGCCGCTCTGAGCTCGGCGCGTTCGACCGAGGCGACGAGCTCAGCCTCGAGCCACTGCTTCCGCGCGTTCAGGCCGAGACCCGTGCCCGGCCCGGCGGCGTCGTCGGGCCTCGCGCCGCGCATCTCAGATACCGGTTCCACGCTCGCCACCGCCGTGGCGACGGGCGCGGGCGCCGCGACGGAGAGCTCCGGGCGCGACGCGACGGGCGCCGCCGCCGCCGTCTCGGCGTCGACGGGCGCGTGTTTCCGCCTGTTCGCCTTGGCAGCCGCCTGCAACGCCCTGAGCTGCTCCCGCGCGTTCGACGCCTCTTCGGTCTTTCGGCGAAGCACCGCCGCCTGGCGGTCCACGGCGCTCTGCGCCTTGCGCGCGGCGAGCGCGTGGCTCCGTCCCTCCTTCTTCGCCCGCTGCAGCGCGCGCTCCGACTCGCGCTGCTTGGCGATGCCCTCCTTCGTGGCGCGCTCAACGCGGCGCACGAGCTCGACGCGCGCCGCGCGTAGGCGCTGGATGTCCGCCTGCAGCGCCTTCGCGGCCATGTCGCTCTTCTCGCGCAGACGCGCCGCGTCCTTGTGTTTCGCGGCGAGTTTCGAAACCTCCTTCAGGCGCTGCTCGAGCTCCAGGAGACGCCCGCGCGTCTTCACCTCCGCGGCTTTGCGAGCGTCGGCGCCGTGCTTCGCCGCCGCGGAGAGCGCCGCAAGCAGCCCGTCGCGCTCGGCGGCGATCTCGAGCTTCTCCGTCTCGAGGCTCTTCAGCAGGCGGCCGTACTTCTCGCGGACCGCCTCGACGTCGATGTCCTGCTGCGCGGAGGCGGCGCCCGCCGCCGCCGCCGCGCCGACGCCGCCTCGAGCGACGGCGGCGTCCACCTCCGCCTGCATCTCCACCGCTTGCGACGACATCGCACGCATGCGCGCTTCCTTGGCTTGCAAGGTGCGTTCGACATCGGCGAGCTCCGCCTGCAGGTCGTCCCCCTCGGCGTCCTCCTCCAGCTCCTCCTCGTCGTCGATGGCATCGAGATCCTCCGGCTCCTCTGGCTCGAACGCCGGCTCGTCGTCGAGGTCGTACGACGCGGCGGGGTCCTCGGCGTACGGATCGGCGCGCCCCTCCCGCGCGGCTCTGAGCTGGTTCTTCAGCCGGCTCTGCTCGTTGCGCAGAGACTGGATCGTGCTCAAGTAGCCGTGGACCACGTTCGAGCCGCCGTGGTCCTCCTCGGCGGAGATGCCCGCGTCCTGGAGCTTCAAGGCCAGCACGTCGCGCTCGACGCCGGCGGCGAGCTCCGCCGCCGCCGACGCGGCGGCATTTTCCTCGGCGGCTTTCAAGTCGGCGCGCAGGCGCGACGCCTCCGCCTCGGCGAGCATCGCGCGAGCCTCCATGGTCTCGAATCGCGCGGAGACGTCGTCGTTTCCGCTCCCGAGTCCGAGCGCGCCCGCGCCGTTGAGTTTCAGGTGCGCGATTTCCGACCGCGCCGCCGCGAGCGCCCTTCGCAGTTTGGCGATTCGCGTCGCGGCGTCGGGCGCGTTCTCGTCGAACGTCACGACGGGCGTGTTCACGATGTTCCTCGCCCTGTTCGCGTACTTGAGCGTGTTCAGGGTCTCGTCCAGGTTCGCGTCCGCGGGAGAAACGCACGCCACCATCACCGTGCGCGAGTTCCCGCCCAGCGCGTCCTGCAGCAGGCGCGTGAGTTTGGAGTCGCGGTAGGGCACGTGCGCGCCCTTCGCGCGTCGCCGCTTGTCGTCCCCGAGCGCGCTGATGACGTTTCCGAGCGCGAGCAAGCCTTTGTTGATCTGGATGCCCTCCTGAAGACGCGCGCCCTCCGCCTTGGTGCGCTTCGCGCGCTCGGAGCCGGCGAGGTCCACGAGGTGCATCTTCGCGCGCGTCGCCTCGCCCGGCGCGCCCGCTCCGGCCGATGACGTCTCGACGTGGATGGTGAAGATGGCGTGCGAGCGCGAGGACCGGTCGTTCATGCCGGTCGCCGCGGTGGCGCGCGCGCTCGACCCGTCGCGGAGCGTCGCCGCCATCTCCTCGATCGTGCGCACCTCCTTCTCGCGCGCGCCGACGAGCGTCACGCCGTCGGGCGCGTCGCGAAGGGAAACCGCGCTCTTCGGCCGCAACAGGTCGCGGATCTCCTCCTTGTGGATCTCGATGAACCCCACCTTGATGGTCACGGAGGTGTCGCCGGGAAGCGCCGCGACGCGCTCGAACAGCGTGCGCATGACGCGCGGAATCACGCCGAGAGGCTCGCGCGAAGACGTCGAAGATGACGCGAAATCGCGCGACGCGTCGCGCGCCGTGCCCATCGTGAACGTCTTGCCGGAACCCGTCTGGCCGTACGCGAGCACCGTGGCGTTGTACCCGCCGAGGAGCCCCCTGACCAAGGGCTCGACGCACTGCGCGTACAGCGCCTTCTCGGAAGGCCCCGAGCCGTGGTACACGTGGTCGTACGTGAACTTGTGCTCCGAGACGAGCGAGACGGACGGTTCGGTGGCGTGCGCGCTGACGCACTCGCGGCATCCGTCGACGAGCTCCCCGCCCACGAGGGGCCGCACCATCAGCGCGACGGTCACGGGGAGCTCGTTCTCCACGCGCGTCTCGATGTTTGGCGAGATCGCGCGTGGAGAACGATTCGCGACGGGGTCCACGTTCTCCTTCGCGGCGGCGCGTCCGCCCACCTCCGTCGCCTCCGTCTCGACCTCCATCGCCTCGACGCCTGCGGTTTTTCGTTTCGGGACGCGACCGCGCGCGGGGACGGAGAGGCGGTCAGGGGCGGGACCCGACGCCGGGAAGCGCGCGACGAGACGGAGGGGGTTGCGGGGAAGGAACGCGCGACGTGGAGGGTGCGTACCCGACAGTTATCGCGCTCCGCGCGAGTGTCGTGGTGGAAGTCCGAGACGATCGAAAGCTACGACACGCGAATCGTTCCGGCGATACGTAGCGGACCAACGGTCATTTGTGAAACGGCTGAAGTGGGGGACTCTCTCGTCGTCATCATCACGCGGCGACGTCGTTCCTGACCAGCATGACGCGGTAGCACCGCCCCCCCGAGTCCACCGTCTGGCACTCGCGCTCCGTGGGGACGCCAAGCGGGTTCTCGTCCAGCCAGCCTTCGCGGTCGCCGGCCTGCGCCCAGGCTGAGACCCACTCCGCCTCTGCCTCCGCCTCCGCGTCGGGATCCGGAGGCGCCGGCGGCGCCGTCCCCTCCGAATCCGCCGCCGAGTCCGCCGCCGCCTCCGCTGGACGCGCCGCGTCTCCCGCGAAAACGCGCCCCGGGTACCCGTTCGCCTCCGCGCGCTCACGGCTCACACGCGCGCGCTCGTCCTCCTCGAACGCCGCCGCGGCGGCTTCCCTGGCGCGCTCGCGATTCGCCGCGGCGAGCGTCTCCGGAGCCTTCGCGTTTCCGTGCAGCGACTCGTCGAGGTGGAACAGGTGCGCGCCGAAGGTTTCGAATTTCGCGCGCATGTCCTCGGCGACGTCGCGCACGTCGCTCTGCAGGAACACCCGCGCGCCCGGCTCGAGCCCCTGCGCGACCGCGCGCACGAGCGCCGCCTGCACGACTCTTCGCTTATGGTGCCTCTTTTTGAAGTGCGGGTCGGGGAACTGGATGGTCACCGCGTCGACGCGCGACGCTTCGCCGAGCGCGGCGTAACTCTTGAGCCAGACGCCGATGCTCACCGTCGCGTTGCACTCGGCGAAGTGCACGTTGTCCACGATGCCCGCGACCTCGCCCCAGGCGTTGCCGCGGTCCACCAGCGGCGCGCGGATGTCGACGCCGAGCACGTTCAGCTCCGGGTGGCGCTTCGCGAACATCAGGTCGAACCGTCCGCCGCCGCACCCGATGTCCACCACGAGCGGCTTCGCGACGTCCGCGAAGACCTCGCGCCACTCGGGCGCGGGCGCCTGCGTCTGGAGCGACGCCTTCAGGGGGTTGACGTGCTGCCGCACGCGGACGCCCTGCACCTTCTGCGACGCCTCCGCCAGCGAGAGCTCAGCGAACACGGAATCCTCCATCATGAGCTTCGCGCCGTGGTACCGCTTGTTGGCCGCGACCGGATGCGCGTCCGAAGGCTCGGCGGCGGCGGGCGCATCTTCCTCGGCACCGGCGGTGGCGTCGCTCATGCACCGCGTCGCGGGCCGGGCGCGCGGACGGCGGTGCGTCGCGCGGAGACCGAGTCGCGGGCAGATGGCGCAGCCGCGAAGCACCGAGGCCATTCGGAAGACTCGACAGCCGGCGAGCACCTCGTGGCGCCTCCGCAAATGGATAGTAGAGATCCGCTGTCTTTCGGCCGCGTCGTCCCGCTCCGTCGTCGTGTGTTTTATCTCGTTTATCCGCGACACGTCACGGGACGTTCATAGCTCAGTGCGCGCCGTTGAACCATGTCGTTCGCCCTCGCCGCCAACGCCATCGGGCCCCGTCCTGTTGTCAGGACGACCGCGAGCGTCCCGAAGCGGAGCACGGCGCGGGGCCCCGCGCCGTGCCGCTCGTCCGACGACGTACGCACCCGCGTGTCTGATTTCTGCCACCGACGCCCTCGCCCCGATCGCGTTTCCGTGACTCACCTCAGACGCGTCTTAACCCTCCCGAACCCGCAGGACATGACCGAGGCGAGCATGGCGGACATGATGGCGAAGCTTGCCGCCGCGGAGGCGGAGGCGGAGAAGCTCCGCTCGGAGCTCAAGGAGACCGCGGCCGCGCCCGCGGAGGATCTGTCGCGGCAAACCCCCGCGAAGGGGAAGTCCCGCATCGACGGCGTCGGCGGCCGCGAGACGCTTTTCGGCACCTCCACAAAGCCCGGGGACGCGTGGCTGAAGGACGGCATGGAGTTCTTGGTGCGCGAGCAGCCCTCTGAGAGCGGCGAGCTGCAGGGCATGTCCGAGGAGGAGCAGAACACCGTGAACAGGCGTCTGGCCATCGGGCTTTTCGGAACCGCGGTGTTTGCGGGTCTGTCGCAGATCAGCGACGAGTCCTCCGCGCCGTCCAAGCCCCTGTTTTTCTACCTCGTGCCCTTGGTGAAGATCCGCGAGCTCCTGCGACAAGCCACGGACCTCGCGGAGAACGGGTACTGGGACGATCTCACGGTCGTGGTGAACCAGATAACGCGGCAGAACGACGCGCGCGGGAACTTGTTCGCCGCCGCCGCGTATTTGTCGGGGAAGGACGAAGAGAGGGCGAAGCAGATGGCGTTCGACTTCCTGGAGCTCCTCGAGAAGGTGGACTACAACAAGTACTTCGAGTCCATGAAGGGCGTGCCCGTGTCCGGCGCGAAGGCGGCGGAGTACAGCCGGTTCAGCAAGAAGGCGGCTATCGCGGCGGCGGCGAAGCTCGACGAGTTCCTCAGGCTGATGGACCGAGAGCAACTCGACGCGGCGACGTCGCAGGTGGTGGCGTTCCAAACGCCCGCGGAGCCGGTCGCGGAGAAGACCGTGGAGGAGTCGTTCTCGGAACCGATCGTCGCGGAGGCGGGCGAAACCGGCGGCGCGCCGAGCTTTTCGGACGGGTACGGGCAGTGAGGGAAGCGTTTCATTTTTTATTCTCGAACGAACGAAGAAGCGCGCGCGGAACGAACGTCGCGACGCTCGACCCGAAACCGCGTCGCCCTCGCCGAACGCGATTTTCGCACGCGGAAACGCCCACGTCCCTTTAGAAGTCGTCCTCCTCGGTGTCGGAGTCCTCGTCGTCCTCCTGGATGATTTTCCAGCCCTCCGCGATGAGCACTTTGCGCACGGTGACGATGGTGGCGCCTTCCTCCGTGACCCCGAGCTCGCGCAAGGTCTTGTCGTCGTCCAGCTCGCGGCCTTTGTACATGCTTCGACGACGCGGAAGCGCGGAGAGGGAGATCGCGGTCGTGCGTGCGTTTACGAGAGGCGCGTGAACGGGCGAGGAGGACGAGGGAGAGCGTTTGGCGTCAGCGACCTTCGGATACACTCGACGAGAACGGTCGGCGAGAACAGTCGGCGGACGGTTCCTTCGCGTGCGCGGGAAGTCGAACGGTCGCGATTTTTTTGCCTCGGGGCTTCGAAGCGAGCGCGCCTCGGCGGGACCCGGGGACGCGCGCGGCGACGCCGCCGCGCGCGGAGAGAGAAGCGTGGGCACGCACGCGAGTTCCCACGGCTCGACGAAACCTTCGAGGCGGCACAAGGTCTTTTCGGGTTGAAACCCGATGGCCTCCGCGACGGTGGCGCGGAGTTCCTTGCCTGTCACCTTTTCAGGGTCCACGTCGAGCTCGAAGCTGTCCAGCGACAACGTGCGCGTCGCCATGGACGTCTTCCAATACACGCTCCACTTGTCTTTCTGCAGCCGAGGCTTGATGAGCACCTTCATCGTCGACCGAATCGGCGTGTGGCGGTAGCGGAGCGCGTCCGTCGTTGTGCGACGCGCGAAGAGTTCGCGAGCGTTTTCTCGACGCCGCGAAACCGCCTCGGGAGTTCCGACGGCGGACACCTGTCGCCCCCGACGAGACCGAGCGCCGCCAGTGTCGACGGCGCCGATGGCTCCGCGTTCGGCGTCCGTGGGGGCGCTCCGGCGTGTGATGGTGTTCCTGCGCGCCCCTCCGGCGCGGTCTCGTCGCGCCCCGCGCGCGCTCGCGTCCTCCGGCCAGGCGCGGAGGACTCGGCGCGAGTCCCGACGCAGGTCCGCCGTCATCGGCGAGGATAAACATCCCCGGGAGGCCGCGCGGGGGTTCTGCCGCCGGTGCGCGGCGACGCACAGGCTGGAGCGCGACGCCGCGGCGGAGGCGGAGGCGCGCGCGCTGATGGCGCGCATACGCGCCGCCGGTCGTCTCGACTTCGACCGAGACGTCCCCGACCCGCGCTTCGGCGTCGAGACGATGTACGAGCCGGGCGGAGGCAAGATGCTCGGCGTCCTGCTCGCCGAGCGCGCGGAGACGTCTCCGGGCTCGACCCGACACTCGACCCTCGACGCGACCCGCGAGGCCTCAACGCACCTGGCCTCAACGAAGGCACCGAACGCGACAAAGGAAATCGTGGTCCTCAAGGCGTTCTCCGGGCAGATGCGCGGCGAGTGGCGCGTCCCGGGCTGGGCGCCGCCGCTGTGCGCGCTGACGCACGAAGCGCCGCGCTACGCCGAAGCGCACGAGAAGATCGCCGCCGCCACCGCCGCCGCGCGCGCGCGGAGCGCGGCGGTCGCGGAGATGGAGGCGCGGCTCATGGACGCGCGCGAACCGTGGGACGCGCGGATCCGCGAGGCTGCGGAGACAGCCAAGGAGGCCAGGCGCGCGCGGCGCGCGCGGCGGCGCGCCCAAAACGCCCAAAACGCCCAAAACGCCCAAAACGCGCCGACGTCCGCGCGCGACGCTCGCGACGACGCGCGGCAGCTCGCTTTCGAGACGCAGCTCGCGGAGGAGAGTCGCGCCGGCAAGCGCGAGATGGCGCGTCTCCGCGAGGCGCGCGCGGCTGCGACGGCCCCGCTCGAGTCGGCGCTCGCCGCGGCTCGAGAAGACGCGCGCGGGCTCCGCGACGCGCACCGGTCGATGAGCGCGACGCTTCTCGCCGAGATCTTCGACTCGTATCGCCTGCCCAACTTCCGGGAGGCTTTCGGGTTCGGCGACCGAGTCCGAAAGCGCGCGGATACGGGCGAGACTCTTGAGGGTCTCGAGGGTCTCGAGGGTCTCGAGACCCCCGCGCGCGAAGCGCCGGGCGCGACGCTCGCGGAGTGCTTCGTGGCGGACGAAGCGGCGGCGGCGGAGGTTTCGGCGGCGCGCGCGAGCCTCCCTTGCGGGTGCGGGGACTGCTGCGCGCCCAAGCTGCTGGCGGAGTGCTCTCTCCGCGGGCTCAAGCCCTTGTCCATTGCGGAGGTCTGGATGGGCGTGTCCACGCGCGGGGAGGGCGACCGCGAGGAGGGTGAGTTCTACGGCGCCTGCCGCGGCCGCTGTCGGCCCATTCTCGGCCACATGCTCTGCGGCGCCGACGCGTTGGAACCGCGGACGAAAGAAAAGCTCGGGGGGCCCATAGTGCTGTAGTGTTTTCGTGCATAGCCGTTCGTTTTCGTTCGCGCGCGAACGAAACGTCCAGAGAGGAAAAAGGGACCGAAACCGACCCCCCCCGGGTGCTTCGTGGTTCCCGCGGCGGCGCGAGACGCGCCCGCGTTTTTTTTCGCGCCAGACCGTTTCGTACGTACGTCTCTCGGAGTTTCCTTATTCCTCCCCGATCCACACGGTCAACCAGTCTTGAAAATGCGCTGATTCATTTAGCTGAGGACGATAACACCCCGCGCCTGAAAAGAGGGGCCACTTCGCGGCGCGGCGATGGCGATGTCGCCGGCGGCGAAGCCCGGCGACGGCGGCGCGCGGAGCATGACCGTGGAGGAGCTGAGCGAGGAGCTCGGTTGGTCGTGGTACCAGTGGCGGCTGTTCCTTTTCGTCGGCCTGTGCGTCGCCGCGGACTCCATCGAGGTGAACCTCCTGTCGTTCATCTCCGTCGAGGCGACCAAGGACTGGCACCTGGAGGAGTTCTGGGAGGACACCGTCGCGGCGGCGGTGTTCGGGGGCGAGGTGGTGGGGTGCGCGCTGTTCGGCTTGTTCGCGGACAAGTACGGGCGGCTCCCCGCGTTCGCCATGGGCGTCGCCTTCGTCTCCGCGTTCGGCATCGCGTCCTCCTTCGCGGGAAACGTCGAGCAGCTCGTGGTGATGCGTTTCGGGGTGGGCCTCGGGATCGGCGGGTTCACCGTGCCGTTCGACCTGCTCGCGGAGACCGCGCCGACGCGCGTCCGCGGCCTGGCGCTGTGCGCGGTGTGGCTGTTCTGGACCCTGGGCAGCGTCGCGCTCAACCTCATGGCCGCGCACTGCCTGCGGGACGAGGACGGGCCGGGCGGGCGCGACCCGCTCGGCTGGCGGTGGCTCACCTTCCTCGCCGCGGTGCCGCCCCTGGTCGCGCTGCTGGGCATACCGTTCGTGGACGAGAGCCCCTCGTGGCTCGCCGCGCGCGGCCGGCAGGACGAGGCGCGCGCGATCATCACGCGCGCGGCGGCGACGAACGGCGTGAAACTCGACCCCGACTTCGTGGTGGAGCCCGAGCCGCTCCGCGACGTCTCGGTGGCGCAGCTCTTCGACGAGCGCAACGCGTTCCGCACGGCGTGCCTCTGGACGCTCAACTTCGCGTCGCACTTCGCGTACTACGGCGTGGTGCTGTTCCTGCCGCGCCTCCTCGGCGCCAGCGCGAGCGACCCGTACAACTTCAACGCGCTTCTGTTGTCCTGCGTCGGGGAGGTGATCGGCTCCGTCGCCGCGTGCGTCTTCGTACGAACCGTCGCGAGAAACGCGCTGCTCGCCGCCGGCGCCACAGCGCTGGCCTGCGCCGTGCCGGTGGTGCTCGCGGCGGACGCGCCGACGTGGGCGGTGCTCGCCGCCGCGCTGGTGGCGCGCGGCGCGGCGAACGTCGCCGCGAGCCTGACCTGGATCGTCACGCCGGAGGGGTACAACGTGGAGGTGCGCGCCACGGGGCACGCCTGGGGGAACCTGCTGGCGCGCGCGGGCGCGCTCGCCACCACCTACTGGGGCGGCGCCGCCATCGCCGAACCCGTGAAGGTTGGCTCGTACGTCGCCGTCGCCGCGACGATGGCCGCCGTCGCCGCGGCGATGCCGGAGGGGGTCATGAAGGGGTCGAGGCCGGAAAAGGCAGGCCTCTTCACGGACGAGGCGCGCGAGAACGAGCCGGGGCGACGCGGAGGAACGTACGGGGCGGCGCGGATCGAGCCGTGACGGTAGTCCTCGACGGTACGCGTAGGCGTAGGCGGTGTTCGAAAACTCACTCATCTCAGACGTCTTTTTGTTGGAGTCATCAGAGTCCCGGGTCGTCAGACGTTTGCTCGAACCGAGACGTCCAGCTGAGAAGTCGCACTCTCGGCCGCGCCGACGCCGGGCGAGGCGATGACCGTCGGACCCCCCGCCGGGGGTTCGGCGTCCCCGCCGACGCCCGGCGACCGCGGCTTGCATGTCTCCGCGGTCCTGGAGATGCTGGAGGCGTCCAAGGACTACTGGCGCGTGCGCCGCGCGGTGAAGGAGGCGGTGGTGAAGCCCGCGATGCGGCTTTCGAACGCGGCGGATTTCGAACGCGACGTGCGACGCCTGATGGAGGACTCGGGGCTGGCGAACCGGCTTCGCAACTTCGCGTTCAACGCGCGGAGCAGGATCCCCGACCACCTTGCGGCTCGCGCCGAGCGCGCGCACCGAACGACGCCCTCGACCGCGCCGTCGCGAGTCGGCACGTCTGAAACGCACGCGCGCGACGACGCGAGATGCTCGGACGCGTCCGACGAAGAGGACGCGCGCGAAGCCGCGGGGACGTCGTCGTCCGTCATCGCCGCGCGGCGCGCGTGGCGCGACGAGGTGCGCGCACGCCTCGCGGACCTCTCGGCCTCGACCGGCGTGCCTCTGTCGGGGCCCGGACGGGACCCGGCGCGTGACGCGAGCGAGGCACACGCGGGAGGCCGAGGGCGTGGAAAAAAGCAAACCGACGGACGCGAATCAGACGCCGCCGAAAACGACGCGCGCGTGACATCGCCGGAGTCGGCTTTGGAACGCGCGGCGTTCACCGCGTCGTTGCCGCATCTCGCGGGACACGCGTACGACCACTTCGACCTGCTGCGCGCGGTCGCGTCCGCGCGTTTCGCGGACGAAGACGCGGACGCGAGAGACGCGCGAACCGAAAACGAAGAGCGCCGAAAACACATCCGCGGGGTCGGGGTCCCGTGGTTCGTCGCGCGCGGCTTCCCGACGGGCGCGCCCCCGAGTCGCGCGGAGCTGCGATTGTTCCTGCGCGAGCTCGCGCCCGATCGGCGTCAGGCGGGCATGGACGAGGCGTGGCACGCGGCGTTTGCGGCGCGCAGAACCGCCGAGGCGGAGGCGGTCCTCGCGACGGGAAAAAACGTCCGGAACGACGAAGCGAGCGAGGCGTGTCGCGCGTTTCTCCGTGGCGGCGCTCCCGCCGCGCTCCGCGGCGGGCTCTGGCGTCTGGCGCTCGGCGCGCGCGGTGCGGGAGCTGGTGGCGCGGGAGCCGCGCGCGACGCCGGCATCGAGTTCGATGTCGCGAGGGAGGACTTTGACCGCGCGTGCGGCGAGGCTCGGGAGACGCGCCTGCTGACGGACGCGCTGTGCGCTTCAGACGCCCGCGCGTTCTGCGACCACCCGCACTTTTTCCCGTTCGAAGAGACCCTGCGCGCCGTCGCGGTGGCGTTCGCGCGCGACCGAGACGTGCCCGCGTCGTGCGCGCGCGCCGGCGAGCGCCCGCCGCACCCGCGCGTGTACGGCGTGCACGGTGTGGATACGCGTCGCGTCCGCGAGAACGTCGCCGGGGCGGAACCGAGACGAATGCGCGAACGTCGAAAAAAAGAAGAAAGAGAAAGTCTTTCTTTGTACCCCCCGAGCGGCGTCGTGCCGTTCAAGGGCCTGGCGCGTCTGATCGCGCCGCTGTGTTACCTGTACCCGCACCCCGCGGAAGTACACGGCGTGTTCAAGGCGCTGTACGCGCGGCTGTTCAGAAAGCTGCACGCGCTGGATGACGACGCGTTTCCGCGGCCGGCGTTCCCGGGACTCCTGGCCGCGTTCGAGGACGCGCTCTTCGCCGCCGAGCCCGACTTGTGTTTCCACCTGGCCGAGATCGGGTGCCCCGCGGCGCGCCTGGCGACGCCCTGGCTCTTCGGCGCGCTCGCGGGATACCTCTCCGTGGAGCAGACGCTGCTTCTGTGGGACCGAGTCATCGGGTTCGACTCGCTCGTCCCGCTCGCGCTCGCGGCGGCGGCGGCGACCGCGCTGCGGAAGCCGGCGCTGCTGGCGGCGACGTGCGAGGAGGAGGCGCGGGAGTGCCTGGAGGACCTCAGCGCGGTCAAGGTGGCGCCACTCCTGCAGGCGTTCGTGTTCCGGGACGACGACGAGGAGGCGGCGTTCGCGAGCGGCGAGGAGACG
>Ga0181564_10003738_pt1 | contig 13046 bp, 8 predicted proteins | sample 011ome_24_FD_134512 | JGI IMG/M metagenome (GOLD analysis project Ga0181564, IMG submission 134512) | Coastal salt marsh microbial communities from the Groves Creek Marsh, Skidaway Island, Georgia - 011513CT metaG (megahit assembly) | ecosystem: Environmental > Aquatic > Marine > Intertidal zone...
GCAGACGACGCCGGGCCGCCTGTTCCGCACGGCGGTCAACAACACCCAGCTCGACCCCAACGGTGACGGCTGGGTCTCTGCCACCACCAATGGATTCAGCAACCTTCCAGATATACTCGATGAGTCGCAGGAGTTCGAGACGGAGTGGGAACCCCTGTGGCACTATGAGATGGAGCCCAATTCCGATCTGCAGACGGGAAGCGACTGCGGCCCGACGGAAATCGTGGACAACCCCAACCTCTTGGAACGCGCAGGCTACTGGAAGGTGATCGACCCTGATGGGACCTCCGCCACCGGTGATGAACTCCTCCTGTTCCGGATCCGCATCAACAGCGACCCCAACAATGCGGCATACGGGTACAGTTTCCTGCTCGATACCGACCGGAAATTCGGCACCACTGGTATCGATGCCGATCCGAATGCAATGCCGGGCAATCCGGGCTTCGAGTTCGAGATCCTCTTCGCCTCCGGCAATGCGGGGGGCGTCTACGTCAACAAAGTGGACGGGATCGCGGCACACAACCAGATCACGGTGTACCAATCGTATGCGGACGGGGTGAACGACCAGCGGTCTTATGCCCGCTTCTCGAATTGCGCGCCCAGCACCCCCATCTTCATCGACTTCTTTGTCGCCTTTGCGGATTTCGGAGCTGAGGTTCAATCCAATACGCCGCTTCGCTTGCTGTTCGCCACCGCGAGCTCGGCCAACTCGTCCTTGAACGGCTCGGCCAGCGACATCGGAGGAATCAACGATGCCAATTACCCGGATGACGACGCGATTTTCGAAGCGTTCATCTCGGCCGTACCCGTCATCCAGTTCAGCGAAGGGTATGTCGCCCCCAATACCACCCCCAATATCAATGGCTGCACCGACCCGGCCTACGCCGAGTACGATGCCAACGCCAACACGGATGACGGCAGCTGCGCCACCCTCATTGACCCCTGTGATGGCGCCTTGATTCTGGGCAGCATCTCCTTGACGAGCGTCCCCACCGCCATGGATGCCGCCGATGGCGAAATCGCCATTGACATCACCACCGGCACCGCCACCGCACTCGAACTGACCGGCATCAACGGAGCGGGCGACTACAGTTTCAGCTTGCCTGGCGCCACGGACGGCATCTTGCCCGGCACTTACGACGCCAGCGCCTTAGACGCCGGTGGGTGCAACAGCAACACCGTCAGCATCATTGTCCCTTACGCACAATGCTGCAACGGCTGTGGGGTGTACGACGTCGACACCGATGGCATTTGCGATGACAGCGACAACTGCACCGACCGCACGGCCAGCAACTACGCGGACCCGGCCAACGGCGCGTGCATTTTCGACTGAATCCCATGTAACGGGTTTCGAAATCCGTGTTTTGGGCCGTTGGCGGGAGTGGGCGTTTTGGGGCGCGGGGCGCTCCGTACCTTCGCGGCATGCTCGCGTTGCGTGGAATCGAGAAATCTTATCCGCTGGCCGGAGGGTCGTTGCCCGTTTTGAAGGGGATCGACCTCAACATTGCGCAGGGCGAGATGGTGGCCATCATGGGGTCTTCGGGGTCGGGCAAGTCGACCTTGTTGAATGTCCTGGGGCTGCTGGACGGCTTTGATTCCGGAGGGTACGACCTCGACGGGGTGGACATGGCGGGGCTGTCTGAGAAGCAGGCGGCCCGGTACCGCAGTCAGTTTTTGGGCTTTGTCTTCCAGTCGTTCAATCTGATTTCGTTCAAGACGGCGCTGGAGAATGTGGCGTTGCCGCTCTTTTATCAAAAGGTGCCGCGCCGGGAGCGGCAGAAGCGGGCCATGGAGATGCTGGGCAAAATGGGCATGGATGACCGTGCTGACCATTTGCCATCAGAGCTGTCCGGAGGGCAGAAGCAGCGCGTGGCCATTGCCCGGGCACTGATCACTTCACCGCGGGTGATTTTGGCGGACGAGCCGACCGGGGCCCTTGACAGTACGACTTCTTCCGAGGTAATGGAGGTGTTGCGCGAGGTCAATGCTTCGGGGATTACGGTCATCATCGTGACGCACGAGGCGGACATCGCGGCGCAATGCGACCGCACCATCCGGTTGCACGATGGTGTCATCATCGAGGACGGTAAGAGCGGGGAGGTGGTTGAACCTACAGCCCGCGGGGCGCGTTCTCAAGATTGATGTTCAACCGAGAGACCTGGATCGAGATTGCCCACACGGTGACCGCCAACCCTTTGCGGACGGCGTTGACCGGGCTGTCCGTCGGGCTCGGCATCTTCATTCTGGTGGTCATGCAGGGCCTTGGTTTTGGTTTGCAAAACGGGGTGGAGCAGGACTTTGGTGATGAGGCACGCAATACGGTGTGGGTGCGGACAGGGCGGACGACGCTGCCATACCGCGGGCGACAGCCCAATCGCTATGTGCAGATGCGCAACGAGGACGAGCAGCGGATCACAGAGCAAGTGGTTGACGCACCCGCTTGGTCCGGTCGCCGCATGATGTGGGGCTCCACGGTGGGCTATAAGAATGAGCAGGGAAACTACCCGATCGTGGGGGTGGAACCGGATTTCGATGAATTGGAGCTGTTGCCGCTGAAAGGGGGCAGGTGGTTGCATGCCGATGACCTGGCCAAGGAGAGCAAGGTGTGCGTGGTGGGGGAGAACCTCCTCGATGAACTCTTCAAGCAGGACGAAGCCATCGGGGCGTTCATCACCTTGCGGGGCATCACGTTTCGCGTGGTGGGGCACTTTTCCAAGAATGGTCGATGGGGCAACAGCATGGTATATGTGCCGCTGACGACCATGCAGCGCGTCTTCAACGGCAGCGATGAGGTGGACCAGATGGTGCTGTCCACTGGGGACTTGGACCTCGAAGGGTCGCAGGCCATGGTGGAAGCCGTGGACGGTGATTTGCGGATGCGCCATTCGGTGCACCCCGATGATGTACGCGCGGTGCGGGTGCGCGACAACCAGGAGGAATACGCCATGTTCGAGCGGGTCTTCACCGGCATCCGGTTGTTCATCTGGGTGATCGGCGGTTTTACGCTGCTGGCCGGCGCCATTGGCGTAGCGAACATCATGGCCATCGTGGTCAAGGAACGCACGGTGGAGATCGGGGTGCGCAAGGCGCTCGGGGCGACGTCGGGCAGCATACTCTCCTTGATTGTCATCGAAGCCATCGCCTTGACTTTGATTTCTGGAGCCTTGGGGCTCATTGCGGGGGTGGCGACGCTCAATGCGGTGGCGCCCTATGCGGAGCACGATTACTTCGCCGACCCGGAAGTGAACCTGCGGGTGACCGTGACCGCGTTGGCGGTATTGGTGGTGGCCGGTGCGATTTCTGGTTTTGTCCCGGCTTTGCGCGCGGTGCGCATCCGTCCCATTGAAGCCCTGCGATACGAATGATGGGGCTGGATCGCGATCGGTTGGTGGAACTCGTGCAGGTGGTGGTGCGCAACCCTTTGCGCGCCTTCTTGTCTGCGCTGGGCGTAGGCTGGGGGCTGTTCATGATCATCATCACGGTGGGGGCTGCGCGGGGCCTCGAGAATGGGGTCAAGGCCGATATGGGCAACGATGTGTCCAACAGCATGTTTGCCTGGACCATGAGCACCAGTTTGCCCTACAAGGGATACCAGCGCGGCCGGTATGTGGAGATGGACATCGACGATGTGCGGTGGATCCAGGCCAATACCCAGCACCTGGACCTGGTGTGTCCAGAGGTGCAGCTCGGAGGGTACCGCGGGACGAACAATGTCACGCGCGGCAAGCAGAGCGGCGCTTTTGATGTACACGGCGCCATTGCGGAGTACCCGCAGGTCAAGCCCATGAACATCACTGAGGGCCGATTTCTCAATGAGGGCGACCTGGCCGGCGAGCGCAAGGTGTGCGTCATCGGCAGTCGGGTAAAGGACATCCTGTTTGAGATGGGCGAAGAGCCGTTGGGCGAGACGGTGCAGATCCAAGGGGTGATTTTCCGCGTGGTGGGCGTGTATACGCCCAAAGGCAACGACGAGGACGCGCAGAACGAGGCGGAGAGCATCTACATTCCCTTCTCGACGTTTTCCAAGGCGTTCAATACGCGTGGCCGGGTGGGATGGCTTTCCATGCTGATCAGAGACGGGGTCGATGCGGAAGAGGCAGAAGAGGCGACCAAGCAGTTGATCAAGGCGCGGCTGAGCATACACCCGGATGATCCGCGTGCCATCGGGGCGTGGTCCATGGCGGAAGAATTCCAGAAGGCGGAGCTGCTCTTTTCGGGGATGCGCCTGATTTCGCTGCTTTTCGGCTCGCTCGCACTGTTGGCAGGCGTCATCGGCATCACCAACATCATGCTGATTTCCATCAAGGAGCGCACCAAGGAGCTGGGCATTCGCCGCAGCCTGGGTGCAACGCCGGTCCGAATCCTGCAGCAGATCATTGGCGAGACGCTGTTTCTGACCTTGCTGGCTGGGTTGTGCGGCTTGGTCTTGGGCGTTGGATTGCTCGAGGCGGTGGACGGCTTCATCGAGGATGGAGTCGATGCCGGTGTTTTCCGCCATCCTGAAATTGATTTTGGAACCATTATGACCGTGTTGTGCATCCTGCTTGGGATGTCCATCTTCGCGGGCGTCCTGCCCGCATTGCGGGCACTGGCCATCAAGCCGGTGGAAGCCTTGCGCTCGGAGGGTTGATTGATATAGAAACATGAAGAAAGGCCGCGTTACGCTCCTCCTCATTTTTGTCCTGCTGGTTGTTGCCGGGGCAGCTTACACCTTGAATCACCTGTACCAAAAGGAACAGGCGCCCGAGGCCCGATTTGGGGTGGAAACACCCCGCATTGCCGACATCATCAAAAAGTCGGTATCGTCGGGCACCATTGGGCCCCGCAAGGAAATCCTCATCAAGCCGCAGATCAGCGGCATCGTCGACGAGCTCTTCGTGGAAGCCGGCGATACGGTGACGGCTGGGGCGGTGCTTGCCCGCGTGCGGGTGGTGCCGGATATGGCGGCGTTGGCCTCGGCCCAAAGCCGTGTGGAGCGGAGCCGCATTTCGTTGGAGAACAGCCGCCGCGATTTTGAGCGGCAGGAGGCCTTGCTCGCCTCGGGTGTCGTATCGGAGCAGGACTTCCAGCAGTCCGAGACGTCCTACCTGCAGGCGCAGGAGGAAAAGCTCGCAGCGGAGGACAATCTGCGCATCGTCAAGGAAGGCGCAGCCAGTCGCGCGGGAGAGGCGTCCAACACCATGATCACCAGTACGGTGGACGGTATGGTGCTGGACGTTCCGGTCGAGGTCGGAAACCAGGTCATCCAGGCCAACACCTTCAATGAGGGCACGACCATTTCCAGTGTCGCCGACATGACGGACTTGATTTTCCGCGGCCAGATCGACGAAAGCGAAATCGAGAACCTGCGGGTGGGCATTCCGTTGATCCTGTCCATCGGCGCGATGCCGGGCAAGAAGTTCGATGCGGTCCTGGAGTACATCTCGCCCAAGGGGGTTCCCGAGAACGGAGCGGTGCAGTTCGAAATCCGCGCGGCGGTGACGCTCGATGAGGGTGACTTCATCCGCGCCGGATTCAGTGCCAACGCGGATGTGGTGCTCGACCAGCGCAAGGAAGTGCTGGCCCTGAGCGAGGCGCTGGTCCAGTACGAAGGGCCCAAGCCGTTCGTGGAGGTGCAGGTGGGGCCGCAGCAGTTTGAGCGCCGCGATGTGGAGCTCGGCCTGTCCGATGGCCTGATGGTGGAAGTGCTGTCCGGCGTGGCGCTGGAGGATTCCGTCAAGCGCTGGAACCAGCCCATCTTCGACTGATGGCGCTGATCGAAGAAATGGACCGGTCGGGCAACTGGCTGTTCCGGTGGCGCAGCTTTCTTCCCTTGCTGCTGTTTTTTGGCGCGGTACCGGTGGTGCTGCTGGGCGACGTAGTGTGGACGCCGATGTCCGACGGTTTTGACCGCAGTTGGTGGTGGCCGCTCTTCTGCCTGGATGTGGCGATGGCGGGTCAATTGATCCGGGCGCTTTGCGTGGGCTACACGCCGCGCGGAACCTCGGGCCGCAACACGAAGGAGGGCCAGGTCGCCGAATCGCTGAATACGCTCGGCATGTACTCGGTGTGCCGCCACCCGCTGTACCTGGGCAACCTGCTGATGTGGCTGGGCATCGTCATGTACATCGGCCATCTGTGGTTCGGTGTGTCGTTCCTGTTGCTGTATGCCCTGTACTACGAGCGCATCATGTTTGCCGAAGAGCAGTTCCTGCGCGGCAAATTCGGCCAGGCCTACCTCGATTGGTCAGCGCGGGTCCCCGCCTTTTGGCCGGCCGTGCGCCGATGGAAGGAACCGGAGGTGTCCTTTTCGATGCGCAACGTTTTGAAGCGGGAGTACAATGGGTTCTTCGCCGTCTTCTTGAGTTTCGCCTGGATCGACGGACTGCACGGGTTCCGCGCGGCGGGGCTCGATGCGGCGTTCTTTTCTGCACCTTCGTGCATCTTCCAGGACTTCTGGGCCTACGCGTTGGTGTCGGCCTTTGCCATTTTCATGGTGTTGCGGACGCTCAAGAAGACCACCCAGGTCCTCGATGTTGCGGGCCGCGAATACGTGTGAACGTTTCTGCGGCGGGGGCCGCTGGAAGCGCTGTCGGTTCGGCGCCTGATCAGGTGACCTTGGCGTTGCGGGCGACGCGGCGCAGGATGCCGGGGGCGAACCGGCTCAGCCAGTAGCCCAGCACTTCCTTTTTTCCCGGAGTGACGAGGGCCTTGTTGCGGTCGATGCCGCGCAAGATGGCGGCGGCACAGCGCTCGGCGGAAATCCCTTGGTCGGTGGCCTCGTCCATGGTGCCTTGCGGGGTGCCATCGGCGGTGAGTGCGTTCAGCGAGATCGCCGTGCGCACGAATCCTGGGGAAACCATGGTGACGCGGATGCCATTGCCGTGGTGTTCGGCGCGCAGGGCCTCGAACCACCCGTGCATGGCGTGCTTTGCGCCGGCATAGCCCGAACGCATGGGCGCCGAGAACAGGCCCATGAGGCTGGTCACCACCGCAAAGTGGCCGCCCCCTGCAGCGATCATGTGGGGAAGCAGCGCCCGTGTAAAGGCAAGCGTCCCGAAGTAGTTGACCTCCATCATTCGGCGGTCCACCGCTGGATCCGTGTCAATCAAGCGGCTGCGCTGGCTGATGCCCCCGCTGTGGACGACCACATCGACGCCACCGGCCTCCTTCCAAATGCGGCTGACCATATCGGACAGGCCATCGGTATGGCCGAGGTCAAATGGGGCGATCAACGCGTCAGTAGCGCCTAACGCCACGTGAAGGCGGTCAAGATCGCCCGATTTCCGGGCGGACAGAATGAGGCGGTCACCGCGCTGATGGCACGCCTCGGCCACGGCCTTTCCAATGCCGGAGGTGGCTCCGGAAATCCAGACCGTGCGCCGCGGGCTCACGCGTCGATGTTGGCGTACTTGGCGTTGGCCTCGATGAATTCGCGGCGGGGCGGCACGTCATCTCCCATGAGCATGGAGAAGATGTTGTCGCTTTCGGCTGCGTTGTCGATGGTCACTTGGCGCAGCGTCCGGTTCTCCGGATTCATTGTGGTGTCCCAAAGCTGGTCGGCATTCATCTCACCCAGACCCTTGTAGCGCTGGATGTTCACGGTGGCGTCGCTCTTGCCCTTGAACTCCATCACCAAGCGGTCGCGCTGGTCGTCGTCCCAGGCATAGGCCTGTTTGGAACCCCGCTTGACCAGATAGAGTGGGGGCGTGGCGATGTAGATGTAACCGTTTTCAATCATTTCCTTCATGTGGCGGAAGAAGAAGGTCAGGATGAGGGTCTCGATGTGCGATCCGTCAACATCGGCGTCACACATGATGACCACCTTGTGGTAGCGGAGCTTGGAGAGATTGAGCGCTCGCTCGTCTTCTTCCGTGCCCACCGTCACGCCGAGAGCGGTGTAAATGTTCTTGATCTCCTCGTTCTCGAAGATCTTGTGGTGCATGGCCTTCTCTACGTTGAGGATCTTACCGCGGAGCGGCAGGATGGCCTGGAAAATCCGGTCTCGTCCTTGCTTGGCTGTACCTCCAGCGGAGTCACCCTCGACCAGGAACACCTCGCACAAACCGGGGTCCTTTTCAGAGCAGTCGGCGAGCTTTCCTGGAAGCCCCGACCCGCCCATGACGGTCTTGCGCTGGACCATTTCACGGGCCTTGCGTGCGGCGTGGCGGGCCTGTGCGGCGAGGATGACCTTCTGGACGATGGTCTTGGCGTCGTTCGGATGCTCTTCGAGGTAGTCAGTGAGCATGTTCCTCACGGCCTGCGACACGGCCTTGGTTACTTCCTTGTTGCCGAGCTTGGTCTTGGTTTGGCCCTCGAATTGAGGCTCCATGACCTTGACACTGACAATGGCGGTCAAACCTTCGCGGAAATCGTCTCCGCTGATTTCGAACTTGAGCTTGTCGAGCATGCCGGATGAATCGGCGTACTTCTTCAGCGTGTCGGTCAGTCCGCGGCGGAATCCGCTCAGGTGCGTTCCACCCTCGTGGGTGTTGATGTTGTTGACGTAGCTGTGCAGGCTTTCGTTGAAACTGGTGTTGTACACCATGGCGACCTCCACGGGGATGTCCTCAACCTCGCCCTCCATGTGGATCACCTCCGCAATCAGTTGTTCGCGGTTTTGGTCGATGTAGGCGACGAACTCCTTGAGTCCCGTCTCGCTGTAGAACCGTTCGACAGGATGATTTCCCTCCTCGTCGGTGGTCCGTTCGTCGGTCAGGGTTAGGGTGATGCCCTTGTTGAGGAAGGAGAGCTCGCGCAAGCGGCGGGCCAACGTGTCATAGTTGTACTCGAGGGTGTCCGTGAAGATCTCCGGGTCGGGCTGAAAGGTGACGGAGGTGCCTGTGCGGTCCGTCGTTCCGATTTCACGGGTCGGGTATTGCGCCTTTCCGCGGGAATATTCCTGCTCCCAGACTTTGCCTTCGCGGTGAACTTCGGCACGAAGGTGGGTGGAGAGCGCGTTCACGCAGCTTACACCGACACCGTGAAGACCACCGGAGACCTTGTAGCTGTCCTTGTCGAACTTTCCGCCGGCACCAATCTTGGTCATGACGACTTCAAGGGCACTGACGCCTTCCTTGGTGTGGATGGCAACCGGAATGCCCCTGCCGTTGTCGTGCACGGTCACGGCGTTGGTCGCTGTGATGGCCACATCAATGGTGTCACAGTGTCCCGCGAGGGCCTCGTCGATGGAATTGTCGACCACCTCGTAGACCAAGTGGTGCAAGCCCCGTGTGCCCACGTCTCCGATGTACATCGAGGGGCGCTTGCGGACGTGCTCCATGCCCTCCAGGGCTTGAATGCTATCCGCACCGTAATTCTGCTTCTTCTCTTCGCTCATCTCCGCTGTATTTGGACGTCCTGCTAAAATAGCCCACAACTCGCTCAAACGCTTGTTTTCGGCCCTTCGGAAAGGCCTGTGTTTTCAACACTTTTGCAGGCGTTTTGCCCGGTTTTCCACACCGGGTCTGAGGGGGGGTGAAAACGGGGCCTTGAAAGGGCTTTAGAAGCGGTAGGAAGCGAGCATCATGACCCCCATGTTCTGGGCGCCATATCCCCCTATGATTTCGGTGTTGCCGAGTGGTCCTTTTGCATTCACACCGACAGCGAGGCGGGCGTGGTATCGGTACTCGATGCCGAGGTCAATCGCAGTGTAGGCCGCAAGTTTGCGGGCATAGATCGGTTCACCGTCTCCGAAGAGCGGTCCAAATGCTTCACTGGCCGACTGTATGTCCTGACCGTCCAAGTTGGTGATGGCGCTGAAGGGAACGCGGCTCGGAGCGTAGCGGGCACCCACGACTTCCACGCCGAACTCGAGGAAAAGCAATTCTTCCAGATTCCAACGCCCGTTGGCTGAGATGCGGGTGCGGGGTTGGTACCAGGCATAGGGTTGGTCACCGGTACCGTAAGTGTGGAATTCGGCACGCGCCGATAGCTCCAATGGTCCTTGGCCTCTGTACGTAGCCTCTCCGATGACGCTGGCCACGGTCAATGAGTCATAGGCTGCACTGAATCGTTGACCGGCGCTGTCCGGACCGGCCTCATTGACCCAATATTGGAAGTCCCGGAATCGCGTGGTGCGTGCCTGTGCATTGAAGGCAAGATCCCGGGTGAGCTTTCCCCGCAGCCCGCCGTAGAGTTCCAGCGCGCGGTTGGTATGGCGGAGGGCGCCGCGTGTGGCATCGGGCCCGGCCTGATAGCCGGCGTCGAAGAAGGGGTTTTCTGCCACGAGGTCGTGAATGGCATTGCGTTGCATTCCTCCATCTACGCCTCCATAGGGGACGAAGACGTCGTCCAGCAGTCGGAATCGCACTTCTGCGGTGGGATAGAAATGAAAGGCCTGTGCACCCCTGGCATCCACCCACAATCCGGCGCCTGCCTGGATCATGTAGGCTCCGCGCTCCTTGGTCACCGTGGGGCGAAGTCCCACCAGTGCAGCGGAACGATGGATGGCGGCAGCGGTGGAATCGCCCACTGCATCCAGTCGGGAACCGATGATGTGCGCTTCGTAATTCAAGTCATAACGGGCATCCTCTCGCCATGTGTGGATACGGCCTGTGGCTTCCATGAGGTTTTCGCGACCGGGTTCTCTCAGGATTTCGATTTGGGCGGCATTTCCCGGAAGCGGCGAAGGACCGATGCCCAAACGCGAATAGGTGAGAGAGAGGTTGCGGTGAACCTTGGTGCTGTCCCGTTCGTGGTTCTGCAACCGAAGGTCAACGCCCATGCGCGTGTACGATTGTCGTTCTGCAGGAGCGGAGAAATTTCCAGCCGCGGCGGCGGCCAGATCCAGGCCATGCAGGCCCCAGGAATCCCGGGCTACGAAACCGGATGCGGTGACACTGCTGCGTTTCACAAACCGGCGGTAGTATCCATTCAAGGCATTCTTGGACCAGCCTTCGTCGACTCCCAGGCTGTCTGCCTGACCTGTGGATCCGGCTGAGCTTCTGTGTCGGAGGGATACGCCCCACGCTCCTTGGCGGCTGCGGGTATCTCCCAGATGGAGTTCCAACAGAGGTGAAGTGTAGATGCCAAAACCGGCCCTTGCGTGGCCAGCGTACAGGCGGGGCAGGGGGGCGTCCATTTCCACGGCGAGCGGCGCAATGGTTCGGGCAACGGGCTGGGGAGAAGTCCGCTTGGCAATGGGAGCGTACGCGATGATCGGTTTGTCCACGCCCAGGTCGATGGTGTGGGGTGAATCACCGGGCTTGGTCACTTCTCGGAGGTACAATTCGCGGTCGCCGACGAACGTAACCTGCAGGCTGTCCTGGGCGGCGAGGGCGGCTGGAATGAACAATGCCAGTGCACAGGACCGAAGGGCCTTGCCGCGTTTGGCCAGGGGAAGGGCTGTGGTATTCATTCTTCGTTGGGATTGGTCGTGGTGCCGGATGTGGTGTCAGCGGGGTCAGGAGCGGGTTGCTCGAGCTGGACGATGCGGTCCAGCATGTCGAGGCAGGCATCCTGAACCCAGGCGGTCTGAACGTTGGTCTGCAGTTGGTCCACGGTGGTGCGGGCTTGGAAGTAATCTTCCTGAGCGATGTAGGACTCTGCCAACAGGAGGAAACTCTCGTAGGACCAATCGCTTCCCGCGCCGAACCTATTGAGCTGATTGAAGATGGCGACCTGGCAGGCTTCGGCATCGCCGTCTGCCAAGGTGAGGGCTGCGAGGTGGTGGGTCGCTTCTTCCGCATGCGGGCCGTTTTCCGCGAGGATTTCCCAATCCTCTTTGGCGCTGGGGTCTCCGCTTTCCTGCAGAATCAAGGCCCGGTTGTATCGGGCGGCGGTCCGTATGTCGGCCGGCGTCTCAGCATCGTCGAGGATGGGGCCGACGTATTCCAGGACGGTGGCACCGTCACCAAGGGCTCGGCTGCACCTCATGATGCCAATGCGGGCCTCCAGCACGTGCCGCTTCAAAACGGCTACTTGTTCGAGCTTTTGGTAGTGGGCCAGTGCAGCCTCGAATTCATCTCGGTTGAATTGCAAGGTGGCCGCCATGACCAAGGCAGGCTCGTGGTAATCACTGAGTGGACCGGAAATCACAGCTTCGAGGGGGGCGAGGGCACCATCCTTGTCGCCATTGTCGAACCGGCATTGTCCGAGGTGGAAACGGGCCGCTGTGATGCGAATGCTCTCCGGGTACTTCCCGATGAACTGCTCCATTTTGGGAATGGCGGCCGCACAGTCGCCGGAAAGGGCGAGGTCTTGTGCGGCAGCGTATGTGCGCTCTGCGATGTCGTCCTCACTCAACCCCACGACGTCGGGCAAGTCGTCCAGTTGGCCGCGCTCCACGAGCAGGGGCTCCACCAGGAGGAAGGCGTCTTTGGTGACTTCATCGTCGGGATAGCGCGTTGTGATCTCTTTCCACAAAGCCAGGGCGTCGTCCTCTCGGTTCTGCTTCACGGCAATCAAGGCCAGGTCCACCAAGGCGCGTTTGGCGAAGGGGCTGCCTGGCAAATCCGTGCGGATGCGCTCAAAGGCTTTCCGGGCTTCGGCCATGTTGCCTCGCTCGATTTCTGCCTTGCCAATGGCGGTCAGGGCATCCCCTTTGAAGGTGGTTTCCGGGTGGGCGTCCAGCAGTTCGTTCATGCCGTCCACTTCCCCGGCCAGGTCCCCGTCCAAACCGAGGCAGCGTGCCCTTTGGAAACGGGTGTATTGCTGTTGTGTGGTTCCCGCTGTCAGGGCTTTGTCATAGGCACCGACTGCACGGCGGTAGTCCTTGTCGATGTAGAAACAATCTCCGATGCGCAACAGTGCGTCTGCCCTGTGTCCTCCGGGACCTGCACCGGTTTCGGCATCCGCATACTTCCGGAAGGAGACCTGTGCGTCGCGGTATTTGCGTTGGCGGAACAAGGCATAGCCGGCGCCGTATTCCCCTTCGTTGTATTTCGGAGAATTGAAAGCGCCCGGTGCGTTCAGAAAGGCGCGGTAGTGACTGAGAGCGGGTGCATCACGGCCGGCTTTCATGGCAATTTCCCCCTGCCAGTATTGGCTTTCCGCTGCGAGGGTGGCGTCCTCAGGGAAGGTGCGGCTTCGCTTGAAAAAGGCATCGGCCTCTTCGAAGTCTCCGC
>Ga0181564_10003744_pt1 | contig 13033 bp, 13 predicted proteins | sample 011ome_24_FD_134512 | JGI IMG/M metagenome (GOLD analysis project Ga0181564, IMG submission 134512) | Coastal salt marsh microbial communities from the Groves Creek Marsh, Skidaway Island, Georgia - 011513CT metaG (megahit assembly) | ecosystem: Environmental > Aquatic > Marine > Intertidal...
CCCCGTGGCCTACACCATCGGTACGGATTTTAAGCGCGCTAAACGCGCGCCGGTTGCCAATATCACCCACTGGAATAAATGGTAACCGGATAACATCGAGTGCAATAGGCTGACCGCCCCCCTAACAGACACTGACCCCAATACGAGAGCCCGAAGCCTATGGACCACCTAGATTCACTCTGCCAAGAGCTGCAGGCACTTTGGGATCAGCATTTTCCACTGTCTGCGGCCATGGCGATGCGGGTCGCTTCGTTCGAGCGTCATCAACTCACTACACACACCGCGCTGACACCCAACACCAACATCCATAAGACTGCATTCGCCGGTAGCTTGTACGCAATCGAATCACTTACGGCCTGGGGCTTGCTGTATCTTGAGCTCAAGGTTGCCGGGTTCGACGCTTCCATCATCCATGCGCATGGAAACATTACGTTTCACCGGCCGATACGCGACGATATCTTTGCCCAGGCAGACTTCAGCGGCCATGAATCATTGTTTGAATCACTTCGGGAAAGCGGTAAGGGGAGACTATCCCTGCAGACTAGAGTCTGGGGCGCAACAGAGGCTTTGACGGAACCTGCCGCCAGTGAGTTCGACGGACTTTACGTTGTCCGACTGAATTAGCCGAGTTTACCTGCGCCGCCGACTGCCGATCAATTCAGTCAGTATTGGTCATACGCGCCCGCATCTCCCACGGTGAAGGTTAGGGTACTCTCAAGGTCTGCTACAGGCTGTTTGACGCCATCGATGACCGGCGGGTTAAATCGCCAACTGCGTACCGCCGCCAATGCGGCGGTGTCAAATATTTTCGGGGGCTCTGCCTTGATGACCTTGGCGCCTTCCACCAGGCCTTGCACCGTGACGTTGTAGCGCACCACCACATAGCCTTCCACTCCCTGCGCCCGCGCCTGCGCCGGGTAGCGTTGGCCCGCGCCTTCAATCAACTGCAGTGGACGATTACCACTGGCGCATGCACTCAGTGCCAGCGTCAGTGCGAGACCCAACAGCAACCGCCGCCAGACTTGGGGCTCAGGAATTTTCGTCATGCACCACCATAAATTGTCGATGAGGATCGTTCGCCTGTTGCGGACCACCTTGTCGAGGATGTGCCACCGCCCCATCTGCTGCAAATTGCAAAATGTACGCTTTACGGACGTCATCGGTTAAGTTCGGTCCGGTACGATGAGGAGTTAGGCTGGAAAACACGGCGATAGAGCCAGCGTTCAAGGGCAGCGCCAGTGCATCGTTCGGCGTCTCGTCCAGGCATTCAAATCCCAAGCCACTCCAGTCATGCTCCAGAGTACCCTGCCGGTGTAAACCCGGGGCAATCCATGGACAACCATTATCCACCGTTGCCGGTGTCAGAGCGACCCAACAGGTTAGATACTGTTGGGGTTCAACGTAGGTGTAGCCGTTGTCTTGGTGCCAAGGGAACTCTTGCGCGGTACCCGGTCGCTTATATACCAACTGATCCCAGTAGAGTCTCACTCGAGGTCCAATCAGATCGCGGCACAGTTGTATAAACACCGGGTGCCGAGCAAACGCATTGACCACCTCACTTTCCAAAACCGCATGCGCTCGGAAAACTATTTCATCCGCGCGAGCGATACTTGGCTGATCATTAGGCAGTTCGCTCAGAACTTCATTCGCCTTTGCCTCGATCGGATCAAGCGCTGCCACAAGACTGCTGATTTCATATTCGGTAAAGGCATCAGCCAGCACAAATCCGCCCTGTTCGCGGTAAGCTTGCGCTTGAGCTTCCGTAACAAGCTGGTACGGTGGCGTCGGCTGCTGCCAAACAAAATCGTGATTTAAAGGATGTGGTTGCATAATGTTATGGCGCGACATACAGCCGCCCTTTTTACAACAGTCCGATGACTCTGCATAGAGGCAAGTACATGGAGTTTGCTGATGGATGAACCCTCTACAACACACCGCCAACAGGTGTTGGTGCTGTATCTGCAGACTTCAGCCTTAGACAGTGAGGTCGTCGGTTGGAGCCAGTACGACGGCACCGGGCGCAGACGTCATATGGCCGGTGACGCCAACGAACCACCTTACTTGACCGGCCTCGATGCACTCTACGATGGCTGGCGTCTTTTTCAAGCCAATCCCCTGGTTGGCCATAACGCAGGAGACGAGTACCGCACCGGCTACCTAAAGTATGAATTTTTCTTCGAGAAAATGGTGACGTTTGATGCACACTGATAACCCGCCAGAGTCAGGGTCCGTAAAACTTAACAATCAGCAAATGGCGTCCTTTGCCGCGCGCGGCTTTGTGCGCTTTGACGCAATTGTTGACGACCATATCAATCGTCAGTTTTTGGCGGACGTGGCACCTACGCCGTCAACGCCCAAGAGCATCGCTGGCCACTATGGGCAAATCATGAGCGAAAGCGATATCCCATTGGTTAATCCAGGCACCCCACTGCGCGCAGCCTACCCAAGGGGCAGTGCTTTGGCCCAATTACTCAAGGTACCCCAGGTGGCCGGAGCCATCGACAGTTTGGTCGGCAGCGACTGCGTCGTTGATCATCATTTTCTCCACATCACCTTCCCTGAGAGTTATTACGCGCCAGAGAAACGCCCACTGACCTCACAACCCACTCATCAGGATTCCACCATTGATGTCCGGCAAGCATTTGACGTCCAACTGTTCTACTTCCCTCATGCCGTCACGCTCGCTATGGGCGGCACCCGATTCATTCCGGGTTCCCATCTGCGCACCGTTTCGGAGGCCGCAATTGCACGGTATCAGAATATTCGCGGCCAACAGCAGGTCGTATGCCCCGCTGGTACGGTACTGTTTTTTCACATGGGACTCTGGCACGGCGGAGGCCTGAACAGCGCCGAAGAGCTGCGCTATATGTTCAAGCTTAGGTTATGCCCTATGCGTCGACAAACGCGTTTATGGGATACCACCGAAGACGGCACGTCTGACGCCGCGCGTCCCATCTTCTGGACCGATCCAACCCAGAGCGAGGCGCATTTATACAGTATCTTGACCCGGCCTGAGCCTTGGTTCGAAGCCGATACCAGCCGCCTTGAATACATCAATCGCATCAAGCTGTGGCGCTATTTAAGCGGCGACGACAACTTTGACGCTGATTACTGGCTCACTCGGATTGAAAATGAACCGACTTAAACCGCACACCGTGCATTATTGGCAGACAAACCCCACACACCACAGTCAGGAGAGATACGCAGAATGAGTGACACCAGCGAACCGCCACGCGAAGCTCCCGACAGCAAACCAGAACAGGCTCAGACCGATCGACTGACGTTACTGCAGCTCATCGGCAGCACTTTGGCCGCTGCGGTAGGCGTCCAGTCCAGCGCCAATCGTCAGCGCGACTTCACCCACGGCAAGGCTGTGCACTTCATCTTCATGGGCATCCTGTTTACCGTTGTTTTTGTGTTGACGGTGCTAGGGGTGGTGAACTGGGTGCTACCTTAGGCAAGCACTTCAACCGCCGCTTCATACATTTGTGGGCGCAGCGCGCAAAACTTTTCAAATAGGTCAAATTGCTCCTCGGCCCGGTCCAAGTTTTGACCCGGCCGCCTGACCCGAAAATACACGTCACCCTGCAGGTGGTCGGTCAAAAACCTAACCCCCAACATGAGCGCTACGTAACACGGCGCAGCAACACTGTCGGCCACCGTGCAAGCATTCTGGCCTGCTGCGAAGCCCTGCAGACAAGCCTTGAAGAACGTTACATCAACACGGCCGAGGGAAAAACAGACGGAGCGCGCGAGGTCCCCAAAGTCCCATGCCCAATGTCCGCGCATCGCGGTATCAAAATCAATGACCGCCAGCACTGAGGCACCGGCCTGATCAAATAGCAGATTGTCAATTTTGCAATCACCGTGGATCGTACAGTTAGCCTGTGAAAGCTGATCGGCAAGACCCCGGTGTTGCTGAATCAGCCGGTTGAGCTTCTCAGGGGCTCGATGGGCCACCCCATCATAGACGGCAAGGTAGTGGCGAAGCTGAAGGAAGCCCGGAATGGGGTCAACAAACTGTGGACCCGGCAGGCCGGCTAACTGTGCTTGGAACGTGCCAAACGCCAGGCCCGCCTGCTCAGCCTGCTGAGCGGTCTCGATCGGATCAATGACCCGGGTGTCTGCTAGATAACTCCAAACCCGCCACTGCCCGCCGGAAACCGCTTTGAGGTACTCGCCATCTCGAGTTGGCACAATTTCGGGCACGAGATAGCGGTTTTGGCCTCGCCATTGACGGAGCAGACGCTGCGTCTGTTGCACCAGGACTTCAGGATGCGCAAAGACAGCCGCGTTCATTTTTTGCAAGACGTATTGCCCTGCGGGCGCATCTACCCGGTAGGTCTCATGAATATGACCATTGCCAAGCGGTGCGACCGCAGGCTGGGTAAACCAATGTTGTGCAGCCTGCTGCGCCGCTTTGACCGCTGCTAGGTCTGTTCTAGCCATTTCAACATCCATGGCACCACCGCCAGCATGTACTCTCCACAAGGCGTGTAGGCACTCAGGAGTTGCGCGCGCAGGGTTGATATATCTTGCTCTACGCCCCGCTCTGCAGCGCTGATATGGTCTAAGAGCAGCTGGCCGACGCGGGCCAAAGCGCTCATTGCTGCTCGCACATCTTCCGGCCATGCCTGATCAACCTGACCACACCAAGCGCGGCAGACGCCCTTCATTTGAGCAGAGTCCAGATCGATCAACGCCCGAGCTGACAGGCTTTCCGGGGCAATAAAATCAACAATTCGATTCAAGGGTGAGTGCACGTTATAGGGCCTGGCCTGAGGCATTTCACTCCCCTGTAGGCGGGCTTGGAGAGCCGCATCACCCAACAAGCGGGCATACCATTTGACCGGTTCTAAGTAGCTCACGGCGTTAATTTGCGCTGGTTGAAGCCCCAGTTGAGCCAGCCGCTGCGTCTGAATTTCAGCAATACCAAAATGATCGAATTGAAAAAATCGATCAAGTCGTCGGTAAAAGTGATCAAGATCAGTCACGCTGCGTGCCGACCAAAGGCGTTCCGCCACAGCAGGCAGCCTCGACCACAGTCGCACCTCTATGGTTTGTTCATCCACCAGTTCTGACCAAAGGCACGCTTCGCCGCCAAGCACTTTACTGTCCATCGCACTCTGACCACTCAACTCAATAGCCCCCCGCCGCCACTGGTCAGTCCAGGTGATGCCGTCCGCGACGTGGGCCAAACGGAGATCTTGGCGCTGACGGTCTTCAAGCGCTACAAGCTCCTGCTGAGTGGCCTCAGGATCATACTGGTAATGCATTTCGGCTGGATAAAACAAATCGAGGTAATATCCAGCGGACACCAGGCAGTTCTGCTTGGCAGCGAGTGCGCGGTCTCGGGTGGTGGCGCCTCGCCAGTTTTGCACCAGCAAATCAGGCATGTCTTCATGCAACACCTCATCCCAGGCGACCACCTCCCGGCCCAACGCTTTGAGCATCGAACACATGCGCTGATTAAAAGCCGTTTGGAGCCCTTGGACATCGTCTATCTCATGATCCTCCATGTACGCCTGCACCGCCGGGTCTTGTGACCACCAGGCTGGATGCACTTCGTCTCCGCCAATGTGGATAAAGCGGTCGGGGAAAATCTCAATCACTTCGGTAAACAAGGTTTCCAACGCATCATACACGGCCTCATTGCCGACATTCAGGCACGCCTTATGCACGCCAAAACGATCAGTGGGCTCGAGCCGATTAAGGAGATGAGACTGGGCACCCCAAGCCGGATAACTGACCAGCCAACTGTGCACGTGACCCGGCACGTCTAATTCTGGAATCACCCGCACGCCAAGCCGAGCGGCGTAGGCGACCAGCTCGCTCAACTCCTCTTCGGTATAACTCTCTTCACTGGCCAATTCAGGGTAGGTCCGACTACGAAACCGAAAAGCTTGATCGTCTGTCAGGTGCAGGTGTAATACATTGAGTTTTAAACGGGCCAAACCATCTGTGATGCGATACAACAACGCTATCGGCAAGTAATGTCGCGCCACGTCCAACAGCACGCCTCGCCAGGGGAAGCGCGGATGGTCGTCTATCGATCCCATCGTCGGTAACGCGGCCTCCTGATGCAGTTGCCACAATGTCGTTAAACCATGCAGCGCGCCCCACACGCTGGGTGCCTCCAGATGAATAGACTCAGAGAAAAATTCCAGCCGGTAGGATTCATTCTGACCTAACTGGGGATACTGCTCGCCCACATCCCTAACTTCAATCGCGAGATCTCGTCCCAGTCCATCGGGGAAAAAACTCCGGTAGCGCGCAACCAGACGTTCGTCCTGGCTGGCCGTGAAGTGCAGAATACCGGGAGATTGGCCGTCGATACGACCCACCTCAGCACTCGTTTCAAACCTGGCCTGATCAATCTGCGGCAATGGAATCAGTGCTGTCTCCGAGGGCGCAGGATAGGTCTCTACACTCACAGCAAAGGAAACTCCGGATCGCGAAACGGCTCACCCTCAGGCGCACTACGCATGCGAGTCAGCGGATGCTGAGCTTTCTGCGGGGTACCTTCTCCGCGGGCTACAGGCTGCCGCCGCGATGGTCGATGCGCCACGATCGCGTCCGCCCCAAAAAACCGCAGTGACAACGTACGTCGCACCTGGTTTGGCGCCGTTTGAGCTCCGCCATGCAACACGCCGGGGTGAAAAATCACCACGTCACCCGGAACAGTGGCCCAGGAAACGATTGGCCATTGGTCACGCTGCGCTTGAATATCAGGCAAACGCGGCATCAGATCGCCACCGTATAAAGGCGCGGTATCATCCGCCGGGTCAAAACTTGCGCCGTCATATAACACGCCGCGATGCGATCCGGGCACAAACTCCAATGCGTGGTCGTAATCGACCGGATCAAACGAAATCCACATCACCGCTAAATCTTCACCCGCGACCGGCAGGTACGAAGCATCCTGATGCCAAGGGGTGCGTCGCGTGCGTCCGCCACGCTTCGTGAACACCTGCTCATACATGAACCAAACCTGAGGGTGCTGAAATAAATTTTGCAGTATTTGCTTGAATTCAACACACGCCAGCAGCGGCGCATAGGCCACCAGCGCCTCCGGATTGGCAAGATCCTGATAAAATTCACCACCACCGTCGTCAGGCAGCAGACCCGCACCGGGCCCGGGATGCGCCAAACTCCAATCATAGGCTGTCAACGCCAAGCTCAGGGTCGCTGCGGATAAGGCCTGGGGGAGATACACCACGCCATCTTCGCGAAATTTACGCTGCAGTTCCGCCTCAATCATAAAATCACCCATACCTTGACCACCTCCCACTTGCAGACCGCACGCTTAACCCCGTCGCAGAACCCCGTATTCTTGACCAGCCTGCACGACCGAGGCAGGCTCCTAAGTCCCATCAATGCCCAGCGAGCTCTGCGTCCGTCAAAAAGCTTTGACTCGGCACAACAACGCGGGCTTTCGGCCCTCAGCGATATATATTACTTTAGGGCGTTTACAGCTGTTCTACCAGACTGGGCCCCAACCTCGGTGGGCCCGCGGAAACAACTGTCCTGTCAGACACCTTGGAGGGGGAAAGTGATATGGTCGCACCACTGGACGGAATCAAGGTACTGGAGGTGGCCAGTTGGCTTGCCGCGCCTAGCTGTGCTGCGCTAATGGCAGACATGGGTGCGGAGGTGATTAAGGTAGAGCCGATCGGCGGAGATACCTACCGGCGGATGTATGCAGCCATGTCTGGCGAGGACTTTGTCCACCCCTGCTACCAATTCGACAATCGAGGCAAACGCGGGATCTGCATCAATCTGGAAGATCCGCGGGGCGCAAAGCTGGTACACCAACTGGCGGCAGATGCCGATCTGTTCATCACGAACTTGACTCAACCCAGACTGGAGCGCTACGGGCTAACCGACACAGACATTCACAGCATCCAGCCCGCTATCGTCTACGGCGTGCTTTCAGGGTACGGCACTCAGGGCGCGGATAGTGACCGCCAGGCATTTGATCAAACTGCGTTTTGGGCAAGATCTGGCGCGATGTCCGTCTTTGGAGATCGCGAGGACGGACCTTTGTTGTCTCGCGGAGGCTACGGCGACCGCACAACCGCCTTAAATTTGCTGGCCGCCATGCTGGCGGCATTACGCGTGAAAGACCAAACCGGAGAGGGCCAATATGTTGAGGTGACCCTACAGCGCACCGGCATATGGGCCCTGGCCAGCGACGTATGTAATGCCCTCTATGATCGTTTACAGCCCGATAAAACCAGCCGTACAGCACCACCCCATCCAATATGGAACTTCTATCAGACCGCTGATGGTCGCTGGCTGGCACTCGTGATGCCAATGGCAACCCCTTACTGGCCAAAGTTCTGCACTATGCTTGATCGCCCGGATTGGCGCGATGCGCCTCACCTACAATCACTTACCGGATTGATGGAAGGCGGTCAGGCGCTGATCGACGAGGTCGCGGCGATTTTCGCAAACCACGACTTGTCGTATTGGCGCACCCGGTTAGACGCCGCAGGCCTGATCTGGGAACCTGTCGCTGAGTTGCCTGAGGTCATTGAGGACCCGGCATTACGCGACCGTGGCGCTTTTTCTGTGATTGTCCACGAACAGGCCGGCGCGATGGAAATTGTTTCAGCGCCTTTCGAAATAAGAGGGGCGGACATTACGGTGCGAGGGCCGGCGCCAGATGCAGGACAGCATACTCAAGAAGTACTGGCCGCTGCAGGCATTGAACAAGACACGCTCAACACGCTCCTTGAGCAGGGTGTAATCGGGTAATATCAACGTAGCGCTAAGCAGGAGAAAACAGATGTACGACCTCATCATACGCGGCGGCACCATCGTCGACGGGTCCGGAGAAGAAAAATTCACTGGCGACATTGCCATTCAAGGCGACAAGATCGCCGCGGTCGGCACCATTGCCGAATCTGGGCACCAAGAAATCGATGCCCAGGGCCTGATGGTGACCCCCGGATGGGTCGACGTGCATACCCATTACGACGGACAGGCCACATGGGACCCCATTCTGGCACCGTCGAGCTGGCATGGCGTAACCACCGTGGTTATGGGCAATTGTGGTGTCGGCTTCGCTCCGGTACGACCCGATCATCACGATTATCTAATCGAACTCATGGAAGGAGTCGAGGACATTCCGGGGGCCGCATTGGCTGAAGGCATCGACTGGCAGTGGGAGTCTTTTCCTGAATACCTCAACGCACTCGAACAACAACAACGCACGATTGACGTGGCTACCCAGGTACCACACGGCGCGGTGCGGGCATACGTCATGGGTGAACGTTGCAACACTCAGGACGACTTGCCCACCGGCGAGGAACTGGAGCAAATGCAGTCGTTGGTTCGCGAAGGCATTGAGGCTGGGGCACTCGGGTTTTCCTCCTCCCGCACTTGGCTACACAAAGACAAACACGGCATTCACGTCCCAGGCACCTTTGCGGGGAGTGACGAAATGTTAGCACTTGGTTTGTCCATGAAAGGTCTTGATCACGGCATATTTGAGCTGGTTTCGGATCACCTGGGGGATGATGATGAATGGGCCTGGATCAAGCAGTTCGCCGATCAAACAGGACGCCCCATTACGCTCGTGGCCACATCCGCCGCGGCGTTTGAAGGCAATAAAATGTACAATATCGCAGAATCAGCGAGGGCCGAAGGGCTTGAGGTGAGGCCTCAAATTGCGGGACGGCCAACCGGCGTCTTGCACGGACTCCAGTCCAACTTCCATGTCTTTGCCATGACCCCAACCTATATGGAACAGTTGGCTGACCTCCCGTTAAACGATGTCGTCCAGGCAATGTCGGACTCGGCCACTAGAACCAAAATACTGGGTGAGGTTGATGGTGAACGCCGCATGGCAATCACAGGCTCGTTGAACCAACTGATGTGGCAAGTATTCCCGTTAGGTGACCAGCCCAACTACGAACCTGACCGTGAACAGAGCATTGCCGGTATTGCTGCGGAGCAGGGGCGAGACGCATTTGAGGTGATGTATGACTTACTCATCGCAAACGGCGGGAAAGAATTGTTTTACCAACCGTTGGGTGGTTATCAGACCTACAATTTCGACCACTTCGAAAATTCTATGGCTCACCCAAACATCCTGTTTGGTTTGTCCGATGGAGGCGCGCATTGCGGCATTATTGCGGATGCGGGTATGCCCAGCTTCATTCTCAGCTATTGGGCGAGAGATCGCCAAAAGGGCGCGCAATTCGATATTGAATTTTTGGTGCGCAAACTCAGTCGAGATACCGCGCAAGCCTACGGTCTCGATGACCGAGGTTTGCTCAAACCTGGATATCTCGCAGACATCAACATAATTGATTTCGAAACCCTGTCCCTGCACCGCCCTGAGGCCGTATTTGACCTTCCGACAGGCGGCAAGCGGCTGGTGCAGAAAGTCGACGGTTACCGTCACATTATTAAACGGGGCCAGCCGATCTTCAGGGACAATGAACACACCGGGGCACTGCCCGGCCAATTAGTCAGAGGCGGGCAGCAGGCGGCTGGTTGATCCTGTTCTTCAGCTCGCGATAACGCTACAGTGCGCACTCTTTCATTGGGCACAATCCTAGCATGAGCGAGATACGGGAATTTGGGCGCAGCGTCCTTGTGCAGGAGGCACAAGGCGTTGAGCAACTGGCCGGGATTTTAGACGATAGTTTTGACCGCGCGATCGATGCCATCCTCGCGTGTTCCGGCTATGTGGTGTTGTCCGGTGTAGGCAAGCCGTGGATCATCAGTCAGAAAATCAGCGCAACCATGGCAAGTACCGGCACCCCCAGCTTTGCCCTGCACCCCTCAGAGGCTTTGCATGGCGATATCGGCCGTCTGCAAAGCAAAGACCTATTGTTCATATTGTCCAACAGCGGCAGCAGCGATGAAATCATTAAGCTGGTCGCGCCAGTTAAGCGCATCGGCACACCCATCATCGCCATCACCGCAGTGCCGGGTTCGCCTCTGGGAACAGCCGGAGATATTGTGCTGAATCTCGGTGATACCACCGAAGCTTGCCCAATCGGCATGGCACCCAGCGTATCGACCACCGTCATGCTGGCCTTGGGAGATGCGTTGGCATTAACCGCCATGCAACAACGCGCATTTGGGCCAGAAGACTATGCGCGCTTTCACCCTGGAGGCGCTTTGGGCCGCAGCCTGATGCAAACCCATGAGGTGATGCAGCCTTTGGCCGCAACCGCCGTGGTGGACAAAAGTGCCTCAGTCAAAGACGCCCTGAGTGCCATCACAGAACAAAAGACAGGAGCGGCCTTCATCACCGACAATGGTGTTCTGCTGGGCGTGTTTACCGACGGCGACTTACGCCGTCATGTCAACGATGACAATCTTCTGTCGCAATGCATCAGCGATGTGATGACCGTTGGCGGGATTGAGGTCAGCGCCGCCGCACTCGCCACTGATGCTGTCCACCTCCTGGAAGAAAAGCGCATCGGTGAGATTCCCGTCGTGGATGCCAGCCGCCGATTGGTGGGGCATGTGAGTTTGAAAGACATGATGTCCATGCATTTTATCTAAATGCCCGACCGGCTGTTTACAGCTTCAGTCCGCCAGCGCCGCGTAGATAATATTCTTAAGCTGACCCCGGAAGTTAAACGTATCCGAAGGCATCAATTGGGTCATAAAAATCACCACCAGATCTTCCACAGGGTCGACCCAGAAAATGGTGGATGCCGCTCCGCCCCAGTAATAATCTTCCACACCCAAGGCCGCCGTAGCGACCTCGGATAGGCTCATCGCAAAACCAAGCCCAAAACCAACGCCGTCATAGGCTGTCTCTGAGAATGCGCCTTTTGCCAACCCTGAGAGGTCTGCGCCTCCAGGTAGGTGGTTTTGTCGCATAAGGCGCAAAGTACGCGAACCAATGATACGTTCGCCATGCAGCTGACCACCACAGCGCAGCATTTCACAAAACTGCAGATAATCCTGGGTTGTGCCGGTCAGACCACCGCCCCCTGAGAGAAAGGAGGGCGGTTGCAAATAGCTACTGGAGCTTGGGTCATCCAACAAAGTCAGGGTTTTGTCCACATTGCGCTCATAGTTGGCAGCGAATCGGGACAGATTCCGCGCGGAGACATGGAACGCGGTGTCGACCATGCCTAATGGTTCAAAAATATGCTCACGCAGATACGTATCAAGGGATTTACCTGACAAAACTTCGACCAAATGCCCGCAGACGTCGGTCGCGTAGGAGTACATCCACCGGCTGCCAGGCTCAAAGTGTAGAGGCATAGACCCTAGCTGGTCCACGAACGATGCCAGAGTCATACCCTCGTTGCGCACGACGCCAGACGACCGGTACAGTTTGTCTACTGGATGACCTGAGGCGCCGTAGGATAGTCCAGCCATGTGGGTCAGCACATCACGAAACGTCACTGCTGACTGGACCGGTTTGCACTCCATCGCATCACCTTCGCCTGACACATAAACCTGCTGGGCTCGCCAGCTGGGAAGCACTCGATAAATGGGGTCGTTTAGCTGGAATAGCCCGCGCTCATACAGCTGCATCAGCGCGATTGAAGTAATCGGCTTTGACATTGAGTAAATTCGAAAAATCGCATCATCCGCCATGGGTTTTTCACGCTCGAGATCCATGGACCCTAACGACCGATGGTAGGCGACATACCCATGTCGCGCGACGACGACCTGGGCGCCTGCGATTTTTTGCGACGCCAGATACTGCTGCTCCAAGTGTTCAGTGATGCGCTCGAGCCGTTGAGCATCAAAACCTGCCTTTTGCATGGACACTTCCATGATCTCGCTCACCTTTTTATGCGTAAGGGGCAATAACATAACACGCTCACATCGCAGGAGCATCCATCGCTTTTTATGCATAAAGCAAATGATATTTCCATACTATCTTCATGTTTTATAGGGTTTTTTTCGGAATTTTTTCCCAAAGTAAACTTATACTTTGTCATCCGGATCGCAACTAAGCTAATAAAGATGGATTTGTTTAGGCACAGCTTGCAACTTTGTTTGTTAACCATTCTACTGCCGTGCACGGCCATCGCACTGATAG
>Ga0181564_10003749_pt1 | contig 13024 bp, 7 predicted proteins | sample 011ome_24_FD_134512 | JGI IMG/M metagenome (GOLD analysis project Ga0181564, IMG submission 134512) | Coastal salt marsh microbial communities from the Groves Creek Marsh, Skidaway Island, Georgia - 011513CT metaG (megahit assembly) | ecosystem: Environmental > Aquatic > Marine > Intertidal zone...
GCTCGCTGTCGGGCCACGAACATCCCTACTTTTATTTCCACCATTCTTCTAAACTGAAGTTGGGCGTGGACGGGTGTGAGTATCGCTAAACGGAAATTCAGTGCAATGTTTGCTGGCGAGAACGGTCGTGCATCTCTCTATTTTTCGAAATGAAACGAGCTATGGCAAAACAAACATGGCGGATCGCGGGCATTAATTTCTCCCACATGCATATGGGGGATTTGTTGCGATGTGTTGAGAATCATTCCGACGCCGAAATTGTTGGGGTATGTGATGAAAGTCCCTCAGCGATGCAGGGGGCCATCGATTCACTTTCGATTCCAAGTCATCGAGTCTTTACCGACTATCAAAAGTGCTTGGACGATTCCAAGCCAGACCTAGTGATCTTGTGTCCCCCGACAGGTGAGCATGCAGATTGGACCGAAAAAATTGCTCCCTATGGCACTCATCTTTTTGTTGAGAAACCTTTCGCGGCGTCACTGGCTGATGCTGATCGAATGATCGCCGCAGCAGCGAAGAGCGGAAAGGAATTGATCATTAACTGGCCCGCTAGATGGGACCGAAGTCATTACACGGCTTGGAGGGTGATCGATGCTGGTGTGATTGGCGATGTGTTAGAGGTTCATTATTACGGCGGAAATCGAGGTCCCCTCTATCATGGAGCCGACAAGGTGGAATACCATCCGACGACCGGTGACAAGAAAAACAGCTGGTGGTACAAGTCTGCGACCGGGGGTGGCTCTCTGCGTGATTATCTTGGATATGGAGTGACATTGGGTACGTGGTTCAACGGGGGGCAAAAGCCAATCGACGTCACTGCGGTTGTGACCTCTGCGGATGGAGTCGAAGTCGATGAGCATAGTCTGACGATCGCGCGGTACGCGCATGGTCTGTCCAAGTTCGAAACACGTTGGGGAACCTTCACGGATCCATGGGTGCATCAGCCACAGCCAAAGTGTGGTTTCGTGATTCGGGGAAGCAAGGGAACACTTGCAAGTTATGACTATGAGTCGACGATTCGAGTTCAGACAGCAGAGAAACCCGAAGGGTACGATCATCCAGTTGAGGATCTTGCTGTCGGCGAGAAGAACGGCATTGAGTATGTCCTCAGCCGCATTCAATCCGATTTGCCGATCGAAGGGCCACTTTCGCCCGCAGTCTCTAGGATTGGACAGCAGATTATCGAAACCGCTATTCAAAGTATTGAGCAGGGTGGCACCGTCCCGCTTGTCGATTACTAATCGGGCTGCAGGACTCGGAAGTCGATCGATCCAGCGGGGCAGAGACAAGTAGTCTTGGGCTCCTGTTGTGCTTTCGGAGCGGATCTTTTGGTCGTTGGATCAAGCAAATGCGATTTTCGCTTTTTTCTTTGGTCTACCAAGGATAGTTGAGCGAGTTGGCTTGGCTAACAGATGAGTGTGGGTTCAAATTTTTGACGGTTCAGGATGGCGGTTCCCGCATAGGGAATTAAAAGCGAGATGTCACCCGTTAAAGGTTCATGTGTGAATATCGAAACAGAATTAAATGAATACATGCACCTGCTTGGTCTGCTGATTCGTGAACCATCGGTTGTCGGTAGCGAAGCACCTTTTTACCGCGTCATCCGGCGTGAATTGGAGGAGCTTCCAATCCGTGTTAGGCAGTATAAAGGACTGCTAGTCGCCGAGGGTGAAGAACCCGAAAGTGTTTACCTATCAGCGCACGTTGATCGCAATGGACTGCTGTGTACAGGACCAAATGAATTTCAATACGCCGCATTCATTGCCGGTAATCGTGGAGAACTGTTTGGCGACTCAGTGTCCGAGCAGATGATGGAGTTGATTCAAGATCGCTTCCGCGGTGAGCGAGTGCAGGCGTATCTTCCGCACGTTGGTAGTTATCTCGGTCAGGGGGTGATTGAGACTGCACAGATATGTCCACAAAGACGAAATCTAATTTTTGAAGTTGCAGGACTTGGGCATCTCGAGCCCGGTTCAGCTGTATCGTTTCTTGATCGTTTGAAATTCGACGGACAATTCCTCTCTGGTCAACTTGATAACGTCGTTTCAGTTGCTCTTCTGATTCATCTCTTGCGTCGTGGATTTCGTGGGACAGCCCTTTTTACTTGCGAAGAAGAGGCGGGAAGAAGTTGGCGTTATGTCTTGGAGCGATTGCAAGCCGAATCGCGAAAGACAAAGCGTCTGATCGTTCTAGATACCAGTCCCTATCCGAGTATTGCAGAAGCGACGAGCCAAGACTTGGTGCTGCGACGAAGAGACGCCGGCGCAACTTTTGACCCATTGTTGACGCAAGAGTTAGAAAATCGCTGTAATCAATTAGGGATTCGGACCAGTTTCAAAGATGACTACGTGACACAGGTAAATCTCACTCGTGAGCGACCGATGTCTTATGGCCGAACAGAATTAGGACGCTTGATTACAGCAACCGGTGGTGAAGTGACTGGAACAACGCTGCAAATCCCGACTACTGGTTATCACACCACACGCGAGACCGCGTCGCTTGATTCAATTATCTCCGCGATCAAGGTGCTGAGAACCTACATTTGATTCAACCTAATCATTGATGTACCTAGGTATTTGATTCTGCTGGCTGGATTTGAGTGTGGTTCACTAGAGTGTTCTGGTCTGGGTTGATCGCGATACGCTTCATTGAAATGTCTTAAGTTGAATATTATGACTACCGAACCCATCACGGATGAACTGTCAGTTGACGCGAATCTCGATACTTGGACCGAGATGGTTCGTCTCGCTAATTCTGGCCAAGCAGATCAATTGGATGAGTTTGTTTCCAGTCTTACGACAACCGAGCAGGCTCATGCGTTAAGTCACCTTGACGAAGAAGAGACGGAGCGAGTTCTGGAGGTGATGCATCCAGAGCAGGCTGCCGAGTTGATCCGGCATCTCCCTGAATCACAGGCTGCAATGGCGATTGGATCGGTGGAGCCGGACACGGCCGCCTCGATTGTGCGCGAACTCTCCAGCGATGAAATGGCTGACGTGATCGGCGATTTGGATGAGGAGCATGCGGAAGCGATTTTTCAATCATTACCCATCGGTGAAGCCGAAGTTGCCCGAGAGCTTACGGCTTACGAGGATGATGTGGCTGGCGGGTTAATGAATCATGAGCTGATGCGGTTTTCGGACGAAATGACGGTCGCCAACGTCATCACGAAATTGAGTGCCGAGCATGATCGGTACGATGAGTATGATATTCGCTATGGCTATGTCTGTGATCAAAACGGTCGGCTGATTGGTGTTTTGCCGATGAGTCAATTGCTGTTCGTCAAGCGATCGCAGCCTATTCAAGAAATCATGATTCGTGATCCACTTGCTGTCACGGATCGGATGCCCTTAGATGAATTGGTTGAACTTTTTGAAAAGCATCCATTCTTGGGAGTGCCGGTTGTTGATTCACTTGGCGTGTTAAAAGGTATCGTGCACCGAGAAGCGGTGGACTATGCAACGGTTCGTGCATCAGAGAGCGATTACCTGAAAAGCCAAGGGATTATTGGTGGAGAAGAACTTCGGCACATGCCGCTGTGGATGAGGTCGCGACGACGACTCAGTTGGCTTAGTGTCAATATCTTGTTGAACCTCGGCGCTGCAACCGTGATCGCTGCATTTCAGGAAACACTTCAGGCCGTTATTGCATTAGCCGTGTTTCTTCCCATCATTAGCGATATGAGCGGATGTAGCGGGAACCAAGCCGTTGCGGTTAGCATGCGCGAGTTGTCCTTAGGAGTGATTCGCCCCAAGGAGCTGCTGAGGGTCTGGATGAAAGAATTGTCGGTAGGGTTGATTAATGGAGGGGTGCTTGGATTCCTTGTCGGACTGTGTGCGTATCTCTTTGATGGTAACGTTTATCTCGGCGCTGTTGTCGGTTTTGCTCTATTTGCAAATACGGTCATCGCGGTTTCAATCGGGGGTACCGTTCCACTGGTTTTGAAGAGGATAAACGTCGATCCTGCAGTCGCCAGCGGTCCTCTTTTAACTACGATTACCGACATGTGCGGTTTTTTTCTTGTGCTCGGCGCGGCGACTGCCATACTGCCTAAGTTGTTACCGATTTAGTTTCAGCATTGATGGGTGGATTTTGTAGATGGATTGGGTCGCAAGGATTGCTAAAGGTCTCTGGTGGATTGGTCGCGATTTTCAATGGTGAGCCTTTCTGGTGTCGTCATTCATCCGATCGCATCGAGTGTTGGCGGGGTAGGTTATTCGGGAAGTGACTGCTATTTAGGGGGCTAAACTTCCGTATTTGATGCCAACTTTAGCCTCGCTGATTTGCATGGTCCGGTGTTGGATTCAATGAATTACAATGATCCCACGTTATCATCATCGTGAATACGGATTGTTTGAGCATCTGGGAGTGTGACACACAGGGATGGTAAGAAACATTTTGGCATTACCGACCGCAATTTTTTTGCTTTTCACACTGATTGGTCAAAGCTCTTCTGCGTTAGAGATACGGGCATCCGACTCGACTAGCTCATTTTTTGGTAGCTACTGCATCGCTTGTCACGATGGCCCTGATTCCGAATCTGGAGTCAATCTGGTTCCACTCGCTAGCGGTTTTTCGGATGGTCAAGAGGAGTCAGATCTTGCGGTTTGGAAGTCCGTGATCGAACAGGTGGTGCTAGGTGAAATGCCTCCCAGCGGCGAGACACAGCCGCATGATCAGGAGAAGGAGCAATTCATCGAGACGTCGCGGGCTGCTTTGCGAGTCGTTGGGCACGAGTTGGAGTTGTTCGATAAATTAAGTAGTCCGGAATACGGAAATTTGGTGAACCACCAAAAGTTGTTTAGCGGCGAGATCACAGAACGACCTTATTCGCCCGCAAGACTTTGGCGCACCAGTCCGAACGTGTTCGAGAATGTTAAGCGAGAATACGGTGTCAATGCTGAGCCTTTTCGTCAGCCATTTATCGTGGATGACAAGTCGGGAATCAAAGATTACGCAAGTCTTTTGTTGGCAGATTCAGCCGTGGTTGATGTGCTGTTAATGAACGCTGGGAATTGCGCGGATCAATTGCTTGAGCAAAAGGCTTTTCAGGAATTGCTTTCTTCGCAAGCTACTCCCAGTAGCGAGGCTTTTCGAGGAGTATTGAGTCAACATTTTCGTCGAGTGGTTTACCGCGACCCATCACCGAGTGAACTGGATGGATACCTTTCGCTCTTTCAGCGTTCGTTTGACGCGTCTCAAGATGAGCAGGGTACCCGAAGGGAGGCGATGCGGATCACCCTGATGGCAGTCATGCTTCATCCCGAGTCGATCTACCGTATCGAGATTGGATTAGGCGAGTCGGATGGAACCGGCCGGCGCAGACTTTCGTCAGCAGAAGCAGCCTTCGCAATCGCTTATGCCCTGACCGATAAACGACCGGATGCGGAATTAATGGAAGCTGCTAAAAGTCGTACGTTAGACAATACTTCGGTGGTTCGTCACCAGATTGAAAGGCTCTTGAATGATCCGCAGATCGATAAGCCGAGGTTGCTTCGTTTTTTTCAAGAATTCTTTGGCTACGCTCATGCACACAAGGTTTTCAAAGATGAAGATCGATCAGGAGGGTTTTCGTACTACGGCGAAAATTATCCCGATATGTATGAACGAGACGCCGATTTCTTTGTGCTTGATATTCTCGATGATGATGTTGATGTTTTTTATCGACTGCTGACGTCTGATCGTTATTTTCTTTTGAACCGTCAGACCTTTCGAAATACGATCTACGATTTTTACCTGCAGAATCAAGCAATGATTGATGCAGATGAATTTCCGAAAGAGAAAGAACAGGAGTTACTCACGCGTCTTGATCTTGATGATTGGAGGCAATTGAATCAAAAGTATTATCTTCATAACTTCAATCGTGGTTTTAACGGTAGTACGCGGGCAATCAAGCAGATAGTCAAAGAGGTTCGTCAGTGGAAAAATACGACAGACGAGTACAAGCTTTTGCATGGCATGCAACCGCTCTATCGTAAGTATCCGATGGTTTACGATCTTGAGGATGATGAGCAAGATTTCTTGCAGCCACAACCTTATCAGCGGCCGAATCGAGCGGGCATGTTAACTCATCCCGCATGGTTAATCGCACACTCATTGAACGATAGTACTGACCCGATTCGGCGAGGAAAGTGGATTCAGGAGCGTTTGCTTGCGGGACGGGTGCCCGATATTCCGATCACAGTGGACGCTTCGATACCCGAAGATCATCACAAGACGTTGCGTGAACGATTATTGGGTACCGAGCAGCAAGAGTGTTGGCGTTGCCATCAGAAGATGAATCCGCTGGGTTATCCCTTCGAGATGTATGACGATTTTGGTCGTTATCGCAACAAAGAGATCCTTGATAAGTTACCCAAGGTAGGGGGCGAGCATCCTGATAAGCCAATCAATGCCGGGGGTTACTTGGAGGGTAGCGGTGATGATCAACTTGATGGAGACGTTGAGGACGCATTGGACTTGATTGACCGGCTTTCCAAGTCAGACCTCGTAAGGCAGTCCATGATCCGCCATTGTTTTCGTTACTTCCTTGGACGAAACGAACAACTTTCCGATTCATTGACTCTGATTGAAGCAGATCGAGTATATCTTAGAAGTGGCGGCAGTTTTCAGGCTCTGTTAACCTCGCTTCTTACCTCAGATTCATTCCTCTACCGAAAATAGCTGGAACTCAAGGAGAATTAGATGGCAACGACGCGAAGAAATCTCCTGCGAGGTTTATCTCTCGGGGCAGGATCTTGTCTTTTCGATCCTTTGTTGCGTCAGGTGCAGGCTGAAGCCGATGGTCGATCAGATCATGCTCCGATGCGATTCGTTTTCGTTGTCAAATCCAGTGGTATCGTTCCCGAGGGTATCACCCCCGAGGCCTTTGTGGGTAGCGAGGCTCGTAACGAGAAGCTAGACGGAGTGCGATTGCCGGAATCGATGTCCGCTTTGGAGCCGTTCAAAGACCAGCTTGCCATGGTGCAGGGGTTGTCGGGCAAGATGTGTCGAGGGGGACATAGTAGTTGGTTTGGCGCCATGGGCGTTTACATGACTGGTGGGGAGCACAACCGCGGGACGATTCTACGAGCCACCGCCGATGCCGAGCTTGCAAAGCTAAGTCCAGCACCCTTCAACCATGTAGGGCTTGCTGTTCGAGGACCTGCGCTTTCTAGCTCGTATGGCGGAACAATGTATCCCGGTATTACTGCCATCGATGCGAATAAGGAACTACCTTTTCAGGGGAGTCCTGATCGAGCTTTTGAGCAGTTGTTCGGTTCTGCTGTTTCCTCCGATGGAAAGGGTGAGCAGAGGTTCAAGGTTCAGGCGAACCTTTTTGACTTTATGGTGGATGACATCAAGTCCATCGAGAAGACGATTCCATCTGCTGAAAAGCACAAGCTGGATGCTTATCTAAATGCATTCGAAGAACTCCAAGTGCGGCATAGTAGGCTGACCAATATGAAGGGTAGCATTCAGGATCATGCTCCGGTTCTCTCGGATAAATTCATCTCAGAAGTAGAAGAGGTTCGGCAAGAGGCACATTTCGATATTGCAACTGCCGCACTGATTGCGGGATTAACCAACTGCGTCACCATTCGACTCGATAATCTCTCAACCATTTACAAGGGATTAGGGTTGGTGAAACCGAATCATGGAATCGGTCATGATGAAAGTAGTCGAACACAGGAAGAGTGCCGAGATTTGATACGCAATCACCACACAGGTTTACTTGCTCAAATGGCGGCGAAATTGAGAGCGGTTCCTGAAGGTAATGGAAGCATGCTCGACAATACCATGATTATCTACTTCAGTGATGCGGCAAATAAACATCATGCCGATTGTCTCGAGTGGCCGTACGTGGTGATCGGTGGATGTGGCGGCCGATTGGACTTGCCCGGGCGGTATATCCGCTATCCAAAATATGGTGAGAAAGGCTGCCGAACGATTGGTAATTGGTGGACCACACTGCTCAATGCTTACGGGAATCCAGTTGACCATTATGGAAACGAAGATCTCGTTTTGAAGCAGAATGGTGTTTCGGTTCGCGGTCCTCTTTCCGAGTTGATTGTCTAATCAATTTGGTGAATATGCGTCAAACGTTTTACGGAGTTCTTTTGATGATAGATCATTCACATGGTCGGATGACAATTGAAATGAAAAGATCGACCTTAGCAAGTTACGCGGTGTTCGGCATTGTTTTGCAATCGCTGCTGCAAGCTTCTATTGCTTTTGCGGAAACCGTTCATGTGCCGGATGATCATTCAACGATACAAGCAGCGATCGACTCAGCTAATAGGGGTGATGTCGTTCTGGTGAAGCCGGGGATCTATCGCGAGTGCGTTCGCATGAAAAAGAGTGTGGAGGTGCGTAGCGAGGGCGGAGATGAACGTGGCAAAGTAGGTCTTAGGCGTGCCGAGATAACGGTGATCGATGGGTCGACCCTTGATGGTGAGAATCCTGGTGTTTTAATGGCCGAGGATTCTACCCTTGATGGTTTTACGGTGACCGGAATTGGTCAATATGATGAGGAAAGTTGGAACCATCATCATGCGACCAACGGCGAAGAACAGACCTATGACAAAATTGGGAAGCCCGGAGTCGCTGGGATCAGCGTGATCGGTGTAACACGTTGCAGCGTGACCAATAATATTGTGCACCACATCGGATACACCGGTATTGTCATCATGGGACGCCCTGGTTTACCCGTGGAGCCAAGAATTTCGAATAACGTTGCTTACCGGAATATGGGCGGTGGCATTGGAGCGATGATGGGGTCCAAACCTCTCATTCAATCCAATCTCTGCTATGAAAATTTTTATGCAGGTATCGGACATGCCACCGGTGCATGCCCATCGGTGCTAGACAATGAGTGTTATCGAAATATACGAGCTGGCATTGGCATAAGCGAGGGATCGAAGCCGCTGGTTCAACGAAATAAGTGTTATCAAAATCGGCGTGCTGGGATCGGAGTGCGCACGGGCAAAGATACTCTTCCGGTTATCGAAGAGAATGAATGTTTTGATAACGTGATGGCTGGTATCGGTATCGACGATCACGCGAGAGCGATCGTTCGTCGCAATCGCTGTTACCGAAACCAAGAGGCGGGCATTGGGTGTCGTGAAAACGCCGCGCCACTCATTGAGAATAATGAGTGTTTTGAAAATCAGATGTCAGGAATCGGTTCCCGGCTTGGCGCGACACCCACGATTCTAGGCAATCGATGCCATCATAATCAGACGGCTGGAATCGGAACACAAGACGGTGCAAAAGCTGTGGTTGCGAACAATGAATGTTTCGAGAATGAGGCTGCCGGTATTGGCGTGGAGGATGATGCGGAGGCAGTGGTTCGGGATAACAAGTGTTATCGAAATCAGATGGCGGGAATCGGGGTGCGCAATGGAGCAACGGCGACCTTGGAGCTGAATCGTTGTTATGAAAATCATTTAGCCGGGATCGGCGTTGAGAATGCATTGAATGTCACGATTCGTGGGAACCACTGCGAAAACAACGATCAAGCAGGTATCGGTGTTGATCACGCGTCAGACGTTACGGTTTGCGACAACGATTCGCTACGCAATAAGCGAGCGGGAATTGGTGTGCGAGGTGGGTCTGGGATTGTTCTGATTCATAACCGATGCACCGAGAATCTTGCAGTTGCAATTGGAGTGGATGAAGGTGCTTCGGTAACGGCGTCTAAAAATGAGCTAAGACGAACGGGAGGCATGCCACCGATGATTGCTGTCAAGGGAAATTCCGATGTACATCTCGTAGGCAATACGATACATGGTGGAGGAGTCGCTGGTGTGCTCGTACAAGGAAGTGCGAGAATCATTGAGAATCAGTTTCACGGTAATGGACCAAGGAACGGTCCGGGACCGCCGAATTTTGCGGTCTGGGGTCATGAGAAGGCACGCGTTTCCATGGTTGGAAATCAAATCAGTGGATGGCGTCACGCCATTTCGACGAGCAAGGCTGAAAGTGTTCAGGTTATCCAAAATACGGTACGCAATTTTTCTAGAAGTGCGATCGTGATTAACGCCACAACCGGTCAGAACAAAATCACAGGAAACCGTGCAATTTCAGAAGATGCAAATGCGAGCTGTTTGATCATCGATGGTAAGCCCGTTGAGGGAAGCGATAATTCAATTCAGCCATCGGAGTCGCTTCCGTCATTTTCCGTTCCATCGCCAAACGTTTCACAAGGTAATTTTTGAAAAAACGATTCGTGATGTATTGCTTCCAACTTGTCCTTGAGTTTATCCACGGCAAACAACAAGTGGATCGAATCTTTTTGTTGTGCCACATCCTCGATGCAAAATGAAGCTGGGGCACTAATTCTTAATCCCTGATGGAAGAAGAAAAAGATCTGAAACAATCGTTTTTCCTGAGTACGGTCATCAGTATTTCGATTGAGTGACGGTTTAACGCCGAACCTTGACGACTCCGACGACCTGAAAGGACTCAATCATGCGTTTGGCATGCCATGCCTGAGCGTAGGCTGAGAATGCGATCTTGTAATTGCCCGGCGGTAAGCTTGGGTTGTCTTCGGGCAAAAATGAGAATCGGATACGGCTTGATTCGGTGACGGGTGCTCCTCGATTGATAACGTGGCGATCATTAATTTGACCCCTCAGAACAATCGGCTGCTTTTCACCATTTGGTAACTCTCCGATCACAGTCACAGATGAAAATTCCCCGCTCGCGTACCAAGCGGCGTCTTCCGGGCTTACCGAATCACTCTTTACCACGGAGATGCGATCGACAGGGACATAGTAGTAAACTCCGCTGGTGCCATTCATGACTTCTTTTGCGTAGTCTTTGCTGGTTTCCCCAAGTTGCAGTCGTTGGCGACTGAGAAACTGTTTCGTTTCCCCAAGTTTTCGAAACTCAATTCCCTCACCTTTGTCGTTCGTCACCATCGCTTGATAAAAGGTACCGTCTGTCCGTCGATAGACTTTTCCTGTTTCAAATCTTGTTCCGGGTTCATGGTCGATGACTTCTCCGTAGTAGTCTTCTAGTTCATGTCGAAGTCGAATGGGGTCCGAGTAACCTCCTTGGATCAGGAATTCATCCATCGTCGCGAGTCGAAGCGATGCATCGGTAAAACCATTGTCCCTGCCAACAATCACGGGCGGAGGCAGCTTGCCATGAGCTGGATCAATTTTTCGTGCATCTAGGACGGTTCCTTCTTCTGAGCCAAAGATAATCTTGGCATCAATGAAGCGGACGGACGCGGGCAGATTGACATGGAATTGATTCATTTTTGAGGCATCGAGTCGTTCATCATGAAGAGGAAAACGATACACGCGTCCTTGTTCGTCCGTTACCACTAAAGAGCATCTTGATTGTGTAAGTGCGTCATCCGAGTCCTGAATTGTCTCAGGTGAAAACACATTTCCCCAGTTTCCATAGAGTGCGGGATAGATGAACGATTCGTTATCACTTGGTTGAACGGGATCGTACATCCCAAGAAGCGTCATCACGGGAACCCCGACTCGATCCGGTTTGGGGGTGCCCGGCTCAAAAACCGTCATTGCTTGTTTTTCCGCATCCCACTTTCGGTAGCCTGTGGGGCTAGATTCATCAAGCACGCCAGACTCCGCACTGACTTTTTCTTGGATCATGTTCAGTGAGAAAGGAGTGTAGAGGGTGAACTCGCTAACGGTCCCCATCGGCTTGCCCCCTGCCATGGCATCGTGCCCGAAACGGTAGGGGAAATCACCTTGTTCTGGCGCCTTGCCATTCCACGCAAGATTGGCGATGAATCGATTTTTAAACAGATTGTATCCCCACGAACCGGTGCGTGAGTGCGCACTGAGTTCTTCCCCGCCGGGATAGTGCGGAAGTCCATGGTCGTGACCATACTCGTGTGAAAATTCGTTTCCGATGGTGGTCAACAAAGTCAATTGACCACCACCACCACTTAATCCATGACGCACGGTAACAGGCTTGCGATTTCCGCTGTCATCCGTTTCGGTGTAGATCCCCGCGCTGGTGTGTACAGTGGTTTGGCGGAAGGGCCGCGGTTGCTTTTCGGTACCGCCGATGCTGGATGGAATTCCTATGTTGGCATAGTTAATACCAGTGGAGACCATTCCCTTGGCAATTTCTTGTCGCATATCTCCCTTGTAAACTCCGGCTCCTTCAAAATCGCTACGTTCCGTGTAGACCTTTCCATTTGGCAGAACGATTTTTGGGAAGTGAATTGGCAAGTATTGCGCTGCGGTGAACCTTGCGACTGGAACCATCTGGAAGTAATCAATCGCCAGTTCTGGGGCGCGGAATTGATTAGGGTTTGACCATAGGTTTGGTTGGATTTCCGATGGTGGTAAAAGCATGCCGATTTCAACATTTTGAGTGACCAACTCGATAGGTGCTCCAAATTCAATCTCGTTAGCTGGTAGTTTTCCTGTCTTCCCGGAGCTGTCACTGATTGTTATTTCAAGCCCTCGATGCATCCATTGCCAAGGGATGACTCCGTACCAAGCAACCTTGCTATACACAACATCCGGCCTTCCATCACTGTTGCCAGAATCGTTCTTGGGACCTTTCCAAGGTGGTAAAAGTTCTATCTGATCACTCGTGCCATCGGTTTGCGTGATGATTGCACGATACCGTTCGCTTGACGGCTCAACTGGAAAGAAGGCGAGCAGTGCGCTCCGATCAGTGACCAGCAATGGTCGGATCATTTCCCCCCGTTGTGGACCAACAAGCGTATTTTGAATGAAGGCGATTTGGCCACGTAAAGAGCCTTGAAGATTTGGGCTCAAGGCAAGCGTTTCGGTGAAGTCGATCGCCTCGTCCCATCCGGTGGGCGTGGGGTCACCCGCTTGACTAAGATATGATCCTGCGGTGGAGAAAAAAAACGAACATGAAAACAAGAGGGATAAAATCGGTAAAGACACCGGGGTGTAGCGTGGTTGAAATCGCATCACGAGAATTACGAACTGTGGTGGGGGACTTGAGAATAATTTGAAGCAGGTACTGGTTTCGAGATCGAATCGCCGCGAGCCATTCTATCTACCGCTAGTGTGAAAGC
>Ga0181564_10003762_pt1 | contig 13013 bp, 10 predicted proteins | sample 011ome_24_FD_134512 | JGI IMG/M metagenome (GOLD analysis project Ga0181564, IMG submission 134512) | Coastal salt marsh microbial communities from the Groves Creek Marsh, Skidaway Island, Georgia - 011513CT metaG (megahit assembly) | ecosystem: Environmental > Aquatic > Marine > Intertidal...
TAATCGAAAATCATATTGAAGTCGTCTTTGAAGGAGACCCATTGGGCGGAGAGTCTGGGGAGTATGTTGGTAAAATCAAGCTTCGGGCTTGGAGAGGACACGATTTTATTGAGAGTACAGAAACTGACAATGCGGGAGTTGATTGGATTTTAGCAGAAAATTGGTGGCCTTATCAACGTCCAACTTTTGTGACACCGAATTTTGCAGGTTACATTTCAGGTCACTCTACTTTTTCACGAGCGGCAGCGGAAGTCTTGACTCAGCTTACAGGTACGCCTTATTTTCCGGGAGGAATGGGCGAGTTTATTGCTAAACAAAATGAGTTTTTGGTTTTTGAAGAAGGACCTAGCCAAGACGTAATTTTACAATGGGCTACATACAGAGATGCTTCTGACCAATGCAGTCTGTCAAGAATATGGGGAGGCATCCATCCGTATATTGACGATTTACCAGGACGATTGATAGGGGAACAGATTGGCGTAATGTCTTTCGAATTGGCAGAAACCTATTTTACGGAATCTCTTTCAACCTTTGATTACGAGCTCTCGGATTCAAAAATGTTCCCGAACCCTGTTTCGAGTAATAACTTTGTTTTTGTCACCAACACTGATAGAGCCTTAAGTTTTTCTTTAGTAGATTTGGTAGGACGATCAATACCTTTAGAAAGCACTTATGACAGCGGGCGACGACTTCATCAAATTGGAATTGACAACATATCTCCAGGGATATATGTCCTCCATTCAGAGAAAGCGAGTTGGAAGTTGATTGTTAAGTGATAGGTTTTTTCAATAAATCTGATCAAACAAAAGTTTATTTATCTAATAAAATACTATGAAATACTTCATCTTGATTATCTTTTGCTGTAACATGCTTTGTTGTCAAAACAAGACTTCAGACGAGCAAGTGTTAACCCTTGCCTTTGCTTCATGTAACAACCAGAATTTGGATTCTTTACAAATTTGGTCTTCTGTTTTAGCTACCAAGCCCGACTATTTCATTTGGACCGGCGACATTGTTTACCCCAATGAAGAAACCCCTCAAGGTCTCAAGGAAGGTTATGATATTCAAAAATCTAACAAGGAGTATCAAGAGTTGATTTCCAGTGCCAAAATTTTAGGAATTTTCGACGATCACGACTCTGCTATGAACGATGGAGGAGCAAACAATCCTTATCGCGTCGAGGCTAAAGCGCTGCTGTTAGAATTTTTAGACGAGCCCGTAGAAAGCCCTCGCCGAACAAGAGATGGCATTTATGACAGCTATTCCATGGCCAATGGATTTGTGAAAATAATTTTGTTAGACACCCGTTGGTTTAGGTCAGATTTAATGCGATCAGACGAACCTGGAATGCGCTATCACCCAAGCAATGAAGGAACCATTTTAGGGTCAGAACAATGGGAGTGGCTAGAAAACGAACTGTCAGATACTACACCAAAGGTCATCATTCTGGTAAGCAGTATTCAGTTCTTGAATGATTTTCACGGTTTTGAAAAATGGGGCAATTTTATTCATGAAAGGCAGCGATTGATTAACTTGTTGAACGGTTCTGGTAAACAAGTGATAGTCATTAGTGGCGACAGGCATTTTGCTGAAATTTCTCAACTAAGTGACCAAATTCTAGAAGTTACTTCCAGCGGAATGACTCACACCTACCGAGCTGTGAAGGAGTCAAACCCTTTGAGAATAAGCCCGTTGATTGTAGATCGCAACTTTGGATTGATTGAGATCAGCTACAGTAAGACGAATGCGTCCATTAATTTAATTGAATTGATAGGTGATAACAATGAAATATTGTGGAGCTCAAAACCTAAGACTGTAACCCAGTAGGTTTTTATTCATACTTTTTATATCCTTTTTTGAGCGTTTTTTCTAATTTTAAGCAACCCAAATGCTTGAACTATGACAACCGTTTTATTACCTGCTGATTTTTCCCCTAATTCAATCAACGCCATCAATTTTGCAATAGCCACTTTCAAGGATAGGCCTTGTAAATTTGTGCTCCTCCATGTTCATACGGCGGCTTCATATGTGACAGACGACTTAATGACCATGGGGTCTTCGGCATCAATTTATCAGACCTTAATCGCTTCTTCCAAAGCTTCCCTGGCAAAATTAGAGGTCAAGCTCCAAAAAAACAGTAAAACCAAATTGCATGAATTTTCCTCAATTGTGGACTATGATAACTTTGTGGATGCGGTGAATCAAGCGTGCAAGGACCAAGGCGCCAACCTTGTCATACTAGGAACAAAAGGAGCTTCTGGTCTAGAAAGTGCAATTTTTGGCAGTAATACTGTGCACCTCATGGAACGTTCGAACTATCCAGTTTTGGCTGTTCCTGACAAATATGCGCCAGCTTTGCTGAATAGATGGGCAATTGGTTTGGATTTTGAAATTCCCGTCGCAAAATCGGAAATTGAATCATTACTAGATTTGGCAGCCATGACCAATGCTTTGGTCGACATCATTTGTGTGAAACAAAACGAAGACCCTTTAACTGCCGAGCAGTTGAAGAACAAATCAGCAGTAGCAAAGATTTTTGAAAATACCAATTCAGAATTTATCACACTGTTTTCTCAAAATGTGTTAGAGGCCATTTCGGCTTATTGTGACGAACACCAGTGTGATGCAATTGCATTAATTAACAAAAGGCGCAATTTCTTTTTCAGGTCGATTCGCAAGGATGAAATTCAGAAGTTCGGATACCAAATCAAAAGACCTTTACTAGTCATGCCTAAAAAGACCGAATAGTCTATTTATTAAGGAGTTTTGATTTATTCTGATTGCTTTCAAAGTTTTGGTATCTTTACCAATCATCAATTTTTAGAGAGCAATGGACAATCTGTACGGGATTATTTTATTACTTACCCTCGGTGGCCTTTTGGTGCTGATATACCGCTCCTTTAAACAATCTGGGGGCGCTGATAAATCCATTTTGCAAGACGAATTGCAGAAGAATAGGATGGAACTAACCCAGTCTTTACAACTCAATAGGGAAGAGCTTTCTAAAAATCTTGATCGATTGTCAGAAAAGCTTGAAGAACGCTTGCGTTATATCAATGAGAATCAAGTCAAAAGCGCTAAAGACGATCGGGAGGAATTGCATAAATCGCTGAAGTATTTTAACGAGTCATTTGTTCAGAGCGTAAAGGATTTTAATGAACTTCAAAAAGAAAAGTTCGAAGCCATGGCAGTTAAGCAGGACGAATTAGTAAAATCTACTGAGCTGAAATTAGAAAAAATGCGTGAAACGGTAGACGAAAAATTGCATAAAACATTGGAGGAACGATTAGGAAAATCGTTTGAAATAGTCACCAAACAATTGCTCGATGTTCAAAAAGGACTCGGAGAAATGCAGACATTGGCAGCTGGAGTGGGTGATTTGAAAAAAGTGTTGAGCAATGTTAAGAGTAGAGGTGGAGTAGGTGAAACACAATTGGCCATGTTGTTAGAGAGTATTTTGGCACCCGATCAATATGAATCCAACGTCAAGACCAAGTCGGGATCCGATTCAATTGTTGAGTTCGCCATAAAACTTCCCGGTCAGGACAACAATAAGAGTTATGTCTATTTGCCCATAGATGCCAAATTTCCTCAAGAAGATTATGCCCGATTGCAAATAGCCTATGACACTGCCGATCCTGTGGCCATTGAACTGTCACTAAAGGCGTTGACCAATTCTATCAAGAAATTTGCTAAAGACATTTCGTCAAAATACATTGATCCTCCAAATACAACAGACTTTGGCATCATGTTTTTGCCATTCGAAGGGCTGTACGCTGAGGTGGTAAGAAGTCCGGACTTGATGGCCCAATTGCAACGCGAGTTCAAAATTGTTGTGACTGGTCCAACTACCTTGGCGGCTTTACTCAATTCACTGCAAATGGGATTCCAGACCCTAGCTATTCAAAAACGATCGAGTGAAGTATGGCAAATTCTAAGATCGGTCAAAACCGAATTTGGCAAATTTGGCGAAGTCCTAGAAAAAACTCAGAAAAAATTGAGAGAAGCCGACCGCGAGTTAGACAATTTGGTTACAACAAGGACCAAAATGATGTTTTCTAAATTGAATAAAGTGGATGTCTTGCAGCAACCTGAAGAAGACAATCTGCTAGAGTAGTGGAGGTCTACCTGTAATTTCTATATCCTGAAAAATCTCCTGACGTATTGATACTATTGAGTCTCACGCCTCCAGTAGTCAAAGGCAATTTGGTTTTTAAATCGTGAAGCGATTCGTACTGAGAAACACTAACAACTTGACGCACTGCCAAATTTTCAAACAAACCTAATGACTTTGCTTTATTGAGCCAATTGTGCTGGATGGTACCACAAAACACTTTCGACTTGGATCCACTGCCATAGGCAATAAAACCAACTTGTTGACCTGAGAGGTCTTTGTCATTTTCAGCCGAATGCGCCAGAAGGCTCACAAAAGCCATAAAAATTGAAGCGGTATACATGTTTCCAATTTCGGATGAAGCCCGCTCTGAAGGTGCTATTCTCTCAGAAACAAAGGTGTGATATACAGCTGATTTTCGAGCTGCTCTATCCCAATCTTTAGAATCGGTACTTGCGCGTGAGCCAATTTCGTTTTCCAATGCAACAAAATAGGAACTGCCTTGGATCCATTTTAACCAATTCTCAAATATGATGCGCCGGCCGTGGAAGGCATATGGCAGGTGAAAAATCAGGTGTTGCCAATCCTCAATGTAATTCACCTCGGTTTGAGAAGACAAATGCTCTAAGGCTTCGCTCACGCGTTGCTCGTAGCACAGATTGGAATATTGCCCTTCAAAAACAGGTTCTTCTTTGAAAAGCTCTAAAGACAATTTTCTGTCACTCCAAAATTTTGAATCGGAATTAGTAAGCTTTTCATCAAGCTCTTGAACCGAATCGTGCAGATTCAAGGTTGTTTTTAAATCTTGGATAATTTCAGACTTCCTTATTTCTCGGCGAGGTTTGAAAAAATCATTGACACTTTCCATGCCAATACCCCAGTGATCTAAAATGGCTAAAATGGATGGCTTGTGACTGATCAATAGAGCGACGGCCCCGGCCCCTTGAGTGTATTCTCCTGTTGAAAACAAATCGTACTTTGAAACGTCTGATGCGATGACAACAGCCTTTCTAGCAGGGTCAACTCTGACCCAATCGAGGCAGTTCTGCAGGGCATCAACAGCCCCTACACAGGCAAATGTCATGTCTACAACGTCACAATTTTTAAAGGCTCTTTTACCGTATTTGGATTCCAGCAGTATTTCTACGGCACCAACGGCATAGGTGGCGGTTGGTTTTGAACTATCAACGGCACTTTCTGTCCCCAAATACACTCGACCTATGGTTCTTGGATCAACTTGGTTGCTTTCAATGAGATTTAACAAGGCGTTTGCAGCGAAACTGGCAGCGTCTTCATTGACATCTGGAATGGCCATGGCAGAAAGCCCTAGACCCAAATTCAATTTTTCGAAAGGAATGTTTCTGGCTTCGGCCAAATCTTTCATGGCAACTACCAATTTCGGGACATAATACCCCAGTGCGTCAATGCCAAGATGTGATTCCATTGAAACGGATTAGATTAGACATGGCTAAGATACAAAAACCCCGTAGTAAAACTACGGGGATGTGTCGCGGAGAAAGAGGGATTCGAACCCCCGGAGGTGTGACCCTCAACAGTTTTCAAGACTGCCGCATTCGACCACTCTGCCATTTCTCCTTAGCGGTTGCAAATATAGAATCCTTTTTGAATTCTTTCAAAGGTTTTACGTCAAATTAAAAGACATCATCTGACTTTATACTAATTTAGCCCCATGAACGTATCTTTTGCCGCTGTATTGGATTGGAACTCACTGCTTTTGATAACAGTAGGATTCGTAGCTGGATTTGTCAACACCATCGCCGGAGGAGGCACCTTACTAACCTTACCCACCCTAATATTTTTGGGTTTACCTCCAGCTTTGGCCAATGGTACTAACAGGGTAGCTATTTTCCTCCAAACAGTTTCGGCAACCGCTGGTTTCAAATCCAAAGGAGTGGCTGATTTTCCTTTTAGTTTATATTGTGGAATAAGCGCATTCTTTGGAGCTGTAATTGGTGCTCAGATCGCAGTAGATATTTCAGGAGATTTGTTCAAAAAAATACTGTCTGTGGTCATGATCGTGGTAGTGGTGATGATTGCTTTCACTCCGAAGCTCAAATCACATGACTTACTAGCCAGAACAACAGGTTGGCATTTGTGGGCATCTGTTTTAGCCTTCTTTTTCTTTGGAATTTATGGTGGATTCTTGAATGCAGGTATTGGTCTGGTCATATTAGTTTTTCTTCCCTATTTCAACAAAATGTCACTAGTTCGATCTAATGCTTCTAAGGTGGCTATAGTGTCCATTTACACCTTGGGTGCCTTAGTTGTTTTTGCCCTAAACGATAGCATTGATTGGGTTTATGGATTAGTACTATCCATTGGAAATATCTTAGGTGCTTGGTTGGCGAGCAGATGGTCTGTTGCCAAAGGGGATGTTTTGGTCCGCAGAGCAATGATAGTCGTGGTCATCGCTATGGCTATTCGCTTATGGTTCTTTTAACCCATCAATATTTGAATTGGACTTTAATGTAAACGTGAGAATACCTACTTTTATCCAAAATATAACCGAATGACCTCAATAGAAGTTCTAGAATGGCGCTACGCTTGCAAAAAATTTAATGATCAAAAAATCATTCCCGATGAAGTTGTGAATAAACTGACTCAGGCTTTTAATTTGACAGCTTCTTCATATGGACTACAACCAGTTAAGCTGTTAGTCATTCATAACAAAAACCTACAACAAGAATTGCTTCCGTTCAGCATGAATCAAAAACAGGTGGTTCAAGCGTCTCATTTGTTCTTGTTTTGCTCCCACGTCAATGTCGATGCTGACTATATTAATGAATTTTTCGACCGCATCATAAGTAAAAGAGGAACTCCGCCTGAGGTCTTGGCTGGTTTTAGATCAGCAGTGTTACAAGAATTTGGCAGTAAATCACAAAGTGAAATTGATCAGTGGGCTGCCAAACAAGCCTATTTAGCCTTGGGGAATATGCTAACAGTTTGCGCTTTGGAAGGCATAGATGCTTGTCCTATGGAAGGATTTATACCTGATGAATACGATCGAGTATTGGATTTAAAGTCAAAAGGCCTTAAATCAGTCCTTCTGATGCCAATTGGATACCGTTCTGAAAATGATCCTTTTGCTGCAATGGCCAAGGTCAGAAAGTCCTTGGACGAAAGTGTGCTCCACATCAAATAATATCAATGCCTGGATTTGAGTTATTTGGCGAAGCCGAGCGACTAGAGGTCAACGATGTTCTGAACAACGGCGTCCTCATGCGTTATGGTTTTGAATCCCAACGTCAAGGCCACTGGAAGGCTAAAGCCATGGAATCCGAATTGTGTCAGCAACTTGGTGTAGATCATGCCCAATTGTTGTCGAGCGGCACAGCGGCTGTAACATCAGCTTTGGCCGTAGCGGGAATAGGAGTAGGGGACGAAGTGATTATCCCTGCTTTTACTTTTGTGGCCAGTTTTGAAGCGGTATTGATGACAGGAGCCACCCCAGTTTTGGTGGATGTCGATGACACTTTGACGATGTCGCCGAGGGCCGTGGAATTAGCCATTACCAGCAATACCAAAGCTATCATGCCTGTGCACATGTGCGGAAGTATGGCAGATTTAGATGCCTTGAAGTCAATTTGCCGATCGAGAAGTCTTTTGTTGATTGAAGACGCTTGTCAAGCCATTGGAGGCCTGTATAAAGGACAATCTCTCGGAACTTTGGGAGATATGGGTTGTTTCTCTTTTGATGCGGTTAAAACAGTAACCTGCGGTGAAGGTGGAGCAGTGGTCACGAACAATCTTCGGTTCGCGGAACTATTAGATCAATACTCCGATCACGGACACGATCATTTGGGTTCCAATAGAGGTACCGATGAACATCCAATTATTGGTTACAATTTTAGAATTTCTGAACTCAATGCTGCTGTCGGCTTGGCTCAAGCCAGAAGACTTCCAGAGTTTTTGAAATTGCAAATGGAACATTATGCAACATTAAGATCTGCTTTGACTGGCATTCCTGGGCTGACGTTCCGTCGCGTGCCAGAAGGAGGCGTGGAGAGCTGTGCGTTTTTAAATTTCTTTTTACCTTCTGTCGAAGCAGCTAGGTTGGTTATTCATTTGTTTTCTGAACAGTCCATTGATGATTGTTTCCACTATTTAGACAACAACTGGCATTTCATCAATAAGTGGGATCATCTCAAGAATGGTCATTCGGCTGTCGGCTTGAATGAATTTCAAATAAAGGGACTGGCTGAGTTGAAAGCACAAAACTTTAGTCGGTCTAATCAATGGATAGGCCGCAATATTTCTTGTTTGATCAGGATTGGATGGACTAAAAGTGAAGTCGAGCAAAGAGCTGCAACCATGGCGTCGATTATCAGAAAAGTTTTGTAGTAATAGAACGCTCAAACAATTCAAGTTTCCTAAAGAATTTAATGATTGCCTTAAACGCAGATAGGGAAACTATTTAGTAGGGTATGTAGTCCACAATTTCTAAACCGTAACCAATCATCCCGACTCTTTTGGTTTGGGTGCTGTTTGTCATCAATTTGATTTTGGATATTTTGAGATCGTGAAGTATTTGGGCCCCAATACCAAAATCTCTGTGATCCATAGCAACCTGGGGAGCTCGTACCACATTGTCTTGTGACTGAACGTCTTTAAGTTGCTTCAAGCGGTGTAACAAACTTCCAGACGGAGCTTCTTGGTTGATGAAAATAACTGCCCCAGATCCCGATTTGTCGATGATTTGAAAGATAGAATCCAAATGAGCATCGGCATTGTTGGTTAAGGTCCCCAAAATGTCATTGTTGACCGATGAAGAGTTGACTCTAACAAGAACTGCTTCGTTTTCTTCCCATTGTCCCTTGGTTAGGGCAAGGTGAATCTGTTTGTTAGTGGTTTGTTCGTAGGCTCGCAATCGGTATGTACCAAATCGGGTGGCGAGAGAAAAATCTTCAATCATATTGATCAAGGAATCGTGTTGCATTCTGTAGGCGACCAAGTCTTCAATCGAAATGATTTTCAAATCAAATCTTTGAGCGACTTTGAATAAATCGGGGAGTCTGGCCATAGTCCCGTCTTCATTCATGATTTCGACAATTACTCCAGCTGGAGCCATTCCAGCCAATCTCGCCATGTCGATCGCCGCTTCCGTATGACCAGTTCGTCGCAGTACACCACCTTCTTTGGCGATGAGTGGAAATATGTGTCCAGGACGGATAAAATCTTTGGCAGGTGTATCGGGATGAATTAATGCTTGAATGGTTTTTGATCGGTCAGCAGCTGAAATCCCAGTAGTTACGCCATCTCCCTTGTAGTCAACTGAAATGGTAAAGGCCGTTTCCATGGGATCGGAATTGTCTCGAACCATGCGGTCGAGGCGCAGCAATTCACAACGCTCTTCGGTCAAAGGCGTGCAAATGAGTCCTCTGCCGTGAGTTGCCATAAAATTGATCATTTCAGGGGTAACTTTCTCGGCCGCGGCCATAAAATCACCTTCGTTTTCTCGATTTTCATCGTCAACTACAATGATAATCTTGCCCGCTTTGATGTCTTCGATGGCCTCTTCAATACTATTAAGATGTATGCTTTGCTCAGTCATGGGCGCAAAGATAGTAGAATTAGGTGTCATTACAGGGTCTTTAAGTCTTCTTCAATCTGATTGTTAAAATAAAAATAAAATAGTCCGTATAAGGGCAGGGCAGCAAATAACATCACACTAGTGTGGTAACGATTTGGGATACCAATGGTTTTGTAAAACCCAGATTGTAGTGACAAGGTTTTAAATAACGTTAGGACATAAATCAAGCCAAAAAGTACAATCCCTATTTTTAATACAGTGTGAGCAACAGGCCATTCAAATCCCTGTGCGCCGTAACTGAATAACGCAAATAAAGCCAAGGCGAAATAAAGCACCAAAGTCAGCTTAGAATGGAGTAGATGCTCTTGCCTAATATGACTGTAATTTTCTTCTCCTATTGTTTGTTTGGAACCTTTAAATAAAAAATTAATGAGTGGTTTGATCAATTGATCAGATTCAAATACTGGTCTGTCTTGAGTGGCACGATTGGTCAAATACAACCCCAAAGGCAGCATGAGCAGTGTTGAGAGCCATGTGGCCAAAACGGGGTTTAAACTCCCATCTTCAGCGCTGTTCTTTGCAAAAATGTTTAAAAAATGATAGGTCAGAAATAACACCATGGCAATTACAATAGGTAAACCAAATCCACCTTTGCGTATTAGGGCACCTATTGGCGCTCCTACAAAGAATAAAATCAAACAACTCAGGGCCAACACATACTTTTCATGCCAAGCAATGATATGTAAATTGAGATTTTGGGTTTCTAACATTATTTTTCTTTGACCTTCAATGAGTAATTGTTTGCTGCTTCTGATGTTGCCAAGCGCCAAATCGGCCATACGCCGTTTTTGATCAATCGAATACAACTCATAGATTGAATTGTTATAAACGGTGTCTATTTTGATAGGAGTAATGTTCAAATTCAGATTCCTCACTGAAGTCCTGTCATAAACTGATTCAGACAATTGGTTGTAGGATTCTGAGGTTTTACCCGATAAGGAATCAATAGTAATTCCAAGCTCGCCAATCGTTAGCATGTTGTAGCGGGTTGCGAAGCCTTCATCATCAAAATTCACATTGTTAATTTCTGATAAGTCGACGTTAATCGTATAAGACTCGAAAGCACTTTTAACGTGTTGCTTTTTTTTTCTTTCTTCGATTTCTTTAGGTTGCAGCTCATTGTAATAATTACCGTCGTACAACTTGAGTTGAAGAATGTCTTCTCCCTCTTGTGATAATAATTCGCCTTTCTTTGCCTTAATCACCTTATAGTTACCTGGCCGATTAAAAGTAGCCATGTGAATGGTGACCTCTTCAAGGAATTGGCCGTTGTCACCATACTTGTTGCCTACCTTGATATTGAGATCGCCTAGATCGCTGAACTGACCTTCGACGATAGCCATCGCCGGTTTGACCTGAGCAATATTTCTGCGGAGGTTATACAGTTTGTATTCGGCGGAAGGAATGACATTGTTTGAAAAGAAAAAGGTAATGACAGCCATGACAGCTGTAAAAATTCCAACGCTTCTCATACCTCTAAATAGAGAAATTCCCGCCGATTTCATGGCAGCAAATTCATAGTTTTCAGAGAAATTTCCGAAAACCATGATGGATGATAGCAATATGCTCAGTGGAAGAACCAAGACTACCAAGCGCTGAGAAATGAAAAGCAGGAATTTCCCAATGACGACCAAATCAAGGTCTTTTCCAGCTAATTCATTGATGTAAAGCCAAACCGACTGCAGCAGAAATATCATCATGATCACTGCAAAGACAATAAAAAATGTCTTCAAGTAAGAAGTGAAAATATAACGGTCTAGCGTTTTCAATGCCTAGTCTAGTTTATTGATGAAATAACCCGAATAGTCCTTTGAATCATATTTGAGCGCATTTGCTGGGAGTTTGGAATTTACCTTATAACTGTCAACTGTTAGAACAGTTTTGGTGTTTTGAGATCCAATTTCGATCAACCGATAAACCATGTTAGTTGCTTTGTCAATTCCCAACAACAGATAACTGATTTCTTCGTTTTTTTTCACAGGAACCAGTTTGATGAATTGGATGGATCGGCCTGGCAATTTTTGAACGATGTCCATTTTGGCGTGGTAACCGGTGTTAAAAAACTTGAGCATTTCATTCGGCGAAATGGTTTCGTCACCTTCTTCTTTACCGCTCGATATGGTAACCTCTTCGTCTTCTGGACTAATGGTGTACAATTTCGACCCGTCATAGAGTCGGGTGATTCCCAGTACACTAAGCTTGTATTTGTCTCCAGCGAGCAGAATGGTCCCTTTGGCTTTTGAGTTAACGTCAGCTTCGCTGTTGACCAATTCGTAGGTAAATTCGATTTCGATGTTGCTGTAACCGCTAACAACCTTAGTCACTTTGTCCAATTGTGCCTTGGCCTCTGGTGAAGATTGAGCAACGACTAAAGTTCCAGTCATTAGGAGGAAAGCAATCCAAAATGATTGATTCAAATTTCTCATGATTGATTATTTAAAAATGCATCTAAACCAGCAATATCGTTGATCAGAACTTGTCGCGCTTTACTGCCTTCAAAAGGACCGACTATGCCTGCTGATTCCAATTGATCGATGATGCGTCCCGCTCGATTATAGCCTAATTTCAATTTTCTTTGCAAAAGTGATGCCGAACCTTGCTGATGAATCACCACAACTTGAGCGGCTTCATAGAACAAATCGTCTCGGTCATTGGGATCCATATCCATTGACGATCCGCCTTCTTCCCCTACAAACTCGGGCAAAAGATAGGCATCGGGATAGGCTTTTTGAGCGCCAATAAATGAAGTAATCTCTTCCACTTCTGGAGTATCAATAAAGGCACATTGCAATCGGATGGTTTCGTTACCTTGTGTGAATAATAAATCACCACGACCTATCAATTGATTAGCTCCAGCGTTGTCTAAAATCGTTCGTGAGTCAATTTTGGACGCCACGCGAAAAGCAATTCTGGCTGGGAAGTTAGCCTTAATCAAACCAGTGATTACATTGACCGACGGTCTTTGAGTGGCTATGATCAAGTGAATTCCAATAGCTCTTGCAAGTTGCGCCAGACGGGCAATAGGAGTTTCAACTTCTTTCCCTGCCGTCATAATCAAATCAGCGAATTCGTCTACGACCAAAACAATATAAGGCAAGAAGTGATGACCGTATTCAGGATTTAATTTTCTGGATTTGTATTTTTCGTTGTATTCTATGATGTTCCTACACATCGCCAATTTGAGCAATTCATAGCGCTGCGCCGTGTACCCGCGCTGGGACTTAAGGATTTGAACTACCTTGGAGGTGTCGGTCATTATGGCTTCTTCGGTATCTGGCAACTTGGCCA
>Ga0181564_10003764_pt1 | contig 13011 bp, 17 predicted proteins | sample 011ome_24_FD_134512 | JGI IMG/M metagenome (GOLD analysis project Ga0181564, IMG submission 134512) | Coastal salt marsh microbial communities from the Groves Creek Marsh, Skidaway Island, Georgia - 011513CT metaG (megahit assembly) | ecosystem: Environmental > Aquatic > Marine > Intertidal...
AGTATGGAAGCTACAGAAGAATTTACTAAAGGAACTGGAGTAGAATCTATAGGTGAGGCTTAATAAATAGTGTTATGGTAGATTACAAAAACGACATAGTTGGAACAAAAATAAAATCAGTTACATCTGACCCAGGAAGTCCATCAAATGGTGAAATATGGTACAGAAGTGATTTAGAGGAATTAAAATTTAAAGCTGCAACCGGTTCAGGTGCTTGGGCTACACAAACACCAATAAGTATAGGTAGAGAGGGTACTGAAACTGTTGGTGAACATACATCAATGATATGTTTTGGAGGGTTTGACCCTGGTCCTGAAATTTATACCGTTACTGAATCATGGAATGGTTCATCTTGGGCTGAAGTCAATGACTTAAACTCATCAAGGTATGAGATGAAAGGTGCTGGTACATCAACAGCAGCTTTAGGAATTAATGGCCAGGGACCTGTTGCTGCCGTAGTATTAAATGAATCTTGGAACGGAACATCTTGGACTGAAGTTGGTGATACCAATAATTCTAGAGGATCCCGAGGAACAAGTGGTGCTGGCACATCAACAGCAGCTTTGATTACAGGTCAAGCCAGTCCTCCAACTCGAACAGAATTTTGGAATGGTTCAAGTTGGACAAATGGTCCTAATTTAGTATCTGGCACAACAACATGTGTTGGAGATACAACAGCAGCTTTAGCTTGGGGTGGTTCAAGTAGACAAGTAGAAACAAATGAATATAATGGAACTAGTTTTAGTGCAGGTGGCGACCTTAACTACGGCAGAGGCGGAGGAACAGGTTCAGGAGTGCTAACAGCTGCTTTAGCAGTTGGTGCTGGTGCTACTCCAGCTGGACGTTCATCTGATGTTGAACAATATAATGGTACAGCTTGGACTACTGTTGCTGGACTAAGTATACATAGCGCAGGTCCACCTGGAGGTTCAGCATGTGGCACAACATCTGCTTCATGGGGAAATTTTGGTAATTACTACCCTAGCAACCCTACTTTATCTGGTAAGATGATTACACCTTTTGCAGAAGAATTTTTATCAGATAATGGCGAAAATATAATACAATCAACAGAAGAATAAAGGAGAACACATATGGCAAAAACTTATCAATATTGTGTGGCAGAAAATTGGGGAAAAGGATTCATAGAATTTGAAGATTCTTCTAAATTTACTATTAGAGGATTTCCTGGAAATGTTTGGAGAGTTCCAGCACACAATAAACATGCTAATCTTTGGATAAACAAAGTTTTAGGTGTTGTAAAAACAAAAGATGAAGCTCAATCAATTGTAAATACTGAGGTTACTACTGAACAAACAAGTTGGGATGGTGATAATGTAGAGGGTGAAACTTCAGAAGAAAAAATTGAGAGACTTGGACCTAGACCTGCTGATATTACATTAGAGGAGTAACTAAATGGCAAATTATGAGGACATAAAACCTATAGGAATAAGAACATCCTCTGATAATACTGGCAAGACTACCGGTCAAGTTTGGTATAATAGTACAGAAGAAAAAATAAAGTATAAAACAGGAACTTCAAAAAGAGTTTTTGTATCAGGCGGAGATTTAAATACTGCTAGGTGGAGTGGAGCTGCAGCTGGAACAAACACGGCTGGTCTTCTTGCCGGAGGACTTGTACAAAGTTTTCCAGCAGTCAAAGTTGGTAATGCCGAAGTTTATGACGGTACATCTTGGACTGAAGTTTCTGATTTAAACACCACAGCTAATTTTAATGTAGGGATAGGAACTTCAACAGCTGCACTTTCTGTAGGAGGTGCCCCAGGTGTTGCACTTAATGAATCATGGAATGGTTCATCTTGGACTGAAGTCGCTGATTTAAATGCAGTAAGACAGGGACATTCATCCTCTAATTCTGGAACAACAACAGCAGGAATAATTTTTGGAGGTCAAAGCCCTCCATCTAGTCCAGCGTATGTAGGATTAACTGAATCATGGAATGGTTCATCTTGGACAGAAGTTGGTGATTTAAACACAGTTAGGTCTTTTCTTAGCGGTTGTGGTACACAAACAGCTTCTTTAGCATTTGGAGGATTATTTACTCCACCAATAGCATACTATACTAATACTGAATCATGGAATGGTTCATCTTGGACAGAAGTTAATGATTTACCCACTAACCGTGCTTATCTTGGAGGTGCAGGAAGTTCTACGGATGCAATTGCAATGGGGGGACTTATATTTCCAGGTGCGCCAACTAATGCTGGTAGTATAACTGATGGTGTTGAACATTTTGATGGTACATCTTGGTCTGAATCTAATCCGATGAATAGAGCGAGATATAGAGGAAATAGTGCAGGTGCGGCCAGTTCATCAAGTTTTATTGCTGGTGGTTTTGGTCTTGGATTTGCAGCCACAGAGGAGTGTGTTGTATCTGATACAATTAGTGCAGAATCAAAATTATCGACCTAATTTAGATATAAATATAATTATAGAATTTACATTATAGGAGTTTGATGTGAAAAAAGAAAATCTAAAAAGCCTTATTGAAAAAGAAAGTGAAAATTTAAATAATCTTTTAGAAATAGAAGATTTAAAAGAATTTAAAATGATGACTTCCGAGTTAAGAGATACTTGGAATAAAAAACAAATGTTTCGTACAGAAACAGAAGCAAGATTTTCTGTTCTTCAAGACAATCGTTATCCCACTAAAGCTGCAAAATACTGGCAATGTGTTAGAGAACAATCAAGTTATCTAGATAATCTTATGATTTTGTCTTTTGAATATAGAAGAAATCAAGCAAAAATTAATGAATTAGAAGAACAAATAAAAACAGAAGAAGATAGACATAAAAAAGTTAATCTTGAAATTGATTTAGATGAATGTCGTTATGGCAAGGCGTCCATGGAAAGACAAGCTCATCATAGAATGAGAGAACTTAAAATGTGGTCTAAACTTAAAAAAGAATTTGATGATGGTTCATTTGATACACAAGATGTTAATAAACATCAATTAGAATCTTATGGTATGCAATATGCAGAAAAATTAAAACATTTAAATGAAAGCTCATCAGATGTTGATAAATTTAATGTAATAGGACAATTACAATCATTACAAAGAATTAAAAAATCTGGTGAATTATTATCTAATGAAGAAAAAGAAATATTAAATCATGAAAAAAATGATAGTGAAAAATAGTTTTTAGTTTTTTATTTTTGTTATGAAATTTCAACCGATACATTTAGGTCAATCTATTTTAAAATATCAAGTTCCCTATGATATTTTTAGAACAATTAATGTAATTTATGAAGCTTATTTAAAAAAGTTACCTAAAGCAAATAACCACCTAATAGGAAAAATAAAAAACGAACATTCTCTTTTTTATAGTAGAGATGATAAAGATGTTAAAAAACATAATTTTTTAACTAAAGAAGTGTATGAATGGTTTAAATATATTTTTTTACATTATTTAACTTATAATAAAATTGTTTATCACACAATTAATATTGATTCTATTTGGATAAATGAAATGAAAGAGTATGAATATAATCCTGCTCATGTGCATAAGGGTAATCTATCTACAGGCCTATCTAGTGTTTTAGTGTTAAAATTACCTAGTACCTATGGTAAAGAATATTCAAGAGAAGATTCTCCAACGAATGGAAAACTACAACTTTTTGGTTCATCATCTGGACAGTTTGCTAAAGTAGATTATGAACCTGAAATGAAAGTAGGAGATTTTTATGTTTTTCCTTATGATATGAGACATTGTGTTTATCCATTTAATGAAACAAATGAAACAAGAAGAACATTGGCTGCAAACTGTGATGTTGATTATAGCAGAATACAAAGCACAGGAGTTAAATAATGACTATAGAAAATAAGTATTATAATAAACCTAGAGTTATAACTGAACCAAGGTGGAAATCTTATGTTGCAGAAACCACCATTCCTATTTTTACTCCTGAACGGTGTCAAGATATAATAAATTTAGGTCGTTCAATGCCACCAAAAATGGGTAGTGTAGGTGGTAAAGAAGGTGTTGTTGAAGATAAAAGATTAAGTCATATTTCTTGGATACCTTTTGATAGTTTGCCACCTATGTATTATGTGATAGAAGATTTTATGAAAAAAACAAATGCAAATCATTTTGGATTTGAAAATATGCAATTAACTGAACTTGCACAATATACAGAATATTCAAATGGTGGATTTTATGAGTGGCATATGGATAATGATATTCATTTTGCAACAGGTGAATCTCCTGTTAGAAAAATATCAATGTCTTTATTATTAAATCATGAAAGTGAGTTTGAGGGCGGAGAATTGGAGTTAGGTGAAGAAGATAATGTAGCAAAACTTAGACAAGGTCATGCTATTTTCTTTGCTTCTTTTTTAAGACATAGAGTTAAACCTGTAACTAAAGGCACAAGAAAATCATTAGTTATGTGGTTTGGAGGCACACCTTTTAAATGATTAGAGAATTACATTTTCCAACACCAATTTACATATTTGACCATAATGACCCTTCATTAAATGTTCAGTTAGAAAAAGACATTTTAAATTGGATGAATGAAGATAAGGGCGTTTCTAAAACAAACATTAAAGGTTGGCACTCACCCACAGATATGCACAAAAAACCAGAATATAGAAGACTGGTACAAGGATTGTTTGAAGCACAATTTAAAATTTTTGAAGAAGAAAACTTAGCTAGTGAACCTTTTTTAGGCAATATGTGGGCAAATGTAAATCCGCCAGGTGGTATGAATAGAGCTCATATTCATCCTAATTCTTTGTGGTCGGGTGTATACTATGTCAAGGCACCTGAAAATTCTGGAGACTTAAAAATAGATGATTCTAGAACAGCTGGAGCTATGATGGTACCTACTTTAAAAGATTCTGATAAACCCATGCCTATGAGATTGTGGAGAGAAACACACTACAAACCTGTGGCAGGTCGTTGTATTATGTTTCCCTCTTGGTTAATGCATTGTGTAGACCCAAATGATTCAAATGATTTAAGAATATCTGTATCATTTAACTTTTTACAAAAAAACTTTACGGTATAAAAATATGTTTAAAGAAAAAAAATATGAAGTAATTAAAAATGCAATTTCTTATGAATTAGCAAATTTTGTTTATAACTATCTATTACTTAGGAGAGACGCTTCTAAATTTATATATGAAAAAAACATTTCAATAGAGGGCATGCACTATGGAACTTGGAAAGACCCCCAAGTGCCTGATGTTTATAGTGAATATTCAGATATGGTTATGGAAACTTTAATGATGAAATGTTTACCTGTATTAGAAGAAAAAACAGGATTTAGTTTAGTTCCTAATTATTCTTATACGAGAGTATATGAAAAAGGCTCTATATTGAAAAGACACAAAGATAGAAAAAGCTGTGAAATATCTACAACACTAAATTTGGGTGGAGATGAGTGGCCTATCTTTATTGACCCTACAGGAACAAATAATGTGATAGATGAATATAAAAATATACATAAACCTAATGCACCTTTAGGTGATAGGATTGTTTTAGAACCTGGAGATATGTTAATTTACTCTGGATGTGAGTTAGAACATTGGAGAGAGGAGTTTGAAGGTGATATATGTGGACAAGTATTTCTACACTATAATAGTATAAAAGAAGAACATAATACTAATGTGTTTGATGGTAGACCAATTCTAGGTATAAAACATTGGATGATAGAGTAAAAAAATTATAAATAGTACAAAGAAACTAGATTATACCTTATAAAATAATATAAATATAATAAAGTAATCAACAAAATCTTGGAGAGAGATAGATGAGTAGAAGTAGAGACATATCGAAAGGTTCAACTAGAACAGAATTTGTTTTTACAGCAACAGCTGGTCAAACAACATTTAGTACTGATGATACAAGTACAGCATTATCATATGCAGTAGGCAAAATAGAAGTATTTCTAAACGGTATTAGATTGGCACCTGCTGACTTTACTGCTACTAACGGCACATCTGTTGTACTAGCAAGTGGTGCCAACGCAAGTGATGTCTTATTTGTTGTTGCATACGGAACATTTCAGGTTGCAGATTTAGGTGCAGCTTTAACATCTGATTTAAATATTAGTAGTCAAAAAATTACAGGTTCAGCAATTGAATTAGACTGTTCAGGTGATATTACATTTGACGCCGATGGTGCTGATGTCTTATTTAAAGACGCTGGTACAGAATTTGGTCGTATAACAAATTCAACTTCAGACTTTGTGATACAAACTGCTGTATCAGACAAAGACTTTATAATTAAAGGAAATGATGGTGGTGCAACAATAACTGCTCTTACCATAGATATGTCAGCTGCTGGTGCGGCTACATTTAATGATGATGTAACTGCTTTCTCTGATGTAATACTTAAAGATAACATAGACACTATTGATAACGCTTTAGAAAGAGTACAAGGAATGAGAGGTGTTTTCTTTAATAGAAAAGATAATGATGTTACAAGACAAACAGGTGTTATTGCTCAAGAAGTAGAACCATTTCTTCCTGAGGTGGTAAGAGAAACTAAGGACGAAAAGAAAATCAAATCTGTTGCATACGGCAATATGGTTGGAGTACTTATTGAGGCAATAAAAGAATTAAATGCTAAAGTAGAGGAACTTCAAAATGCCGATAAAGAACGCAGGAACATTTCTTAGAATATCTGAAATTGCAACTGAGTTTAACGACCCAGCACCTCATCAAATGTCTGAGTTTTATCGTGGTGGTGGTCTAGTAAATGATGTTTCATCAAACAATAATGTACCTACATCTGGTACTATAAGATTTGGACTATTTTACGGCGCAGGTAATGCTATATCGGTAGCTGCCACTTCAGGCACAAATATTGATGTTGCACCTTTATTTCCAGGCACATTCACAAATACAGAAGCTAAAATTTTAACGATTGCTTCTGATGTTCAAATTGTAGGAAATCCTGCCTCATTAACTGTTCCTTCAAACATGGCTGGAACACTTGATATTCAAAACGCAGGAAACATTATCGGTTCAAGAGGTAATGGTGGTAATGGAGGTTCAGGTGGTAATGGTACTGACGCTAGTGCTGGTGGAAATGCAATTTCTATTCAATCAAATGGCGTTACATTAAACAACTCAGGAACAGTCTCCGGAGGCGGAGGCGGAGGCGGCGGAGGGGCCGCAGGTGCTTCTACTCAGAGCTCTAGTCAAGTAAACTTTGGGGCGACAAACTTTAGCCCTACTTTTGGATGGAGAAAAAATTTTGGTATATCAGGTATATTGTCAAATAATAGTGGTTTTATTAATGCAAATCCAGCTTATAGCATAAACTTTTCCCAGCCTGGTGCTAATACAACACAAATGAATAAAACTAGTGGTACAGGAGCACCAGCACGAATCAACAGAGGTAATCCATTAAATGACCCTGGTGGTGTTAACCCACACGCTAAAAGATTTAATGTTGGTGGAGGATTTTACCAACAAGTAACCAATACTCCTGGTGGTAATGGTGGTGGCGGTGGTAATGGATATGGATGGGATGGTTCATCTATTGTAACTGCTCAATCAGGTCCAGCAGGTTCTAGTCCAGGTGGTGCAGCTGGTGGTGCTGGAGGTGGTGCAGGTGCAGCTGGTTCTGATGGTTCAAACAGTCCAGCATTTAGTGGAGGTTCTGGTGGTGCTGGTGGTAATTCTATAACTTCACCTGGTGCAGTAAACTATTCAGTAACTAATTCAGGTACAATTAACGGAACACAAGGATAATACTATGCCAGTAGGAATATTGAAAAACACAGGAACAATTACAGGTTCAAAAGAACATACCTATGTAGAGTTTATACTTGTAGGTGGCGGTAATTCTTTTTATGGTGGACAGGTTGTAAAAAACTATGGAAGAATTAAATGTAAAACTATTGTAAAAATTTCAATAGGTGCAGGTAATATAAAAGGATGCCCTTCATCAATTACATGGAGTGCTGATAATACAGAATCTCATGTTACATCTGATTATGGTTTTGAACATTTAAAAGATAGTAACTGGCACAATGATAAAATTGTTGCAAAAGGTGGTGAAGAATCACTTGTTATTGATAATCTAACAGGCACAGAAACTAGATATGGTGACAATAAAAATAGACCAGGTACATGTGCAATTAAAATGTTAGCAACAGAATATGAAAATGCAATAGTAACAGGAAACCCAACTATAAATACAGATGAAGATTATAAAATATTAGTCTGGTCTCAACCAGGAACATTACAGGTATCTTGATATGGCACATTTTGCAAAGTTAGACCCAAATAATTTAGTAGAAGATGTTGTTTTTGTAGACAACAGCATTACTCATAAAACTTTCACAGAAAATGATGAAGAAGTATCTAGAGAAGAAGAACAAAGAGGTATAGATTATTTACAAGATATTTTTGGTAATGATACTGTTTGGAAACAATGTTCATTTAATACATGGTCTAATAAACATAAACTAGGTGGTACACCCTTTAGAGGTAACATGCCTGAAATAGGATATCAATGGGATGTATTAAGAAATGCTTTTATACCACCTAAACCTGGTAATGATTACATATTAATAGAAAAAAAATTACAATGGACTTCAATGGCAGACTGGACAAGTCAATATAGAGAACAAGTAAATTTTTTTAGGAGTAATGATATCTAATGGCAGTTACACAAAAAACAGCTGAAAATTTTGGTTTAGACCAAGGGGCAACATTTAGTAAAAACTTTACAGTTACTACTGATGGTTCAACTGCTTATGATATTTCAGGTCTAACATTACAAGCACAAATGAGAAAGTCTTTTGATTCATCATCAGCAACTACATTTACAGCAAGTGTAGTTACAGGTTCAAGTGGCATTTACAAATTAGTATTATCAGAAACAACAACTGCCTCAATAGAAGCAGGTAGATATGTTTATGATGTAGAATTAACATTATCAGATTCAACTGTTGAAAAGGTTCATTATGGCGTTGTTACTGTACATCCAGAGGTAACAAAGATATAATGAATGAACTACAAGAGTTTTTCCAATCTGTCGCAGTAGAAAAAAAGAAGGTCGCCGAAGAACAGGCACGAATACAAGCAAGAGAAGAAAGATTAAAACCACAAGTTAAAGTAAAATTAACTGACTTATCAGAGTTTTTTGGTACTATGGCAAGTGCTAAAAGAAATCTTAGACCTAAAACTTTACAAGACGCTGTAACTCCACCTAAACCTGAAGAACAAAAAATGCATTTAGAATTAGAGAGTTTCTTTGATAGACTTTCTAGTTTTGAAAATGCATTAGAAGAACAAATTGCAAAACCTAAAGTAGAACAAGTAGAAGAAGTACAAGAAGAAAAATCAAGTACTCAATTACTTGCAGACGCTATGAGTAAGTACACTAAAGGGGCACCTGAAACTATTACAGAAGAACCTACTGAACTAGATAAAATTAAAGAAGAATTTAGACACTTTAAAGAAACAGTTATTGCACAGATGGCCTCTATCGGTGGCGGTGGTGAAGTTAATCTATTAAAACTAGATGATGTAGATACTGGCGCTATAGGTAATGGTAAAGTATTATCATATAATGCTTCAACAGGTAAGTTAGTATTTACAACATCAAGTGGTGGTGCTTCTAACTTACAAGATTTATCAGATGTAGATACAACAAACTTGGCAGATGATTCTATTATGCAATACAATTCATCTACAGGCAAATTTGAATTTACAAATGAATTAGACGGAGGTACTGTATAATGCCTGTTGCAATTAAGATAAAAAGATTTGAAACTGCTGGTGATATACCTAACACTTCAGAATTAGTAGATGGTGAAATTGCAGTTAATATTGCAGATAAAAAAATCTATGTAAGAGATGGTTCATCAATTGTTACAATTAGTGGTGCTGACTTTAGCGCTGTAGGTGAAGATATAATACCTGATGGTGATGGCACAAGAAATTTAGGTAGTGCAACTAAAAGATTTGCAGAATTATTTTTAACAGGTTCTACAATTAACTTAGGTGGTGCAACTATTGATTCAGACGGAACTGGTACTGTATCAGTATCAGCAACAGGCGTAACATTGCCTAGAGAATCTAAAGATGAAGATGGTAATAAACTTTCTATACAGGGCTCAGGTGCAGCTGGTCAAGCAATTAGAAAAGTACCATTTTTTACAAATTCTGGAGGTTTAACAACACCTAATAAAAGATTTGAATTTAATGCTACAATTGAAACTAGAACGGCATTTGGAGACGCTAATCATACATTTACTAAGTCAAACGGCTCTAGTGGATTAGCAAGTGCCGATATAACTCTATTTCAATTTTAGATAAATAGTAGACAAGAGAGAGGAAAGAGATGTCAGCTAAAACACCGATACGAGGCGTATTTGATAGTGGCACAGCCACAGGACTTGCCGAGTTTCAATCAGGCGAATTTATAGCACTTACTCATGGTGGGTTAGGTGCCTCTTTATCTATTGGTTCAGCAGGACAAGTCTTAAAAGTAAATTCTGGCGCTTCAGCATTAGAGTTTGGTAATGTTGAGGCGATTGTAAATATAGATGGTGCAACTGATTTAGAAAGTGCTACACTAGCTGTAGGTGATAAAATATTAGTATCAGATGGTGGTACAGAAGGTAGAGCATTATTATCACAAGTAGATACTTTATTTTCAGGCACAACAAAAACACTTACAAATAAAACAATAAGTGGTGGTTCAAATACTTTATCGAATATTGGTAATAGCTCATTAACTAATTCAAGTGTAAACTTTGGTGGAGTTACAGTATCGCTTGGTGCTTCTGATACAACACCTGCTTTTGATTTATCAGACGCTACTAATTATCCAACATCATCATTAACAGGTACAATTACAAATGCTCAATTAGCAGGTTCTATTTCAAACGATAAATTAGCAGGTTCAATTGCAAATGCTAAATTAGCAAACAGTTCTATTACTGTAACAGACGGCAGTACTTCAACTGCTACAGCGTTAGGTGGTACAATAACATTCTCTGGTACTGCTAATGAGGTAGAGGTTGCAGAAAGTTCAGGAACAATTACAGTAGGTTTACCAGACAATGTTACTATTGCAGGTAACTTGACTGTAAGTGGAACCACGACAACGATAGACACTACAAACACAACTATTGCAGATAGTTTATTAGAATTAAATTCAGGCGCTACATCAAACTCAAATGATTCAGGTATCATTATTGAAAGAGGTTCAACTGGCGATAATGCAATAATTATGTGGGATGAATCAGCTGATAGATTTGTGGCTGGTACAACTACAGCAACAGCAGATTCTACTGGTAATATATCACATACAAAAGCAGATTTTCATGCTGCTACTATTAGAGGTTCAGCTGGTGATTTTATAAGTACAGGCATATCTTCTGTAATGACGGTCACAGGAACAGATGATGGTGCTGGCGAAGGACCTGATATTGTAATTAAAAGAAACTCTGCTAGTCCAGCAGATGATGATATATTAGGTGCGTTAGTATTTAAAGGTGAAAATGACGCTGACCAGGCAGTTACTTATGGTAAAGTAAGAGCAAAAGCTTTAGATGTATCAGATGGCACAGAAGACGGACAATTACAATTTAGTACAATCGTTAATGGTACAATCAGTACTGTTGCAACATTAGATTCTACATCTTTATATTTAAATACAGGCACAGATATTACTTTTGAAGGTGATGGTGCAGACGCTCACGAATTAACATTAACTGTTGCAGATGGCATAGACGCTGACAGAACAGTTACTTTACCAAATGCGACTGGTACTGTTGCGTTAGAAGGAACAGTTACATCTGGTTCAACAAGTATTACAACAAATATAGGTGCTAGAACTTTTGAGACTGAAAGTTTAGATACACCTGTTGGTTTTATTACTGTTGCAATAGGGGGAACTAACTATAAAATGCCTTATTATAGTGCATAAATAGTATAGAGGAATTAAGATATGGCAAACCCAAACACAAGAGAATCACTAAAACAATACTGTTTAAGAGCATTAGGTAAACCGGTAATTGAGATAAATGTTGATGATGACCAACTAGAAGATAGACTAGATGAGAGTTTACAATATTTTGCACAATATCATACAGATGGTATTCGTAGAACTTATTTAAAATACAAACTTACTTCAGATGATAAATCTAGACTACAAAACAAAACTAGAAGTAATGAAACATCAACAGATTTAGAAGAATCAGGTGTTACTACACAACACTTTGAACAAGACAATTATCTTGTTATACCTGATAGTGTTATTTCAGTTACAAACATATTTCCTTTTTCAGATAAAGGTAATCTAAACTTATTTGATGTTAGATATCAATTAAGATTAAATGACTTATACGATTTTTCATCAACATCAGTAATTAACTATGATGTAGTATTAAGACATTTAGATTTCTTAGACCATATTCTAGTAGGTGAAAAACCTCTTAGATACAATCAATTAGATAATAGATTATATATTGATATGGATTGGACAAATGATTTAGATGTTGATGAGTATTTAATTATAGACTGTTATCGTAAATTAGACCCTGCTACATTTACAGATGTATTTAATGACATATGGGTCAAAAGATATACGACACAAAAATTCAAATTACAATGGGGTCAAAACTTAGCGAAGTTTGCTGGTGTTACTATGATAGGTGGTGTATCACTTAATGGTAATGAAATAATGCAACAAGCAGAAGCTGAGATAATCAAACTAGAACAAGAAGTCAGAAGTAATTACGAGGAACCACCTCATTTGATACTAGGATAACGCCATGCCAACAAATCATTATTTTCAAGGTGGCAACGGCATAGGTTCATCAGAAGAAAAAAAACTTTTTGAAAACTTAATTATTGAAGGTTTAAAAATCTATGGACATGATGTCTATTACCTACCTAGAACTTTAGTCAATAAAGACCTTATACTTGGCGAAGATGTTGCAAGTAAATTTAATGCAGCCTATCTTTGTGAAATGTATATGGATACAACTGAAGGATTTGCTGGCGAACAAGAATTAGTA
>Ga0181564_10003770_pt1 | contig 13001 bp, 5 predicted proteins | sample 011ome_24_FD_134512 | JGI IMG/M metagenome (GOLD analysis project Ga0181564, IMG submission 134512) | Coastal salt marsh microbial communities from the Groves Creek Marsh, Skidaway Island, Georgia - 011513CT metaG (megahit assembly) | ecosystem: Environmental > Aquatic > Marine > Intertidal zone...
AATATATTCTGTTGTGTTGCTAGGGAACACGAAAGGATTTGAAATATTTACATCCGTAATTGAATCAGCGGGGGTCCAAATATAAACTGCTGCACCCGAAGCGTTTAATTGTATAGAGTCACCTTCACAAATAGAAACATCTATCCCAGCATCAACAGTTGTGAGTGCAGTAACTGTAACTGTAATTTGCGCTGTATCGCTGCAAGATCCAGTTGCTCCATAAACAAAATATGTTTCAGTTGCAGTGGGGCATGCAGTAGGGTTAGATAGAGTTGAGTCATTTACCGTAGGTTCCCAAGCATATGTAGTTGCTCCAGAAGCTGATAAATTAGCACAATCTCCAAGGCATATAGTCGTATCGTTACTAGTGGTTAATGTAAATGCTTGGTCGACATTTACATTAACGGTATCAGTTATGCTGCAACCTAATCCATCTACTAACGTCAATAAATATTCAGTCGTAACAATTGGTGAGGCAAATGGATTTAGTATAGTGGCATCACTTAATTCACCGGTGGGAGACCAAGTCGCTGTTCCAATTGATGAGGCACCATTTAATTGAATACTGTCTCCAGAACAGATAGAGGTGTCAACTCCTGCACTGACAAAGGGAATGTTAACATTTACGGTAACACTGTCTAGTGCAAAACAACCTCCTCCAATATCAATTAAAACAAAGTATTTTGTTGTGTCAGTTGGAAAGACACCTGGTGTTAATGTTGCTCCATTAATCACGTTTACGCTAGGTGTCCAGCTTGTTGTAAAGCCAGGTAGTGCATCAGTTGTTGCAACAATATTTGCTGTATCTCCATAGCAAATGGTAGTGTCAAGACCTGCATCAGTGATTGGAGCAATGGTTACGGTAACATCTTGACTAATAGGATCAGATAGACAACCAAATTGATTTTCTGCAATCAGAGATATCGTTCCTGTGCCAGGAAACATCCATTGGATGTCAATGGAGCTACCATTGTTAGCGACGATATTTCCTCCGGTGATAGTCCAATTATAAGTAGTATTTGGAATGTTTTGTGTTGTATAAGTATCTGTAGAAAACTGACAAACCACCGGATCACCAGTTATGCTTGTTGGCGGTTCGACGGAGTTTACTGTAATTTGATAGACGGAGTTTGTTGTTTTTGGTGGGCAGCCATTATCCATAACAGACACCTGGAACTGATACGGTAAGTTTTGTGCTTGTCCACAAGCGGTTGTCCAACAAAACTCTGTTGATACAGTATCTAAACCATTTACAGGCTGATTTATAGTTGCGTTGGGGTTAACTATGTTTACATCGAATACTGTTCCACTAGCTATCAATGTTAAGCTGTCTCCATTTGGGTCATCATAGCCAAAATCAAAACATAAAGTTTCTCCCTCCTCTATGCTAAATTGATTACTGGTGGTTCCTGCTGTGGGGTCAATGTTTGGAGAAGGGTTGGGTGGGCAAGATAATACCAGAACTTGTAAATCTCTTCTGGTTACACCAATTAAATTCCCATTTCGGTATTCTTTAATTTCTACTGCAATGACATAATCTCCGGTAGCCGGAGGATAATAAGTTGTAAGACCGGTTGAAGCATTAATGTTAGTATAGCCTCCGGCACCAAATGGCTGAACAAGACTATATCCGCCCGCATAAGTAACTGTGTTGATTGTCCAGTTTAATGAGGCGGGGGGACCCGGAGCCGGGTCAGTATCTGAAGAGACTTGGGCATCATAAGGTTGAACAAAACTGAATACTAACATGTCTCCGTCGGGGTCAATTGCAGAGTTCAACAATGTAGTGGTGTCTCCAGCACATAAAAAGGGAACTGGGTCATCTGTAAATACGGGCGAACTATTTTCCAATAAAGGTGGCGAAATGTAGGCATGAAATGACATAGATTCATCTGGAATAAGGTTGACAATTGTTCCATTACGACAACATCTCTCATAAAAAATATGATAACCAGAAAAATTCAAAGGAAGGTCTATAAGGCCTTCATAGACAGCTTTGTCGATGCAAGTTCCTGTTCCGATGGTACATCCATTTGGGATATTTGGGTCTATCCTTTCAACCAGAACCAAAGTCATGTTTACACTTGCAACGAAGCTTTTGATTGGTCCCCCACCTAACGGGGAGTTTTGTAAATCATGTTCATACACCCCAATATCTTCAATTGTTTGTTCTGGTCCATTTGTAAAGTTACTCGGAGGAGCGCAATCAGTATAAGTGGTTAATATAATTTTATAGCGATAGTTTCCTCCAAATTGGCCAATATATTCATATCCTAAATTACCTCCAATTAGGTGTGAAGCATCAGCTTTACCTGAAAATAATGTAAAAGCAATTATGATAAAAACATATTTCATTAGTGAACAATAATTTTTCGAGTAATTTGGATTCCAGATTCACTTTCTATACCGAGGAGGTAAGTCCCTTGAGGTAATTCTGAAACATCTACGGATAAATTCGTGGTGTTTATATTTGATTGCGTAATAATCCTTTTCCCTATTAAATTATACAATGTAATGTTCTTAATCTGTTGATTTGAAGACTTTATGAAAAACTTTTCATTTGCCGGGTTTGGATAGATTTGAAATGGATCAGTAACTTCTTCAACTCCTACAACAACTACTCTTATAGCGTAATCTTCTGTTTGACCTCTAGTACAATTGGTGCATCCAGTAATTGCACTCCCAACTTCGTCGGATGAAATACGCATTCGCAACCATGTGTTGTTCGTAATACCTGATGTTGGGATCGTTATATTTAATTCTGGATCGTAAGTATTTAATGCTTCCATAACAAGTTCAGTTGTATTATCAAACACTCCATCATTATTGTAGTCAATCCATGCCTTGGTGTCTTGTGGGTTATCTGGCCCAGTTCTTACACTTAATAAATACGAATTTCCAGGCGTTAAATCAGTTTGATTTTGACAAGAAAAATCTTGATAACCTTCAATTGCGTTTAACGATGAATGATTAATTGTATTTAGCTGCACAGAATAGATTCCATATTCACAGCAATGCGCTAAAGTTTGCGGTTCACATGATGCTGCAAGTACATTATTGGCTAAAGCTACTTCAATGTAACCAGGCATGGTTAATGTGTTGTTTCCAAACGTATTTGAAGCAACCAGTTCCACGGTATAAGTTCCATCAGTAGTATATGTGTGTGTGGGATTTTGTTGTACGGATGTATTTCCATCTCCGAAATTCCATCCCCATGCGAAAGGTATGTTCGTTGATAAATCAGAAAAATTAACTACACCATCGCAGGTTAGTACTACGTCAGCAGTAAAGTCTACAATAGGAGGAGAAACATCTTGTTCTACGATAATTGTATAGTCTTCAGCTTGACCATAACCTGGGTCATCACAAGGTGTTGGGTCGGCATTTAAATCATAATCTGCAATTACGCGCATGCGCAAGGGGGTATTTAGTACCGCGTTTGAAGGTATTGTTACAGATCCAGATGTTCCAAGTGAACTTGAACTTGAAACAATTAATTCGGTTGTTGGATTAAAATTTCCATCGTTGTTATAGTCAATCCATGCCGCACAATTATGCGTGGTTGGAGATGCATGATCAATTGATATATTATACGATTGACCAGCAAATACAGTTGTCTGGCTACATGTTAAGTCAGTGTAACCTTCAATGGAACTTCCCGAGTTTATGTTTAGTGTATTAAATGTCACGTTTGTAATTCCAAATCCTAAAGAACCGTCTGTTGTATTTGGAATACACGCAGCCGCTATTGGTGTTGCTCCAGAAACGTTAACGATTATGTAGTTTGCTTTTGTTTCATTGTCACTCCCAAATGCATTGGTTGTCGTTAAGCTTACAGTATACGTTCCGTTCGCTAGATAAGTATGCGTTGGATTTTCCAATGTGCTCGTGCTTCCATCACCGAAATCCCAAGACCAAGTTGTGGGAGAGTTCGTTGATTGATCAAAAAACTGAATATCACCCGAACAGGTGTTTGTTGAGCTAACAGAAAAGTCGCAAAGTGGGGGTGCGTTCGGTGCTTGCCATTGTAACTGTATGTTGGGTCTGTCAAAAAAGGTGTCGAAAGTATTTCCAGAACTGCATACTCCACTGGCATCTTGAAAAAGCACCGAGGTACTTTCAAAACTTGTTGATGACATATATATTTTAGCATTTCCAGTAAAGGCTGTGTTATTAAAACAGGTTTCAATCAATAGGTTAGATGTTCCGTCCCAATAAAAAGGAGAACTAAAAGTGTGTATATTCCAACCAGCACTTTCTGTATATGTTTGTGGTCCGTATATTGTGGTTAGCCCGGTTTCAAAAGTAGGAGGAACTGTTGAGCTAGATGTGTTTTTTATTTTTATTGTAAAATCAACTAGAGGAACTCCTTCTACTGTGGCGACATTGAAAGCAAGGCTAGTGATGTCCCCAGCTGTCATTCCTTGCGCACCTAATTCACTGGCTAGGATGAGCATTTGATGTTTTGCGCCAAAATACCAATTTCCATAAGGAGCCGGATATCCTGTGTTTGTATTTGTAGAGGATCCAGAGCCTATAGTAATAGTAGTTTGTGAAAGACCGGGAAACGAAAATAACAAGATAAAAAAGGTGAAGTTTTTAAAGAGAATTTTCATGGGTTCAAAGAATTAATGTAATATACAGACTATTGAATTATGAATAAGGTTGTTTCACCTTTGATTTGATTCAATAAAGATAGTCAAAATTGATTATATAAATTCATGAAATTTCGCAAAATTAGAATATGGTTACCTAGATAGGTGTTTTTGTAGTTTTAAGAGAGGTTGCGGCAGTACTTTGTGTCCTCCCCTGTATCTAAACAGTTTATATGGGATTTCTTTTTCCTTAAATTCTTTCATGTAATGGCTAATAATTTCTTCAGAGAATAGTTCATCAGCGTCTCCGATTAAAAAGTGCAATGAAAATTTCTTGAATGTTTCTATGTTTTCCAGATAGCTAATGTCTGTAGGGAATGAACCTGCCCAAAGAACAAGGTTGGTTGGTGTAATCTCTCCTAAAATAGCCCATCGACTAGCAGTAGCTGCACCTTGAGAAAAGCCTAATATGTTTATATTGACTTCCATTCTTTTCTGCAGAACTTGATTTGCCACTTTATCCAAATATTGCACGTAGTCATCAATGTCTGAATTTCTTTCTTCTTTTGTCATCCATGAGGCTACAACGTTTCCAGAAAACCCATTCCAATAAAACCTGCTTAATCCTTCGGGAGCAATAATGAGGGTGTTCTCATTAAGAATAGGTTCAAACCATTTAATAAAATATTTTGCCAATTGACCATATCCATGGCAAACAAACCATACATCAGTTATTTTGTCACTTGGAGTTCCTAAAACAAAATACCTAGCTGTTTTTTCTATTTTAATATCTATTTGTTTCACTCGAAAGTTGTTACAGATGTTAAATAGTCTTCTAAATCTTTTAAAGCTGATTTTTCTGCTAATTTATTCCAGTTTAGATACTTTACGAATTGTGAAAGTGTGATTTTCGCTTCCTTCAATACAATATTTGGTTCGAAATTTATTTTGCCTGTTCTTCGCAAAAAGAAGTCTATTAGATTTATTGTTGAATCATAGCGTAAAGAAAACCAAACCTCAGCTTCAACCAAATAATTAAATTTCTCATTTTCAAATATCTCTAGAATTGAATTAGCTTGTTTTCCATACGTTCTTACGAGGTATTCTGCTTTTTTTTCAGCTATTTGTAATGATTTTAATCTTGATTTTATTGATAAAATAAAGCTGTCGACTAAATCAGGCGTATCAAACTCTCCGCCAGAAATTTTAATAGCCTGGGTAGTGCACTTATGGTTAATGTTTAATTGTTTACTAATTAAATCAATTACTTTTTTTGCCATTAACCTATAGCCGGTTAATTTCCCGCCAGCAATGGTTATTAGTCCTGAATTAGATATGAATAGTTCATCTTTTCTTGATAGTTCAGCCGTTTTTTTTCCTTCTTCATAAATTAATGGTCGGATACCTGACCATGATGATAGTATGTCGGAAATATAAAGTTCTTTATTTGGGAACATTTTGTTTGCAGCATCAATTAGATATTGTGCATCTTTTCTTGTTACTTTTGGGTTGTTCTTGTCTTCAGAGAACTTGGTGTCGGTTGTTCCAATATAGGTGATTTCTTGTCGGGGTATGGCGAAAATCATTCTACCTCCTTCTACATCAAAATATATACTGTTGTTAATTGGAAGCTTGTCTCTTGCTACAACAATATGCGCTCCTTTTGAAAGTTGTAGTTTTTTCTTTGATAGAGATTTGTCTTTTTCTCTGAGTTCATCCGCCCATGGTCCTGTGGCGTTGACTATTTTTTTTCCTTTTACTGAAAACAGTGTTTTCGTAATGGTGTCCATGCAATTTACACCTGTTACTTTTTCATTTTCGTATACTAGCTCAGTTGCGGCTGTATAATTAATCGTAGTTGCTTTTAATTGAACAGCCGTTTTAATTATCTCTAAAGTTAATCGCGCGTCATCCGTTCTGTATTCAGCATAATATCCTGCACCTTTTAATATGTCATTCCTTAATGTTGGCTCAATTTTAAGGGTTTTACCTTTTGAAAGAATTTTTCTTTTGTCTTCTCCGGTTACACCTGCTAGTTTATCATATAGCCAAAGACCAATTCCAGTTTCGAATTTACCAAATGATCCCCCTTCAACTAAAGGTAGGAGCATTTTTTCCGGAACTACAAGGTGAGGAGCTATGTTGTAAACTACAGCTCTTTCCTTACCAACTTCGCGAACTAATTTAAATTCGAAGTTTTTTAAATAACGCAATCCGCCATGGATTAATTTTGTTGATCGACTACTGGTTCCTGAAGCGTAGTCCTCTTTTTCAATTAACGCAGCTGAAAGTCCTCTTGAAGCAGCATCTAAAAGAATTCCAGCCCCTGTAATGCCTCCTCCTATAATGAGTACGTCAAATTCTTTGGATGCTAAATGAGATTTAACTTCTTCTCTTTTTTGAGCGTTAAATAAGTAGTGCTTTAATCCTTTCATTTTGTCCAGTTCATTGATCTTTTAACTGCTTCTGTCCAGAGTAAATATTTCTTAATAAAAACTGTTTGTTCCTTACTTGGCTTGAATATTTGATTTATCGATTTCATTTTTTTTAAGTCTTCTTTTTTCCAGAATCCAGTATACAACCCCGCCATATATGCAGCGCCTAAAGCAGTAGACTCAATAATGTCAGGCCTATTAACAGGTGTGTCCAATATGTCTGATTGAAATTGCATTAAATAGTTGTTAGCACTAGCACCTCCATCAACGTTAAGAGATTGAAGATGTATTCCTGAATCTTCTTCCATAGCTATCAGCACATCCTTAGTTTGAAATGCTAAAGATTCAAGAGTTGCTCTAGAGATTTCCGATATTCCGGAATCTCTCGTAAGTCCAAAGATCGCGCCTCGGGCATACATGTCCCAGTAAGGGGCTCCAAGTCCTGCGAATGCAGGAACAACAATTACTTCATCTTCATTAGCTTCTTTTGCCAGTTGCTCCGTTTCATTAGATTCAGATATTATCTTTAGACCGTCTCTTAGCCATTGAATAGCAGCGCCAGCTATGAATATGCTGCCTTCTAAAGCATATAGAATATTGTCATCAATTCCCCAGGCAATGGTTGTTAGCAATCCGTTCTTACTTTCTATTCTTTTATTTCCTGTATTCAATAACATGAAACATCCTGTTCCATAGGTGTTTTTTGCTTCTCCTGGTTCAAAACAACATTGTCCGAACAATGCAGCTTGTTGATCGCCAATTGCTCCTCTAATTGGAATTTTTGTCCCTTTGTATTCATAAAATCCATAGTCATCAGAACTGTTCTTAATGCAAGGGAGTATGGATTTTGGGATGTCTAGAATTTTCAGTGACTTATTGTCCCATGTTAAGCTATTTATGTCAAAAAGTAGCGTTCTTGATGCGTTAGAATAATCCGTTGCATGGATTTCCCCTTTTGTAAGCTTCCAAATTAACCAAGTATCAATTGTTCCAAAAAGTAAGTTATTCTCTTCAGCTAACTTTTTTGCTCCTTCAATATTATTGAGGATCCAGTTGATTTTAGTTCCTGAAAAGTACGAGTCAATAACGAGACCAGAAGATTTTTTAAAGTGTTCTTCATGTCCTTCTGCCTTTAATTGTGAGCATAAATTGGAGGTTCTTTTATCTTGCCAAACAATAGCATTGTAAATTGGTTTGCCTGTCTTTTTATTCCATAGAACTGTGGTTTCCCTTTGATTAGTAATGGCGATAGAGTCTATTTCAGATGGATTGATAGAGTTGTTGCCAATTAAGTCGTGAAGAACTTTTGTTTGTGTTGTTATAATTTCTTCAGGATTGTGTTCTACCCAGCCTGATTTAGGAAATATTTGTTCTATTTCACACTGTGCAACGTCTATAATTTTTGCGTTTTTATTAAAAAGTATTGCTCTGGAACTGCTTGTTCCTTGGTCTAGTGCGATAATGTATTTTTTTTCCACTGTGATTTGATTAATTTTATAATTCATCTTGAAGTTTTCGCTTCACAAGTTTTTTCCTCTTGCTAGCAGTCTTATCGCAAGCCTTCTGACCCATGCAGTACGGATGTAATTTCTAGTTAAGTTTAAATAGTATGTACAGATATTCGTTAATAATTTAACAAGTTTCTTTTTGTTTAGAAAATTAAGGCAACTTTCGTATCTTTATACGTTATAAATTGATTTAAATGTCAAAATTGGTTAGAAAACATAACAAAGTTATGAAAAAAATTATCTCGTTATTCGTAATCATAATTTTTACGATAACATCTTCAAAAGCATCGCATCTTCCCGGGGGTAATATAACTTATGAATGCGTGGGGCCAGACCAATATTTAGTTACGCTGACAATGTATGAGGATTGTCAAACAGGTTTTATGACACCGGGAAGTTCTTTTACTATTAATGTTGTAAATTCTTGTGGTTTACCTACTCAAGTGCTCAGTGCAACTGAAGTTGTTTTTGGAAATGAGGTCTCGCAATTGTGTCCAACAGCTCAAAGTACCTGTAATGGCGGTACTTTACCTGGGGTACAGGAGCATCAGTATCAAGTTTTAGTTACATTACCAGGTCCCTGTGATTCTTGGACTTTCTATCATAGTTCTTGTTGTAGAAATGGAAGTATAAATGCACCCAGTACAACGGATGACTATTACTTTTATGCAACCTTAAATAATTTAGACGCACCCTGTAATAATTCGCCAACCTACACTGCTCCGCCAATACCTTACGTTTGCAGTGGGCAGTCTGTTTGTTACAGTTTAGGTGTTGTTGAGGTGGATGGACATACCTTAGTTTATTCTTTTACGGATGCTTTGGAAGATCCTTTGTTAACACCTGTGGTTTATGGTGCTGGCTATAGTGGGACTAATCCCATACCCGGTATAACCATTGATCCTGTAACGGGGCAAGTTAATTTTATTGCTCCTGGTCTTACGGGACAATATTTAGTTGTTATTCTAATAGAAGAATATGATGCGAATGGAGTTTTAGTAGGTAGTCAAGTTTACGATTATGTATTTAACGTTGTAGCCTGTAATAATCAAGTGGTAGACTGCGCTACTAGTGGAGCGATTGGAAATATTAATGGAAGTGTTTTTCAAACAGGTCCAACATCTTTGCAAATGTGTGAGGGTGTCCCATTTACGTTTGACATGCTTTTTACCGATCCAGACATTGGAGATTCTCTTTTTATGGAATCAAATATTGATGTAATATTACCTGGCTCAGTTGTATCTTACTCTTATCCAAATGTCCCTAATGGGAATGAAATTGCAATGAGTGTTTCGTGGACGCCTCCTCCAGGAAGTGCAAGTTCAAATAATACTTTCACTGTTACGATTTATGATAATGCTTGTCCAGTTTCAGGACAGCAAACAATTGTTTACAATATGGATGTAGTGGGAAGCACTAATGCTTCTGGGGATGTCATCATTTGTTTAGGTCAAGAAACTCCATTAGAAGTTTTTAATGGTACAGTTTTCGATTGGTCGGTTGTTAGTGGAGATCCTTTAAATATTGGAACAAATTTTAGTTGCACACCATGTTCCAATCCAATTGCTTCGCCAACAGTTACTACTGTTTATGAGGTAGTAAGTGATTTAACAGGAAGTTGTGTTAATCGCGATACAGTAACTGTAACGGTTGTGCCAGATTTCACCTATTCTTTGACGCAAAGTTCGACCACTACGTGTTTGAATAGTGATATTCAATTTAGTTTAATTCCGAATCCAGCGGGAGCTTACACTTATCAATGGGATCCAGGAGCTTTTTTAAATAGTACTACAATTGCAGGTCCTACTGTTACTCCAACAACACCCGGTAATTATGAATATTCAGTAGAGATTACAAGTCCAAATGGATGTGTTAAAAATGATACTATTGATATAAACGTTGCAGCTTCTTATTCCCCAGATGTTACTGTTATTGCTGATGTGAATAATATCTTTTGTGGTGACACTGTGAACTTTACTACTGATCTGGGCGGGGGTGTTCCTGCTGTGTGCGGTCCTTCTCCTAATACAGCTTGCTCATCAGCTTCTTCACAACAAACCATTGGTACATTTTCTGGAACGGGAACTACAACCTCCTGGCCAGCACCTTATGGAAATTGGTATAGAAACGCTAAGCATCAATTTCTTTATACTGCGGCTGAACTAAATGCAATGGGTTTCATTGGTGGGAAAATTACAGAAATAGCATGGGAGGTTACTGCAATAAATGGAACTACAACCTATAATAGTTATCAAATAAGTATGGGATGTACCGGCACAACTTCCTTAACTGCTTGGGAAGCTGGTTTAACGCAAGTTATGTCTCCTCAGAATATAGTTATTAATACAGGTTGGAATGTTCATGCCTTAACAACAGCATATGAATGGGATGGTATTTCTAACTTGGTTGTAGAGATCTGTTACGATAATCTAGCTGTTTCTTATACGCAAAATTCATCAACTCCTTACACTACAACAGGGTTTAATTCATGCTTATATTACAGAAGTGATAGTCAACCTGCATGCCCAGCGACTACCGCTACAACTTCTTCTAACCGACCAATTACTCGGTTTACTACTTGTCCAACAATTCCTGATCCTGCAAACTTCTCATTTGCCTGGACACCAGTTTCTGAAATTGACGATGCTACTGCTCAAAATACTTTTGGAGTGCCATCGGTAACTACAAATTATCAATTGGTAGTTACCGATTTAAACGGAGGTTGTACCGATACAGTTCAAGTTTTAATTGATGTTATGTGCGATACTTGTTATGCTCCAAATCCAACTTTGACTCATATTACTTGTAATGGAGGTAGTGATGGGGGAATTATTGCTGTACCAAACGGTCTTTTTGGTCCTTTTACAATAGAATTTACTGATGTAAGTACAGGATTAATTATTCAAACGGACAATATGGTAACTACAAATGCTTCGATTACTGGCTTGTCGGCAGGTGATTATAAAATTCGTTCCATAGATACAGATGGATGTTATGCGGATACGGTGGTTACGATAATTGAGCCGCCCGTTGTCAATTTGACTGTTTCTAATGATACAATTGTTTGTATTGGAGGAAATGGGGTTTTAGTGGCTAATGCTACTAACGGAAACGGTGCGCCATATGATTATAACTGGTCCCAAGGTATAGTAAGCAATGCGGGAACTCAAAATGTAAGCCCTACTATCAGTACGATTTACGATGTTTACGCTGTTGATGTCCTTGGGTGTAACTCTAATACCTTAAGTGTCACGGTCAGTTTGTTTCCGCCAATATTGACAACTACGAATCCAGATATTGTTGTTTGTCCAGGAGATTTGGGTTCGATTGGCGTGCAAGCAAATGGCGGAATTGGCGGTGTTTATTTCTATGAATGGGCAGATGCTCAAGGAAATGTTGTAGGAACTGGTAGTGATATAAGTGTGTTGAGCACTTCTAGTCCTCAGGTTTTTTATGTAACTGTTACAGATAACTGTGAGACCCCTGCTACTATAGATGAGGTTGAGGTAACTTGGTACGATGAACCAGTAGTGTTGTTTGAAGCAGGTGTTGTTGATGGATGTTATCCTGTAACCACAACCTTTAATAATACAACTAACCCAACAATGGTAAGTTCTTGTTTTTGGAATTTTGGAGATGGCAATACTTCGTCAATTTGCGGTACAGTTTCTAATACCTATTCAATTCCCGGAAGTTATACAGTTGATTTAATTGTAACTAGTCCTGACGGCTGCATTTCAAACACAACGTCTACGAATATGATTACGGTATATGATTACCCGACTTCTCATTTTTTGTCGGATCCAAACCCAACAGATGTTTTGAATCCAAGTGTTAATTTTACTGATTCATCATCAATCGATGTAGTAAATTGGTATTGGTCTTTTGGTGAAAATGGAGAATTAGGAACCTCGACAGAGACGAATCCTAGTTTGGTTTTTCCAGATGCTGAACCTGGAACCTATCCGGTTGAGTTGATTACAGTAAATGTAAATGGTTGTTCGGATACGAGTATGTTATATGTTGTCGTAAATGGAGTTTATAATTTTTATGTACCAAGCGCTTTTACTCCGGATGGAGATGGTATTAACGACTATTTTTTCCCTCTAGGCGAGAGTGTATCTGAACAAGGGTATGAACTGAGGATATTCAATAGATGGGGTAATGTTGTTTTCTTTTCAGAAGACATGTCTGTGAAATGGGATGGAACCTATAAATCTGGGCCTGCTGAATTAGGTGTTTATGTTTGGATTGTTAAGACAGTAGATGGTATTACAGGGGAGTTTAGAGAATATACCGGTCATGTGTCCTTAATAAGGTAAATATTTTTTTCATAATTATAACAAACTAATAGTTATCAAGTAAAACATGATTTTTACCTTTGCTTCCTATGGAATATGAAAATGACTTGATTTTAAGAGCGGCAAGAGGTGAGAAAGTTGAAAGAACGCCTGTCTGGATTA
>Ga0181564_10003777_pt1 | contig 12990 bp, 8 predicted proteins | sample 011ome_24_FD_134512 | JGI IMG/M metagenome (GOLD analysis project Ga0181564, IMG submission 134512) | Coastal salt marsh microbial communities from the Groves Creek Marsh, Skidaway Island, Georgia - 011513CT metaG (megahit assembly) | ecosystem: Environmental > Aquatic > Marine > Intertidal zone...
GATGGCGCGATCGATCGAATCTCGCGCGCGATCGATGGTGCCATCGATCGGATCTCGACGTTCGATGGGTCGATGGATCGACATCGGGTCGAGGGATCCGAATGAATCCCTCGTCAGTGGTCGTGCGTGCGTGCGTGCGTGCGCGGCGTCGGCGTCGGCGCGGGCATGGTCGATCGCGCGTCGCGTGCGTCGTCGTCGTCGTCGTCGTCGTCGTCGGTGACGGCGGCGGCGGCGGGGCGCGGGATGGGCGACGCGCGACGGTGCGTCGCGCGCGCGCTGCGCGCTGGATGGTGGCGCGACGACGCGAACGGCGGCGGTGGGGGCGAGCGCGCGTCGGCGGTGGCGGCGTCGGCGTCGGCGGCGTCGGGGCGTCGGCGGCGGTGGCGTCGGCAGCGGCGTCTCGCGTCGGTGTCGGCGTCGAACGCGTCGGCGTCGGCGTCGGGCGCGGTCGGTTGGGCGCGGTCGCTCGACGACAAGTTGCGCGCGAAGTCGACGACGACTCGCAAGTTACCGGCGCAGGAAGAGGCGGCGAGGCGGTTGGCGAGTGGTATCGGGGCGACGATATGCGTGCGTACGGTGCTCGCGCCGTTAGAACGCGTGAAGATTGAGTATTTATTGAATAGGAGCGCGTTGAAACCCGAGGCGTTGGTGCGGAGCATCTTTACCAAGGAGGGACTCGGTGGGTTTTGGAAGGGGAATTTATTGAATTTAGCGCGCACGGCGCCGTATAAGGCGATTAACTTTTGTGCTTTTGACACCTATCGCGGGTTTGTGATTAAGGCTTTTCCCGAAGGGAGCGATGGGAGGAAAATTGGGACGTTGTGCGCGGGCGCCGGAGCGGGCGTCACGGCGGTGTTGACGTGCTTTCCGATGGATGTATTGCGTACGCGTTTGTTGACGACGGGTGGTAAGGCCAAATACGGTTCGTTGATACAGTGTGTGAAGACCATGTACACGCAAGAAGGTTTGTCGACGTTTTATCGCGGCATTACGCCGGCGCTCGTGTCCATGGCGCCCAACGCCGCGGTGTACTACACCATTTACGACGGCTTGAAACATCGTCGCATGGCACAGCTCGACGAGGAGCTGCGCGTGAGAATCGCCGCCACAAAAGACACGCGCGAGCGCGCGAAATTAGAGCGCGAATATCCATCCAAGACTGTGGAGGCGTCGAATATGATGTTGTTTGGCGCGCTCGCCGGCGTCGCGTCTGAAGCGTCGACGTATCCGTTTGAAGTCATTCGTCGTCGCATGCAAATGCAAGGTGGACGCTCATCAGCGTCGATGGTCTTCGGCCGCGAAGCGCTTCGTCGAATGACCGTCACCTTACGGTCGATCGTTCGCAAGCAAGGTGTTCGTGGATTATACGCCGGTTTAGGCCCGAGTTGCATTCAAGTGCTCCCGTCGGCGTCGCTCGGATTTTTCTCCTATGAAATGTTCAAGCTCTTGTTCCAAGTGGACTGACGAGACCCGCCGTCGGGTGACTTCATGACACCAACGAACAACACATACTACTACTACTACAGCAGCAGCAGCATTAGCTTTTTCATCGTTCCACCTAGCCACGGAGCTCTTCAATACCACGCTTAGACGGTTTAGCCTCACTTCGCGACTCCCATGACAACCATGTACACGCGCGGTGACCCGAACGCGCCGGATGACCGCGGTCCATCCATGATGCAGCGACACGCCGAGGCACGCGCTCGCGAAGCCGCACACGCCGCAGATGCGTATTTACGACGAGAGTTCCCGAACGCCACCGACGCGACGCTCGCGTTGGCGCTGGAAAAACACGACGGCGACGTGCAGCTCGCCAAGGATGCGTTACGAGAGTTCTTCGATGCCGAACGCGCGGGACGAACGACGACGACGACGACGACGACGACGACGACGACGACGACGGGAGGAGCGGGGTCGAGCGGACGGGCACGACGTCGACGGCGGCGACGCGATGGGAGCTCGAGCTCGAGCGACGACGACGGCTCCGACGACGACGGCTCTCGAAGCGGTCGGCGGCGGCACAAGAAGCACAGAAAGTCCTCGGATAGGAGAAAACACAAGAAACACAAAAAGTCGTCGCGCCGTTCGCGGTCGAGGAGCGCGTCTCGAGGCGATGAGGGGAAGAAACCAGAGAGGCGAGCGTTTGGCGACGACGAAGCCGAACGTCGGCGAGAACTCGCCGAGGCGCGTGAGAAGGAAGCCGCGGCGAAACAACACGCTATCTTGGCGCGTATGCGCGCGCAGGGTGGCGGCGCGGCGCGAGATGGTATGCGCGAGCAAGAGCTCTTGCGTTCCCAGCTCCAAATCGCACACAGGCAAGGCGACGTTCACGAAGTCGAACGGCTTAAAAATTTGCTCGCCAAGGACGACGCGCTCGATCGCGCGGCGAAAGATAACTATGGATTTAGGGCGAACGCTTAAACTTGCGCCAACTGCGCGCGATGATGTATGTATAGAGATTCTAGGTTTGCTATCGATTGCTACTTTTACTACCGAGCCAACGGCATCGACATCGACATCGAGCGCCGACGTCCGTTCCTCAAACGTCACGTCGCTCGCATCTTCCCGCGCGTGCCCGCACCGCTGAATTGCGTCGCGCGCACGACACCCACGAGCGCCCCACACGCGAATCCCGCGCTCATCCCACGCACGCACGACACCGGCCACGCTTGCCACGCGCGGTTCCAATCCAACGGCGCCGGCACGGCGCCCACCCACGCGCCCGCCACGCCTCCAATCACGCTCGAGCGCGCCATAACCTCTCGCACACCGCGCGCATCACCCCTCACGAACACGCGCTCGATGCTCGCGCGGTCGCATCCGATATCCATAGCCACGGTGAGCCCGACGACAGCCGACGCGTACGCGCCAAACGCCGCCGAGCGCGCCCACGTCGTCGAATCATCGCCGCGCAGCACGCTCCCCGCGAACGCGAACGCCACCAACACGCACACCACGACGCCTGCGCACCACGGCGCGATCACGCGCGCGACGACTCCGCGCATCGCGCGCGCACACGACGCCCGACGACGCCCGACGTCGCGCGCGCCGCTGGACAACGCAACCTCCAATACGCGCGACGCGACGACGCACGCCGCACTGGCGCCGCCCACGCGCGCGAGCGACGCGACATCGCGTGCGCCGCACGCCGTGGCGCTCACCGACAACGCGCGCGCGATCGCCAGCGCCGCGTCGACGCGCATGCGCGCGCGCGAATGGCGTCAACTGTCACGTCACGTCGCATTCAAAAATCCTCACTTCCCAACGCGCGGTCGTCGTCGTCGACGCCGCGCTCGGGATGAAGTTCGATCTCGACGCGCAGCGTCGGGTGATTCTCGAGCACATCGCGCGCGCGGACGCCGCGGCGGCGCGCGCGCGCGGGCGTGAGGATAAGATTTTTCCGAAACCGCGCGTTCGAGATGACGAGGCTGCGCGTGCGCGCGAGAATCCGGACGTGGTGAACGTCGAGGACGACGACGCGGAAGTTGGGGTGGAGTACGAGCGGTATCAACCGCGGTACGGCGCGATTGAGGGCGGCGAGCACCCCGATGCGGTGGTGGAGACGGGAACGTTGGCCAAGGTGTCGCCGCCCGAGCCGACGTACGCGCACGCGTTGGGCGACTTGGTACGAAACGGGGCGTTAAGTGCGCTACAGCTCGAGAGCGTGACGTATGCGTGCATGAGACACGAGCAGCGGTTGAAGGATGGGTCTCGCGCGGGTTTTTTCTTGGGAGATGGTGCGGGCGTGGGGAAAGGGCGACAGATCGCGGGGTTGGTGTACGAACATAGACGTAGAGGCGGACGACGCGTGTTGTGGGTGAGCACGAGCGCGGATTTGAAATTCGATGCGGAGCGGGATTTGAATGATATGAATGCGGCGCCGGCGATGGCGGTGATTCCCGAAGGCACCGCTGGGTTACCACAAGGGTCGTTGGAGCGCGTTTTAGACGTCGGCGTGGTGTTTTGTACGTATTCGCTCCTGACGCAGCGTTTGCCCAAGACTCCAAAGAATGCGTCGACTGAGGAGAATTTGCGCGCGATGCTCGTGCCTGGGTCGCGTTTATTGCAACTCGCGGATTGGTTGAAGGGTGACGAGCACGGACCGTTGATTGTTTTTGATGAATGTCACAAGGCGAAGAATTTGATGAACTCGACTGGCACGCCGACCAAGACGGCGTTGGCTGTCGTGGCGTTGCAACTCGTCATTCCCAATGCGCGCGTATTGTATTGCTCAGCCACCGGAGCGAGCGAACCGAGAAACTTGGCGTACATGACGCGGCTCGGGCACTTTGGGTTTTCCAGCATGGTGGATATGTTGAGCAAGTTGGAAAAGTCTGGTTTGGGCGCTCTTGAAATTTTCGCGTGCGGGTTGAAAGCGACTGGTAGTTATCTTTGCCGAACGTTGTCGTACGCTGATGCCGAGTTTGAATTAGTGAATTGTGAAATTGGTCCTGAAATTAAGTTGATGTACGATAGAAGCGTAGCGTTTTGGACGATGATGAAGAAGGTTTTCTACGCCGTTGAACTCGCGCGCGGGTACCCAGACGCACGGGCGTGGAAGGATGCTCACGGCAAGGACATGGCGGCGCTCATTCGATTGTTCTGGGCCACGCATCAGCGATTCTTTAGGCAAATGTTACTTTGCGCCAAAGTTCCGACGCTCGCTCGAGCTGCACTCAAGGCGGTGACTGAAGAAAACTTTGCAGTTGTCATCGGTTTACAGAGCACCGGCGAAGCGAGTCTCGCGCGTATGCACGCAAACGACGACGAAGGCGAGGATGAAGACTTTGCCAGTTCTCCAGCTGAAATGCTTACGAATTTTTTGATTAAGAACTTTCCGACTACATCGAGTCAAGCATCTGCCGAGTCGCAGCAGTTGTGGGATAGTATTCTCACGGATGTCACAGAAGTCGCCATTCGCTGGTGCAGCGCGGAGACGATTGGTGAAGTCATGGCGCGACGTCCGGCGGGTCGACGTCAAGTTGTCGATGACGACGAGTTGAACCAAGGTCCCCGTCCTGGTGCGCGACCGAATGCTGACAATGTTGGTGCTGCCGGTGCCGCTGCCGGTGCTGCCGCCGGCGCCGGTGCAGCAGATGCGAATGACGACGACGACGAAATCGAACTCATGGTTGAAAAGTCGCTCGACGAAGTCTTAGCTGAGCGTATGGAGGCGGCCAAGTTGGCGGGTGATTTCTTTGATTTAACCGAGGAGGACATTCATCAACGCGCTCGCGTCGGAGCGAGCGAAGCGCAAGTCCGTGCTATGGAACAAAAGCACGCGTTTCTCGAGGCTGGGGAAAAGGTGCGTCGCGACAGAATGTTGAATGAAGAACGCGAGCTCGCAGCACGTTTGCAGCAGCAAGTCAACGGCGTGGCTCAGGTTCCAGCAGCGCCGCAAGCTGTCAATCATCCATCGGCAGAAGACGCGCCGAATGTAGATGCGCGACTCGAGTCTCCAGCCGCGGCGCCTCGTAATCCAGGTTCTGCCAGCAAGCGCGCTTCTCCAGCGAGAGGCGCCGACGACGGCGGTGGTGGTAATCAGCCGAAGATGTCTCGAAGTGAAAGCGATGGACCCGCGCCGCCCGCTCGTGGTGCTAAGTCCGTGATCGATCCTGAAATAATTGAGCTTGATCTTTCTGATTCGGATGACTCGGATGAACGAGACTTTATGGACAGCGTGCAAAAGCGACGTGCAGACTTTGATCAACAACGTTCGTTACTCGGCGTTGCTGGATCTTCTTCTGGAGCAGCCGCGCGTCATCAGCAGCCTGGTGCGCCGCCCGTGAAGCCTATGGCGCCTCGCCCACCCGCGCCCGTGCCTCACCAGGGACCGCAAGTGAACGCGCTCGAGCGTTTGCAGCGGTTCGTTCGCGAGCGCGATCTGCGTCCGGCTGGAGCTCCAGTAATGCGTGAAGTGAAGCCACAAGTGAAACGCGAAGGTGGAGTTCGCCGCGCTGCCGCCGCCGCCGCGGCTGCTGCGGCCGCCGCCGCCGCCGACGATGAAGACGATGACGACGATGATTTAGACGACGAAGACGAAAACGAAGACGAAGACGAAATGATGGGCAATCCTAATGCTCGGCACGAAATTGGGGTGGAGAATCAGCACTTGTTACACATCCGCGCGCTCTTAATTCGGGCGGTTGAGTCGCTGCAACTTCCGCCAAATCCTTTGGATAATCTCATCGGTTTGTGCGGCGGTCACGCAAACGTAGCCGAGATGACGGGTCGCAAATTGCATCAAGTTCGTGATGCCGACGGGAGAGTCACCACTCGAAAGCGTTCTACTGACGAAGCTGTAGCTGGTAAAATGCTCAATCTCAGCGAGCGCAAGAAGTTCCAGGATGGCGATAAACTTATTGCAATCATCTCAGACGCTGCGAGTACGGGTATCTCGCTTCAGGCTGACAGACGCGTTCCGAATCAACGACGGCGTTGTCACATGACGCTTGAGCTTCCTTGGAGTGCGGATAAAGCAATTCAGCAGTTTGGTCGTTCACACCGCGCAAACCAGTCTAGTGCGCCGCTCTATCGCATTCTCATGACACCGTGTGGCGGCGAACGACGATTCGCTTCGAGTGCCGCCAAACGTCTTCTCTCGCTCGGAGCATTACTCAAAGGTGACAGACGTGCGCTGGGTGCGGGTGAGAATTTGAAAGAGTTTGACATTGATAACATGTATGGATACGGTGCTCTGAGACGCATGATTTCTGATATCCGCGGCGACACTGATCCGTTGGACTGCGTCAAATTTCACAATGGCACGTTTGAGCAAGTAAAAGAACTTATTTGGCGCGAGCTCATAAACGTCGGACTTGCAGAGATCGATGACCGCGGCAGGCGAGCCATTCCTGAAAGATATAAACCGGCGCCGAAGGTTTCGTTGTTTCTGAACCGCTTGCTTGGCATGCCCATTGATTCTCAAAAGGTGATTTTTGATTACTTTACGCAAACGTTTGAAGGTTACATCAAAGAGCTCAAGACACTCGGCAAGTTCGATCGAGGCGTTGGAAGCATTCGTGGGAGCTCCGTTATCGCAGAAGAACGTCACAAAGTCGTTATTCACAAGGATGAGTTGACTGCCGCGGAGACGACGTGTCGTTTGGTGACGTGTGACGTGGGTTTGACGTACACGCAAGTGCGTGAAATGATGAAGCTCTACGACGCTACACGGGCCGAGAAGTTTCAAGGAACGCGTCAGCGTGGAATTCATGGATTTTTCATCAGTAAGCAGAAGATTGCGGCACTTCGCTGCAATCGTCCACTCGTGTTGTACGCTTCAGAAATTCGTCGGCTGCACATCGCGTCGCAGCGTGACATAACAAATCCACAGATGAACATCGTTCGTCCAAACTCGATGAACGCGCACAACATGGATCTCGAAAATATCGAATCAAATTACGAACGAATTTCAATGACGAACTTGGCTGATATGATGCGATTTCGAGAGCTTTGGTCTTTCTGGCACGACTACTTTAGTAAAATTTGCACGCACGGCCCGTCGTGTCGCCAAAACCGAGCGAACCCAGGATCTTGTTCGTATGGTCAACGACACAAGTCTGATGTTCTCGTTTGCGGAGCTGTGCTGCCCGTGTGGAATGAAATCAACGCGAAATTTCATGTTGTGGAATTCAATCAGCGCGGTGAAAATAGAGTGCGTCACGTTCAAGTCGTGCGCGCAGAGACGACGGCGGGCGAGAAGCTCGTCGGTTTGCGACTCGCCGCCATTCCTGAAGCTGAATACGCAGGATTTGCTGAAAGTTTGCGAATTGAAATTGAGCAATCAATCAAAGGTGGTATTCAATACGAAGAGGAGCAGCCTGCTCGCCCTCCACGATGGTATGATGATGTGGACATGGATGAATGGTAATATTCAAGAGTTGCTTTTGTACAAGTGCTAGAGACTGAAAAGTCTCGTCTGTATATCGCAAGACAGAGCACGTGTATTATTAGAAAAGGAAAAGAAAATAAGAAAAATGAAACATTTGAACCGCAGCAGCAATACATTTTAATAGCAATTTCTATACTGGTACGATATGATACCTACACGCCCGAGGCGACGGCTTTCGCTGGCACCGCGACGCAGCCTTCGCAATCGCATCGAAGAACGACTTTTGCAACGACGTCAGCGCCGTAAGGAATCGTCGTGTGTCCCGTCAGAACCCAGTCACTCGTCTCGTCTCCTTCGCGCTCGAAAGTTTGCGTCGCGAGAAGCGTGGCTCCATTCGTCACCGTTTCCAGGCACGTGAGCGTAGCGACGCCCTTTTCAATCGTGACGTCGACGTCGTTAATTTTAATCCCCACTGGACGTCTATCGGGCTTGAGCACGGTGTCCCATCCATCAATACGCGCACCCCGATCGACTAATGATTTCACCGCACTACTCACGTCGCGTTTCGACCGACCTTTTGCCCAAATCTGCGACATCGCCTTTTCGTCACCAGCGTCGAGCGCGGCGTAAAACGCTTCGTGAATGCCAATAATCGTGCTCAACTCTGGCACGTCCGATGGCAACGCCTGCGAGACCGCACTTCGACCGCCACCTCGCGCGGAACTCGACCCTTCACGCGCGGTGAGCTCTTCAAAAGAATCCAACGTCGCTTTTTTCCACGCCTTTTCCGCGTCTTCATCTTGCTTATTACCCGGCCGATTGCGCGGAAACGTCGACAGCAACACGTCCCAATTCGGACTTCCCACGCCCGAACCGCGCACGAGCCCGCTCGTGGAAATCGTCAAATACCCACCCTTCTGTTTCGCGGTGTCTTCTCCAATCAATCGGCGAAAGAAGCCACTCCAATCGTCATTTCGCGTTGGCCACGCGAGCCATCGTCCCGCGCCGGCGCCCGGCCACGCTTTCACGACGTCCCGCAACAATTCCCAACGTCCAGGCCCAACATCCGCCACCGCGCCCACGTCCGCGCCCGCCATCGAGCGCTCCACGACGGGTACGACTAAAATCCTACTCTGCTCCAACCGCCGTCGATACGGCGTCGCCGCCATTAAATCTTTTTCAACTTTTTTCGCATCCCCGTACACGACGGCTATCCTCGCCACGTCGCGCAACGACCCCAAATCAAACATCGTCTCCTCCCGAAACTTATTCCGCTGAATCACTACCATTTTCCCCAACGCCAGTTCCCTACTCAATCGCTTCACCGCGGCGTTGCGCCGACGCACGTCCGCCGTCGCGAACGCCCCGCACGCCGCCAACGCGACGACATTCTCAATCAACACCCCCGCGCCCCCACCTCGCGCGACGTCGCCGACGCTGCTCGGAAGCGACAGAAACAACCCCGCACCGAGCGCACCGACGAGCGCCACGCGCGGATAGAAAAACGGCGCCGTCGCTTCCCACGTCGTCGTCACGATGGCGTCGTAGCGTTCACCCGAAAGCACATCAGCGCGCGCATTCTCCCCCGCGTCCTCGACGTTCATCGCGCGCGGCGGCGCAGCGCGCGCGCGAGGACGCCCTGCGCGGTGTGCGCCGTGCGCTGGCGCCCGGCGCGACGTCAATATCGCCGACGACGTCGCCGACGACGTCATCACCATCATCGATGAATGTTGCGCACCGATGAATGACGTCACTCGACGCCGCCGCGCGCGCGACGCCACGCATGTCCGCGGTGACGTCCGCGACGCACGCCTCGAGCGCGCGCGATGGCATCCGCGCCGCGCACGCGCCGCGCCGCGCGACGTCGCGTCGCGCCGCACGGCGCGATGGCGCGCCGACACATCCAAGTCTATCCATCGACGACGATGCCGATGCTGACGCGTCGGACGACGGGTGCGTCGCGGCGATGACGCCGAGACGCCGCGCGGCGCTCGCGGCGATGCTCGCGGTGTCGTCGGCGTGCGTTGCGCCTCGCGCGGCGCGCGCGGCGGACCGGAGAACGATGGTGCAGCGGGAAATCTTACCGTCTGACTTTGAGTCGCTGGAGACGTTTGAGCGCGCGCGCGGCGGTCGAGCGTCGGTGTCGTCGTCGTCGTCGGTGGCGGCGGCGGAGCGCGCGAAGGGGATTCCGATTAATTTACGTTCGTCCGAGGAGGACATGGATGAGAATGAGATGAATGTGCTGTATACGACGCCGCCCGAGGCGGAGCCGGTTGAGGCGAAGTCGGGCGTCGACGTTCGGCGGTGGTCGAGCGCGGCGTTTCAATGGGGATTTATCGGCGCCGTGGGGTATAGCGCGTGGTCTGCGCAGCGGCGTTCGGATGTGGTGACGAAGAGGCTTGGGCTGGGCGGCGTCGCGGCGTCGGCGCTGATTGGGACGTCGTGGAGAGTGACGGCGGATATCGGGAGAGAAAACGGGACGTGGATGCCGCCGAATTGGGGCGCGAGCGGCATGCGCTTAATCGTGCCTTTGGCGATTACGTTCAAAGCGAACGGTGTGGCAGAGGTCATCGCTACCGGTGCATTTGCGCCGATGACGTTTGGCGAAGGATCGTGGAGCATCGATGGCGATACGCTTCGATTTAACTTTCCCATGACGGCGCCGATGAAACGCGGCGACATTGAATTCGGCGAGGAAAAGCTCTATTTTAAAACTCAGGCGTGGGCAAATCAAATGAGTACGAAAGGGCGATTATTGGTGAACCAAACGCGATTTGGCTTTCGACGCGAATGGCGTTCGGTGGGTGTGTTTAAATCGGAACCGCTCGTGATTTCACCCGAGGATGAAAACGCCCCCGTCGTCGTTCCACCCATGCGCGTGCGCGTGCCGCAGTAACAATCGAGAGAATCTGTGCAGTAGTCATTCATTCCATTTACTGTACCTTATGTAGCTATCTAGGTCATAACATCATTTGCAATTCGCCTCAAACCATTCCTTGAGCTCGTGCACCGTCGTCTCCATGTCATCCGTCGTCTTATTCTCCTTCACCCACACATTCTCGTACGAATCCTTCGCCTCCTCCGCGACGACTTGAAATATATCGCACTCAACATTCTCACGTATCTTACGCTCGCTATACCCACGACTGGCTAACCGATCGTACAAAACCGCCGTATCGCTCGCGCACGTCAAACACGCCACCACATCAAACCACCGCTCGGGAAACAGCTCACACGAATGATAATCCATCACGCACCCGCGGTCACCCGCCTTGGCGAGCTCATCCTCTAAATAATCCAACAGCGCGTCCTCGTCGAGCACGTGCGTGTCCATATCGGCGTCGTACTCGAGGTAAAACTCGTGCGCCTTGCACACCGCGCCGACATCGATGCGCAACACATCGCCCGCCAATGCCTCCGCGAGCGCGTCCGCGAGCGTGGTTTTCCCAGTCCCAGGCGCGCCGGTGATTAACACGAATGGTTTCGTTCGCGACTCGGGCGTGGTTTTCGCCGTCATGACGACGTCGTCGCAGCGAGGTTGCGTCAGTGTGTGACGCGCGTGGCATGCAGCTCCACGGCACACTCGCGTCGACGTCCGACGCCGCCGTCGACGCCGCGTGCGTCGTGGACGTCGTAGACGTCATCGATGACACCCCAGCGCCGCCGTCGACGTACGCGCCATCGCCCTTGGCGCGTGTCGCGCGAGCATTCATAGAATTCGCATTCGCATGTCTCGCCGTGGCGTTTCGCGCCGCGCAGCTCGCGCTCGTTCCGGTGCTCGCAGTGACGCCTGCGTGCGTCGCTCGCGCCGCGCAGCGCGGGGCGTTTGCGATTGGATACCGCGCGTACGTCGGCGCGCCCGGACGGTGGTTACATAAGCGCATGATTGCGCACGCGGCGGGGCAAGGGGCAGAGGCGCACGCCAAGGCGGGCGCGCCCGTCGCGTGCGGCTCGAGCGTCATCGTCACGATTCCGTTTCTCACGGATAATTATTGCTATTTGATCATCGATGGCGCGACGAGAACGGCGGCGGCAGTTGACCCGGCGGACCCAGAGCGCGTGGCGCGCGTGGCGGAGAAATTAAAGGTGAGGATTACGTGCGCGTTGACGACGCACAAGCACCACGACCACGCGGGCGGGAACGCGGAGCTCGCGGACATATTGCGCGGTGACGGCGATCATGGCGGCGAAATAAAGGTGTATGGACACGAGAGAGATGCGTGTCACGGTTGCACGGATCGCGCGGAGGATGGTGCGGTGGTGCACGTCGGGGAGACGCGCGTGCTCGTGACGCACGTGCCGTGCCACACGTTGGGACACGTGACGTACGCTGTGATGGATGCGCGAGCGCCGTGCGGGTCCGAGTCCCTCGAGCACGCGATTGCGATGTTTACGGGTGATGCGATTATCAACGGCGGCGTAGGGGCGTTTTTTCACGGTAATGCCGAGGATTGCTATGATAATTTACACGCTCGATTGGCGCCGACGCCCGACGCGTGCTTAATTTTCAGCGGACACGAATACATGGAGATGAATTTGAGATTTGCAAAGATGCTCGACGACGATGACGAGATCACCGCGAATGCGTTTTACGCTATACTGCTGCATAGGCACCGAGATTGCGCCACGATGCCGAGTTCGTTTCGCGTAGAACGTCGGCTCAATCCATTTTTTCGTTGTCGCGATAGAGCGTATCTCAAACGATTGCTCGATAAAAAATTATGGTTTATGGAGCGCAAACGTCGACCGTGGTGGCATCGATACGTTGGCGCTCAAGGGAGTCGATTAGCGAAGCAGCGAGCGCGAGTGATCGAGCAACACCCGCTCGCGGTGCGCCTTCGAGAAGACGCCGCCTCCGAGTCAGCCGCCGCTTCGCGCGCCGCCGGCGTGTGCGGCATCGACCTCGTGCAAGAGTTGATGTCGGATTCGTTTGCATCAGGCGCGAGCTTGAAGGAGGGCAACGAGGAGGAACATGATAATTTTATGCTGTACGCGCGCGCTATGTCCGCACAAGGGAACGTACGGGTCGTTCCCGCGGAACTCGTAGGATAGGATATACTGTACCGGTAGGATCAAAAATAGAAGACAACACAAACCTCAACACCGCAACCTTAACACCGCAACCTTAACAACGCAACCTTAACAACGCAAATGCC
>Ga0181564_10003787_pt1 | contig 12974 bp, 8 predicted proteins | sample 011ome_24_FD_134512 | JGI IMG/M metagenome (GOLD analysis project Ga0181564, IMG submission 134512) | Coastal salt marsh microbial communities from the Groves Creek Marsh, Skidaway Island, Georgia - 011513CT metaG (megahit assembly) | ecosystem: Environmental > Aquatic > Marine > Intertidal zone...
CGAGTTTGGCTCGCAAGCCTCCGAGTTGTTCTTCGAGCGCGGATTTAGCGAGACACAAGCGGTCCACTAACCCTCGCGACGTTGACATAGCCGCGGCTCTTCTTGCGATGAGTTTGTCATTTTCAGCCTCAGAGGCAAAGGGAACTTCTTGAAACGCGGCGAATGAGAGACGCTCGGCGCGAACCATCGCCGAAGCTCGAGATTTCGTTTTTGAATCCGTAGCTGAACGTATTTTCTCTTCCTCGTCTTCGTTGTCGTTTTGGGTCATCGTCAGTGCAGCTGAACGTCGTAAACGAGATAAAATGGCATCGTCCAAGGACAAACCCGCCTTATCTTGGTCCCGTCTCACTCGCGCCACGTTCTCCAACTCGATTTTAGCATCGAAAAAGACGCCGTCTTCTTCTACCCATTTCATGCTCTCGTGCAACGAATCAACCTTGCCGACTGATTTTGCCCATCGGACCATTTTCGCTTCTTCGATGGCAAACTTGCGGTGAATTTCTGTCGGATAATCTTTGGCGGATTCTGCTTTACGAACGACTTCGTCAAAGAGCGTTTCTTTCGTCACGTTCGAAACTTCCAACAGCTTATCGCTGAACTCAGTGACGTAATTCATGAGGAGTTCGACGTCGTCAGCCAATTTCTCAATTTCTTTGCGTTCTTCTTCCGTCGGTTGAGCAGCAAACTTTGAGTCTGGAGAGTTAACCAACGAAAACGTGCCCGCAACATAGCCTGCGGGCGTTTCGTTTACATCCTCAACCATCATTCGCGATTCGCCGACAACTAACACTCGGTAAGTTTCACCAAACGTGCTCGAAGAGTCGCCGTTTTCATCGACGATATCGAAAGAAATACCATCATCGAAATCATCGCTAGATAGGATTTTAATCGGTTCGTAGTGAATGATTCTTCCCAACGTACACGATGCGTTCAATTGCACCGCTTGCGTCTCTTCGTCATCGTCGTCTTCATCGTCGTCATAGTAATAACCATCATTTTCGTTGGAACCAAAGCCAGTTTCGTCACCGTAACGACTGTTGACTTGTCTCGCAAACTCACTGAACTTTTCAAACTCTTCCTCGTAGTCGGAATCGTCCGAATCCGAATCGCCGGAAACTTCTCCAAACACCTCCAACTTTTCGTCTCGTTCGTTCCGCAAAGGCCTTTGATTTAATTTTTCTTCTTCTCGTTCTGTTGTTCTTGTCATCGCGCTGTTATCACTACTAGTTACTCCGCCACTGTTTTTTTGGTCGTTTTTGTTTTCATCCAAAACTCTCCTCCCACTCGTCGTCTTTCCGCGACTCGGCGGAATTTGCGAGTAGTGCACGAACGCCAACAAACCTCCGTGCGTCTCCACGCTATCGTTCAACAAACTCACAAACCTCGGCTCGTACAAGTGCAAAACTTTCCGTTGTCCTGGAATGAGCGGCTCAGCGATTGGGAAAAGCAGCGAAGGCAACACGTGCGTCGATTGCCCATTCTCTTCCTCGTATCGTTTCGTCTTCTCTTGCAACGATTCGCTCGCTCGTAAATACGTCTCGCCTTCAAACATGTCGCCTTCGTCTAAGCTGCCCGTATTTTGCTCGCCTCTCTTGTTATTGCTGTTGTCGCTGTTATCCGTGGAGGAGTACAATTCGTGATCGTCGTTGTTCCAAGCGTTGCACGTCGTCGTCGTCGTCGTCGTCGCTTCTTTTCGTCTCATCATTTTCCCTCGTGTTATCTTGTTCTTCGACGTCGTTCCATTTCTAGAAGCCGACGACGACGACGAAGCCGCGCAGTTCATTCTCTCCGCGCGAGAACACAAACAACCAGACGCCATCATCTCACGCTCTAAATCCCCGCGTTCGTTCACGCTCTTTTTCTCTCTTCTTTGTGTTTGAGTGCGTGCGTCTGATGCTTCTTTTTGAGTGAGTAAATAGAACTAATGCGTATAAAAAAGAAACGAGCGGTGCAGACAACTCTAGGGAAACCGAGAGCACGAAGCCACGAACGAGGACGAAATCTCTCGAAAAAGGAAAATAGAAAGAAAATAACTCTCGAACCGTTTCCCCGAGGCTCTCGCGAGCGGTGTTTCCTCCTCTGTCAGTGGTCGCTGTCATTTTTTTTTGTTTTTTTTCTTGAACTTTTGCACCATGGTGCACACTTTTGAAAAACTACCTTTTTTTCACTTTTTTTTTTACCGCCTCCTCTCTCTCGCGCGTATGGAGACACACTCGTATATCGCTCTCGCGAAAAAAAACGAAAAATTTTACTTTTAAAGGTGCAAGGAGAGGGGTCTCTGCGTATGCAATACCCTTCGAGCGAGGCCCGTTGACGATCTTCGCGTTTGAATAATTTTCAAACGATACACTTCTTCACTTCTTTCCACGCGCGCGCGCGGTTACACAACTTAAACACAAACGAGTACATCGGGGAGGTGGAAGTATACGAACATCCGCATCGAATCGTTTCATTCGTCGAGGAGTTGATACAGAAGAAGAGAAACGCGACAGAAGAAGAAGAACAGAAGGAACGTTTAGGTTAAACGATTCAAAACGCACACGCACACGCAAATCGCAAAGAGGCAACTACTACGACGAGACCAGAGCGGGGAGAGGAAAAAAAAAATCCAAAGCAAAAGCAAGGAGAGACGGAGACAAAAGATAAAGAGACAGAGTGACAGAGAGAGTCTTTACCCAGATAGAAAACACGCATAGAAGAGAAACAAAAACAGAGATATATCGATGAGCGCGATTAACATCACGCAAGTCCAAGTGTTGGTGCGTCTGTTTCAGATTTTGAGTCTTCTCTTTTTTATCTCTCGCTCTCTCCACATTTTCTTGTTTTTTGAAAATCGAGTGTCGTCGTCAGGGAGGGGTGGGTGCTCGAAGAGAGAGTTGTTTTAAAGCGCGCGCGCGAAGACGACAACAACAACAACAACAACAACAACAAATACGACGAGGAGACGAAAATAAACGCGGCTTTTTTCAGCTCTCCTTATCCGCATCACGCGCGGCGCTGACAACTTCATCCTTCTTTTTTTAATACCTTTAATACTAAAATCAACAACAACAGGACAATCCGCAATATTTTCAAAACCCGTTACAGTTTGAAATCCAATACGAGTGCCTGACGAACCTTCAGCACGACTTGGAGTGGAAACTCACGTACGTTGGTTCTGCGGAGAGCGACCAACACGACCAAATCTTAGACACAGTTTTAGTCGGGCCAGTTTCGAGAGGCGCGTATAAGTTTGTTTTCCAAGCGAATCCACCGGATGCTTCGAAGATTCCAAGCGGAGACATCATAGGTGTGACGGCTTTGTTGTTGACGTGCTCGTATCAGCAAAACGAATTCGTGAGAGTCGGATATTACGTGAACAACGAATATAACGACGAAGAGTTGCGGGAGAACCCACCTTCGGTGCCGCAGTTGGATAAGATTGTGAGAAATATTTTAGCGGAGAAGCCGAGAGTGACGAGATTTCCGTGCGAGTTTGACGCCGTGTCGATTCCAACCGAAGACGGAGGCAACATGCAGATGATGCAAGAAGAGATCACGACGGAAGGTTTTGGTAACGAGAATGTTGGGTTTGAAAACGGAAACGCGGGTATGGCGGCGTTTGCAGGGGGGTACGCTGACGAGCAGCAAGCTACTGGTTCGTACGAGCCATCGCAGACGCAGTTTCAACAAGGCGAGTGCGGCACCGACATGCAACAACAGCAGCAACAATCGCAACCGCTTTGGTGATATAATCGCCCGTGCTACCATTATATACTACCACAAATACAAATACAGAATTGAAAAAGGAAATATAGATAACCGTAAAAAGAAACAGCTAAATACAATTTGAAAGTTGCAGCGCTCTGATTATTAATAAAACATTTCAACTACTAATACATTCTTTGAGTTCTCTCTCCTCTTCTCGTTATCTTAAATCTCACTCTCGTGTGCGCGATTCTAAGCGTATAAATGATTATGGTTATATAAAGTGGCGCTCATTCAAATGACTCTCACGAACGCCGGAATGTCGTAAATTCCAGCCTCGTAACCGCCTTCGATCCATTGTTCGCCCGAGAAAACTTTCTCGCCGTCAAACTCTTTCCACTCGCCTTTCGGCAAGTATACTTCTCTTCGTCTCTGTTTATCGTACACGACGGGTGCAACGACGATATCGTCGCCAAGACAAAACTGGTCGTTTATATCGAACGTGTTTGAATCTTCAGGAGCGAGCCACCACATCGGTTTGCAAATTGGCTGCAAAGTTTTTGAACTTTTGATGGATAATTCCTCGATCAAGTCAATTAGTTTCGATCGAGTCTTCAAAACTATATTCGTTGCTTCCGAGACGTCTTTGCCAAACTCCCACGGAGATATTGAGAATTGCATGGCGGGCATGAAACAATTAGCTTGAGCCCATCGCACGAATAATTCTTTCGAAGGACCTCCAGCGTACGCGTTTCCACCAATCATGTCCGGTAAACACAAAGGATACCCGACGATGGAGGACGTCAACAAGTGCGGGATTAAACTTCGCAAGCCGTTTGAGGTGGTCCACGAACTAAACGTATCTCCAATTCGCGTCCACACTCCAGAATCCGTGGAATGATGTCCGCTTCGCACTTCGCACAGCTTGAACGTTTTTGCGATTTCAGTCGACCACAACTTTGTGTATTCGGACGGATGTTTCATTGGAACTTTCGTTTCAAACTCTTTCGGTAAGAAACACGGCTCCCCGGCGTCGAATTTAAAACCGTCGATGCCGTATCGCGTTTGTAAACTCTTCAAACCGTTTAAGAACCATTCCCGAGCGTCTGTATTAGTTAAATCGATTGCAACTACTGGTGTCGGTTGCCACCATGAAAAGAATCCAGGTTTTGAATGCCCGGGAGTCAAAACTTTTGACCTTACGAAATAGTCGTTCTTTACGCCTTCTTTATACGCCCGCGTGCCTTCGGTGACAAACGGTGTCACCCAAAGCGTTACTTTAAAACCTTTCAAATGCAAATCATCCACCATAGCCTTCGCGTCTGGAAACTTCTCCGAGTCAAACTCTAACTCGCCGTACGCAGACGACCATCTGTCGTCGATTTCCATGATTGATCGTTCGTAGTTCAACTCTAAAATTTCGCTCGCGAATTTTAAAACTTTCTCTTGGTCCACGGCGGTTTTGTACCTCGACCAGGTTGACCACTTTGGTCCTCGAACGAGCGTAGTATCGACCGGCTGCGTGGGTTTCGGCATGGATTCTAGCACATTTTCGGTAGCTTCGCGAACGTTACGCTTTGCCAGCATGGCGACGCGCATAGAACAAGTTTGCGTTTTCATGTTTTTTCTGGTGGTGTTGTTCTTCGTTTTCGTGGTGGTTGTTTCCTTCTCTGCAGTCGGTAAGGACAAGTTGCCCATCGGGTCGATATTTTCCGGAAGCTGCACATGCGTCTTCTCGCTTTTCCAACCAACGAGAGGATGCTCTTGCGAAAACGCTCCATATTTAGAGTCGCAATACCCGGATCGAGATTGTAACCGTAACTTTCCATCACCTTGTCTGCTTTGCGAAGTCAACGGCAACGCAGTCGGTCGCAGAATATTCGCCACGCCGGTGTGAAATTTTCGTCTCGATCCGTTTGGCGTCAACGCTTCAAAGAACGTATTTTCTTTCGGTGCGTTTAATCCGACGTGAAAAAACGACGTTTCTGGGTCAGCAACGATAGCAAAACCAGTGGATGTGACCCAATGATTGGAAACTAAAGTGTTGATTCCGTGCGGTCCGAAATCAAACGGATAGTGCGGGCCTACTTCTTGACAGGCGCCGTTGAGAGGCCACTCTTGACGAACGAAATGCCCACCTCCGAACCATTTCCCGCTCGATTCTACATCAGTGACGATCTCTGCCATTTCCACGGAGTACTCGTTCTCCTCGCTCGTTTGTACGACGTAATCGAGAATGAATCCAGAGGTTAAATTTTCCGTCCACTGTCTCTCGTCTGCGCTCAAACGCTCTTTCGCCGATAACGGTTTTATGGTCAACGCAGACAACACTTTCTTCGCACTACTCCTAACGCCATCAGATTTTTCGGTCTTAGCTTTTTCCAGAAACTCGATTGTTACCACGCCATTCGTCTGTGCAATCTTTCCAACGCTCTCCGCACCGGGAGGGATCGTCACCGAACTCCTACTCGTCAACTCCCATTTGGTTTCTTCCTCGTCCTCGAAGTGCGCGTAGAACAAGGAGACGCGCCCGTCTGAACATACTCTCAAGCGCGCGTTGCCATCAAACAAAGTCACGATTCGGGACGGATTCTCCCCCGCGTCGTTCAAAGCTCCCATTCTGTTTACATTTGAATATCGCCGCAATAGTTTTTGCTTCCGTCGTCGCTCGAGTTCGTCGTTTGTTTTCTTCGCCGCCGCGGTGGCGGTGGTAGTTGTACCAATTGTTTCTTCTCGTTGTCCCTCTTCTGCCAGCTCAGCATTTGCATTTACCGGCGCGTCGTTCGCCAGCGCGTTCAACGACGACGTCGACGAAGACGCGCCGTTGTTCTTTCTTCTGTTGCTGATTTCAGAGGATGAAGAGGAAGAAGAAGACGAAGAAGACGACGAAGAAGCTTTCGTGTTTTCGTTCGATTGATTTGAAATACCGCCGCGCTCCTTTCTCGCGCTTCTTCTTCTTCTTCCCCGAGAAGGCGGCGTGAAGAGGCGCTTTTGAGGTTGACCTCGCGGTAACGAAGACGCGCGCATTTTTTTCTAAAAAGCCACCGAACTGTTGTGGTGGTTTTCTCTGTCTCTGCTCTCACCTCTTTTTTGCGCCCGAAACTCTGCACACAAAATCTCTCTTTCTTTTTTCTCTCGTGTCTGCGTGTGTTTCCTCGGTGTAATCGTGCGCGTGTGTGCGCGCGCAGTAGGGAAACGGAATATAAATTGAAGAGTCGTCTATTTTTTTTTCTTTTTTTTTTCGTGGTGCAAAGACGCTTTTTTCGTTGTCGTTATCCAACATCTCGCGGAAGGAAAGGGCAGATGGCAGAGAGAGAGAGAGATCTCGTTACAGAGAATGAAGCACAAACATTTGTACATTTTCACATCACAACAAACAACGAGAAGAAAAAATATACCAAGCAAGCAAACGAACTACTTTTTTTTACTCGACGCTCTTTTTTTTCAACGTCTCGAAAACGTTCTTTTTCACCTCGTCGTATCTCTTTAAGAAGACTTTGTACTCGTCGAGATCCCACGTCGCGTCGACGCGTCCTCCCATGTCAGAATCGATCGTGTTTGGATGAAACATTTCGTTCATTTTTTTCGCCGCTTTTTGTTTGTCGCCTCGAGGTTGAACGAACCGGATTTTCGATTTGGTTTTCACGTCGATGAATGGAGAGATGAGCTTCCAAAAGACGGAGAAGACGGAGGGTGGGTCGTAACACACGGCTAAACCTAATCGTTCCGGGTAGTGCTCTTGCATGATGTGTAACGTTTCCATGCTCGTTCGCCACGGCGGAGAGAGTTTCAACGACCACTTCGTAAAGTTTATCAATACGCAAATCTGCTCTTGCGCCAACGCAGGTATGTTTGAAGAACCGCGAACGATGCGTTCACCATTCGTTCGCCACAGCGCATTCTCGAACGTGTACACGAGTAAACGAATGTTGCCGTCGTGTTCTCTAGTGTTTTCTCGCGACGGTCGCATGACGATGATGCGTCTGCCGAATCGATCTCTCCCGGAACGATACTGTTTCCCAGTCCTTAACTCCTCTTCGATATCTTCAAAAGTAATCGATTCTGGTTTGTATTCTTTCCTCCATAACAACGTCTTCTTTAACATTTCAAACGCCTTCAGAACGTCCCATTTCCTCGCGCGCAAGTTTCGCGCCAACTGTGCGTCCGAACAGTACATTTTCAAAGCGTCCGTGCATAATAACTCGTCCTTCTCTTTGTTGACCAACTGACGCAATTCGGCAATTTTCGCTCTTTCTTCGGTCGTGATGAGCGATTCGAAAGCCATGGGTTGTTCTTTCGCCACAGTTGTCGTCTTCGTCGTCGTCGTAGTAGTAGTATTGGTAGTAGTAGTCGATTTTTTCTTCGTCTTCTCCTCTTCGGCGGCACTCGCGACCGTCTCGTCGATGCTCACGCGCTTCACTAGAGGAGATTTCTCTCCTTCACTCGTCGAAGTATTAGCAGCGCCGCTCTTTTGTTTCTTCTTTTTCTTTTCGGGCGTGAAATCATCCACCGTAAAGCTATCCTCGTGCATCGTCACCGAGCGCGAATAATCTCTCTTTATGGTTTCTTGTTTTTCTTCTTCTTCTTCTTCACCGTTGCCGACGTTTCGATTTTGTCCCAAAATCATCCGAAACACCCACCGCACGAAAAGAACGAGCGCAATCGCGGCCACCAAAAAGCCGAACATCAAAAGCGTCAACACCTCGTCCTCGGTCAAGTATTTCCTCTTCAATTTCGTGCCGAGTAAAAAATTCTCGATCCATTTCCGTCGCTTGATCTCTCTCCCGATAATCTCTCGCGAGAAGCGTTTGAGATTCTTTTTACCGCCGACCACGCGAAGAAGAAACTGCTGCTTTACGCGCACCGAGAGTGCTTTCGCGCTCGATTCGATCCGCTCGAAACGCATAACACTCGAAAAGATGTTTGCGACGTTTGCGAGGGTTGAGGAAGAGGAGGAGGAGGAGGCTCTTCCTCGTCGTTGTCGCGACATCGAATATCTTGTTGTGAAGAACACAAAAAACTCTCCAGTTTCTTCACGCGCAAAGAGTACACACACATAAAAATAATAATAAATAATAACAACAACAACACAAAGCACGTATGACTTCGGAAACGAGGAAGGAGAGCCATGAAGTACCGCAAACAAGCCGCAAAATAGTCTCCGCCTGTCGCTACGACCGATGGCACGAGCACTTTAAAAACTGGACGTTTGAGAGTAAAACCATCTCTCCGCTTTCGGAATCGGACGTGAAATTCTTGTTGAAAGACGAAGTGCGAGTGAACGAGAAGAACAAAGAGGCGATGCCGACGAGGACGAAATTAGACGCGTACGATCGATTAGCGGCGGACAGCGCGTTCGACGAAGACGACGAGTTGATGATGGATGATGCGGAGGAGGAGGAGGAGGAAGAGAGAAGTGAGACTGGCCTCGCGCCGAGTGAGAGTTTGTTGACAGCCGTCAAGGAAGCCATAAAACAGTTGGGAGGAAGCGCACATCCGAAACTCACGTGGTCGGCACCAACCGACGCGATTTGGTTGACACAGTTCAGCACGAAGTGTTTGAACGCGGACGAGGTGATGTTATTATTGCAATCAAGCGACCGGGTGGCGCACGATTTAGACGGAAGCGCGTACGCGTGCTGTCGCGAAGACGAGGAGGAGGAAGACGAAGAACAAAAGAAACACTTTCATAGCCTAACTTTACGGAAGCACTCCTTGACGTTGGAGCCATCGCGAGAGTTTCGAGTGTTCGTGGTGAATGGGACCATCACGGGCATTTCGCAGAGAGACGTGACGTCGTTTTATCCGTTTTTAGAGAGCGAGAAGAGTAAAAGCGGAATTACTATTGAACGTTTTTGGAAGGAAGAGATACGGCCCTCCGCGTGGCACAGGAATATTTGCGGTGATGGAAGCTTATTGTCGATGGAAAAAAGGAAACCATATTCGAATAAAGACGGGTATTGCATGGATGTGGTTCTTTCCAACGATAACGAGAAGGTTCGATATATAGTTGATTTCAATCCGTTTGGCGGGGCGACGTTGCCTTTGTTGTTTTCCTACGAAGAACTTTCAAACGACGATGGTAACGAAATCGCCTTTGAAGTGAGAGTTGTGGAGACGCAAGGAAAAGTATTACCGTCGAAAGGATTCGGCGTACCGTTTGATTTAGTCGATACGAGCGAACACTCAGCCATCGCTGAGTTTATCAAAAAACAACAAGAGAAGCAACATCAGTGAAGACAAAGTGTAGCAGTAGAAGTAGGTTTAGGAATAGAAAATGTCATGCACATCGCGCGCATAGCAACAACGTATAATAGATAGAGCAACTCTTATAGTCATTACTTCTGCACTTCTAACGCTTCTAGTAATCCTCCAGCCTCTTCGAATGGTCCCCACGTGACTTTTGTAAATCCAGCCTCTCTGATCAACCTTTCCATGTCTTGCGACCAATCGCAACCTTTTGCCATTTTTTTCACCATTCCACTCGTCGCAGATTGATACGCCGATAGTAACGCGTTCTCTTTTGCTCTCGAGTGTTCAAATAAGAGCAGTTTACCGCCTTTCTTCAAAACTCTTTTGGCTTCTCGCAAAGCTACGTCTGGCTTTTCAAACACGCACATGGAAAACGTGTCCACGACGTAATCAAATGTCTCGTCTTCGTAAGGCAAAGACTCCACGTTTGCGACTTCAAACTTCACGTTTGTATTGGCACTATCACTACTATCTATTATATTTCTATCTAAACCTCTAAACTTTTCCTCGGCTTTCTCCAACATTCCCGAAGATAAATCGATGGCGGTTAAACTCTTCACTCGTTTATAATACGGCAAGTTCAATCCAGTACCAACGGCTAACTCTAAAACGTCTCCTTCCACCCGCTCGAACATTTTCGTCCGCAATTGATCGATTCCCAACGTTTCGACGACTATTTTGTTCCCGTCGAGATCGTCGTACGTTTGCGAATACGCGTCGTAGGTTTCTTTCATTTTTTTTTCTTCGTCGTCGTTTTCCTTCGCGAACGCGCTTTCGCTGTTGTTCTTAGTTTCCAAGAGCACAAACGCCGCCGCCGCCGCCGCCGTCGACGCCACGAGTGCGCCCGTTTTCACCACGCCTTCTCGTCTCGTAATCATCGTTTGGTTTCTCCCCTTCGCGGTGCTTTTATGCGCATCGATGACGACGTCGACGTCGTCGTCGTCGTCGTCGTCCACCTGGTGGTCGTAACGACTTTCATCGCGCCTCCAAAAAAAGCTCTGCCTGCGCGCGGTGCTCCCGCCGACGGTGGATCCCCGCCGCCGAAAATAAATCCCCCGCGCGGAGGAGAAGACGAGGTTTCTTTTCGTCGTCGTCGAGAGTCGCTTTTTCGACCAGGACGACGACGACCAGGACGACGACCAGGACGACGACGACCGCAACATCATCCCTGTGGGTCAAAATACTCCCACAGACAGGACAAACCCAAACACACGAAAACGAAAAAAAGGGAGTTTTGCGCTTTTTCAAAATAAAAAAGTGAAAAAAAAAGTGCGCGATGATCAGATGACTTTGCTCTTCCCCAAAAAGCGGAAGAATATTCTTCTCCCTTCTCGCTTTTTTTTATCTTCTTTTCCCCTTTTTACGTACGCACTTGAAAAACTCTAATCACACGCGTTCATCGCGCGCGTTATAAAAGCGACGCGAACAAACAAACGCGCGAACGCGCGCAAAGAGAAGAGCGCGGACCATCAGATCTCGTGCGCATCTCTCGTCTTTGGATTTGTGTATTCATTGTTAAAATCGTTCATTTCAACAGAGACAAAAATGGAACTCTTCTTCTCCCGACGAGGACGACGACGAGGACGACGACGTCGCTTTTTGGATGCGCTCACCAGTCGTCCTCCTTTTTTTCTTCTTCTTCTTCTTCTTGTTCTGAAGACGACGACGAGGACGACGACGATGTTCGAACGCGGCGCAATAGTAATGGTTCAAGCGCACCCGTATTTGATTTCATCGTCTAACTGTGACGCGCCACATCCGACGACGCGACGACACGCGCACGGCGCGCCAAGCGAGGATGCGTCGATAACGTTCCTGGTCCAGTGGACGAACCCGGAAGGGTCGAACGCGGAAGCGATTGGGGAAAACAACCCGGAAAGAGTGATACCGGAGAGTTGGTCGGTTGGAGGGAACAAGTATTGTAAATCATGCAGAATGACGCTGACTGTGCGACATACGGATCAGAAAACGTACAAACAGTTGGTCACGGTATCGCACGGAAGCTTTTTGGAGCAAGGCAGAAATATGGACGGAAATACAAACTACGGCCTCGGCACGAAGTGTGACAGAAAACGGTACGACGCCGGTTTTGAGTCGAACGTGCACCATTACATATGGACTGCACCCAATTCGGACGTTGGGCCGATTACTTTGAAAGTGACCGGTGCTCACGGGTCTGCGGGTGCATTTAAATATAATTCGGTGACGTTGACGTACGACGAGTCGATCAAAGAGGCGGTAGAAAATGACCAACCGCCAGCTGGGCCATCGGGTACGCCAACCCCACCGCCAATGAATTATTTCGACGGTTTGAGTGACGATCAGGCCGTCCACGGATCGGAAGGAAAAAGTGACGCGTTGAAAGTTATCGTTGCACACGGTGGGATCATGTTGTTTTCCTGGATCGTGTTTCCGCCACTTTTATTATACGCTGGTCGATTCAAGGAGAGCATATTCGGAAAACACTGGTTTCGTGTGCATAAATACACGGTGACGATAATGGGTGTATTTGTGCTCATCGCATTAATATTAGCAAATCGTTATCGAGTAGAAACCCGAGGAAGACTAGCAAAACCGATGCAAACCAGACACGGAATTGCCGGGTCCATCACCGTGTTTTGTTGGTTCGTTCAACCCATCATCGGGTACTTTAGACCGCCAAAATTTTTAGAGCTAGGAGAAGGGGTGACGACGAAAGCGAATCCGAAGAGAACTGCTTGGATGTGGATGCACCGATCCGTCGCAATGGCGTCGGTATTGTTCTCCATATTCGCCGTGCGAACCGGGTTGAACGAACACGACCCGAAAATGACCATTGGCGAAGAAACTATTGAAGAGATTTGGAACTTGAATTTTCTCATCGTGTACGTAGTATTTGCATATATTTTGATACCGATTTTGTTAGAAGTTTTGAGCCGTAAAAGAGGGAAACATACGACGAGACAATACTCAAACATGGAGTTGGAAATGGGCGACGTGGAGGACGACGATCACGTGGGGCTTACGTACTAGAAGAGGGGCCGCGATTGTAAATA
>Ga0181564_10003790_pt1 | contig 12961 bp, 10 predicted proteins | sample 011ome_24_FD_134512 | JGI IMG/M metagenome (GOLD analysis project Ga0181564, IMG submission 134512) | Coastal salt marsh microbial communities from the Groves Creek Marsh, Skidaway Island, Georgia - 011513CT metaG (megahit assembly) | ecosystem: Environmental > Aquatic > Marine > Intertidal...
CCGACCTGTTGTTTGCCAGGGTATTGTTCTACGACAATGTCGGAGACCGGGCAGGATCCGAGCAGGACTTGCGCCAGATCATCCTGATGCAACCCGAAGATTCCCGCGCCCTGAATCACTTGGGCTACATGCTGGCGGATCAGACTGACCGCCATGCAGAGGCACTGGACCTCATCGAACGAGCCATTGCGATATCGCCAGACGATCCAGCCATCATCGATAGTCTGGGATGGGCACAATATAAGCTGGGCAGGTATGAAGAGGCCCTGGCAAACCTGCAGCGTGCCTATGTGCTGTTTCCCGATCCTGAGGTGGCTTCCCACGTAGGAGAAGTCATGTGGATGATGGGCCGCGAAGAACAGGCTAAAGAAGTCTGGCGCGGGGCACTGGAAAACCAGCCCGACAGCGAATTGATTCAGGAAGTCGTAGAGAGACTGCAAGTCGAGCTATGAGTTCGGTGCAACCGGCTCGGTTTCCTTTCTCCTGTAAAACCATGCTCAGGCTCAAGCCTGTCTTTTCTCCCAGCGCGATCCTGGCGCTGTGTCTGGGACTTATCCTTCACGCCTGCAGTAGCATCGCGCCACCCGCTGTTGAGAACAGCGTTTGGTCCCAGCACCAGCAGCAGCTGGACGCGTTAGCGCGGTGGCAATTGCGTGGTCGGGTCAACGTGCGCTATGACAATGAATCTTACACGCCCCGCATCCAGTGGCAGCAGGATGAGCGCAACTATAAAATTCGTTTGTGGGGTACCTTCAATGCTGGCAATACCCGCATCGAGGGTCGTCCAGGCCGAGTGACCATGGAGCAAGACGGCAATTTGCTCAGCGCCAGGACGCCTGAGGACCTGATCCTGCAACAGCTCGGCTACGAGCTGCCGGTCTCCTACCTGGAATACTGGATCAAGGGCTTGCCTGCGCCCAATTCGGGGGCCGACTTGACTTTCAATGATCTAAACCAGCTCACAGGCTTGAGTCAGGATGGCTGGACCGTGAGCTACACCGATCCGCGGGACTATGACGGTATCGCCCTGCCGCGCCGGGTCGAGGTCACGCGGCCCCGTGATGATGTGCGCCTGCGCTTCGTGGGTCTGAACTGGACCCTGGCCCCAGCGCTGGAATCACTGTAATGCAGGTAAGGGCAAACGCCTGGCTCGCCCCGGCAAAACTAAACCTGTTCCTTCATATACTGGGCCGCAGAGAAGACGGCTACCATGAGTTGCAAACCCTGTTTCAACTGCTGGACGTCGGCGATACCCTCCGCTTTGCCGCGACACCCCGGGGTGAACTGCAGCTCCACCTCATCGCGAACAGCACGGGTCAGCTCGTACCACTGGCGGACAATCTCATTTTAGAGGCGGCGCGCTTACTGCGTGATCATGTCGGCAATCCTCAGCTAGGGGCCGAAATCCAGCTGGAAAAGCAGCTGCCTATGGGTGGCGGACTTGGCGGCGGCAGCAGCAACGCCGCTACCACCCTGCTAGCACTGAACCAGCTCTGGGAGCTGGGTCTCACGCGTCAGGAACTGCAGGCGCTTGGGCTGCAGCTTGGCGCCGATGTCCCGGTCTTTATTGGGGGCAGATCGGCATGGGGGGAAGGCGTGGGAGAGAAGCTGGAGCCGGTGGAATTGCCAACCCGCTGGTATCTCGTGATCACCCCAAATTGTCTGGTTTCCACCGCCCGAATATTTGGCCATGAAGATTTGACACGGAACACTCGAGCCATCAAAATGGCCGACTTACTGGCGGGGGGGTCCCGAAACGACTGCGAGTCAGTGTCCCGAAACCTCTATCCTGAAGTCGATAAAGCGCTGAACTGGCTGTCTAAATACGGGCCCGCTAGGATGACCGGAACCGGTGCCAGTGTATTCGTCGACTTTTCTGGGGAGGAACCAGCCAGAGCAGCGCTATCGGCGTTACCTGAATACTGGCGTGGATTTGTTGCTCGAGGCGTAAATTCACTGGAACCCAGCCGGGACGCAACCTAAAATAGGACTTACAGCGTAGTACTGATTTATTGGGGTGTCGCCAAGTGGTAAGGCACAAGGTTTTGATCCTTGCATGCGTTGGTTCGAATCCAGCCACCCCAGCCAAATTTGAAGCTAGCTAACCTTGTTAGCTACAAAACTTTGGGGGTCAGCGTAAATTTTCACGGGCAAACCCAGGTTTGCAAAAGCGATGGAAAATTTACTCTGGCCCCTTTTATCGCTTTTAGCGACCGAATATCGAACCAACAAAAAAATAAAATGACAGACAGGACAGCGGCGTGGCAACCAACTTAATGGTTTTTACGGGCAATGCGAACCGCGATCTCGCGGCGGACATCGCCAGAAACATCGGGGTGCCTCTGGGTCGCGCCAGCATCTCCAAGTTTAGCGATGGAGAAGTTTCCGTAGAGCTGAACGAGAACGTTCGCGGAAAAGACGTTTTTGTCATTCAACCGACCTGCGCGCCTACCAATGACAGCATCATGGAATTGCTGTTGATGGCGGATGCCTTACACCGGGCCTCGGCCAATCGCATCACTGCGGTGGTTCCTTATTACGGTTACGCGCGCCAGGATCGTCGAGTTCGATCAGCCAGGGTGGCAATTTCAGCCAAGGTTGTGGCTGACATGATCAGCGCCGTCGGCGTGAATCGCGTACTGACTGTCGATCTGCATGCCGAGCAGATACAGGGATTCTTCAGCATTCCGGTGGACAATGTCTATGGCTCGCCGGTGCTGACCGAAGACATCGTGCGCCAGAATTACGAAAACTTGCTGGTGGTATCGCCGGACGTGGGCGGTGTGGTTCGAGCCCGCGCGGTAGCCAAACAGCTAAATGTAGACCTGGCAATCATCGACAAACGCCGACCCACCGCCAATGAAGCGCAGGTCATGCACATCATCGGTGACGTAGAAGACAGAAGCTGCCTTATCGTGGACGACATGGTCGATACCGCGGGCACCCTGTGCAAGGCCGCAGAAGCATTGAAGGATCATGGGGCCAAGCGGGTCATGGCCTACGCGACCCACCCGATTTTAAGTGGGCCTGCAATTGAGAATATAGAAGGATCCGCACTGGATTCCCTGGTGGTGACTGACACGATACCGTTGTCTGATGCTGCTAAGCAGTGCAGTCGCATTCGCCAGCTTTCCATGGCAAAGCTGCTGGCGGAATCGATTCGACGGGTCAGCAATGAAGAATCTATCAGCGCCATGTTTGATAACACCTGACGCGAGTCAGGCTTTTTAAACATCGCTGAAGACAATGGGATAGCGCAGGGCTAGCTCTGTTTTAACTTAGGTTTAACTTAAGTATTGCAAGGGTCTTGAGCACGCTGTCCTTTTTTTAACGCTTCGGAAAACTGGTCGCAAGTGTTCCGAAGACTTTTCAAGATCAAGGAGACTTAACATGTCTGCAGACCAATTCGAGCTTAACTGCTCAGTTCGAGAGGACAAAGGGAAAGGTGCGAGCCGCCGCCTGCGTCGTCTGGACAACCAAATCCCAGCCATCCTTTATGGTGGCAAAGAAGAACCCATGTCACTGAGCATTGCTCATGATGACATTTTTCACGCTACCGAAAATGAAGCTTTCTTCTCTCACATCATTACCCTGAACATCGGTAAGAAAAAAGAGAAGGCGGTTATCAAAGCGCTTCAGCGTCACCCTGCCAAGCCATTCATCCTGCACGCGGACTTCCTGCGCATCGATGAGAAGCAGGCGATTAACGTGAAGGTCCCTCTGCACTTCATCAACGAAGAAAAGTGTGTCGGCGTCAAGATCGGCGGCGGTAGCATTCGCAAGACGCTCAACGAGATTGAAGTATCTTGTCTGCCTAGCAACCTGCCTGAATATATTGAAGTGGATATGCTTGAAGTTGATTTGGGCACCACCGTTCACCTGTCAGATATCACCCTGCCTGAAGGCGTTAGCAGTGTTGCACTTTCCCATGGTGAAGACAGTGACCTTTCTGTAGCCCAGGTTGTCGCACCCCGCGGTAGTGACGGAGATGTCGACGATGCTGCACCTGAAACAGCCGACGACACAGCGGCCGGCGACGATGCTGGTGACAACGGAGACAGTTAATCTCCGCCCAACAGCCAGGTAAGCGACTATGCCGGGCGACTCCCTCAAAGTGATTGTGGGCCTGGGAAATCCAGGCCCCAGGCACGATACCGACCGCCACAATGCCGGCGTGATTTTCCTCCACCATCTGTGTAAGAGCTATGGAACTACCCTGCGCGCGGAGAATAAATTCTTTGGCGAATTCGCCTCCATCAACATCGATGGCCAGGATATCAAACTCCTGTTTCCCACCACCTTCATGAACAACAGCGGCAAGTCCGTGGCGGCCCTGTGCAAGTTCTACAAAATCGAGCCCCAGAACATGCTGGTGGCTTACGACGAGATCGATTTCGAAGTCGGCGTGACTCGCCTCAAGGCAGGCGGTGGTCATGGCGGCCACAACGGAATCCGCGACATCATCAGTGCGCTTGGCGGCAAAAAGGATTTTTATCGTCTGCGAATTGGTGTGGGTCACCCTGGTCATAAATCCATGGTGGCCAACTATGTGCTCAGCCCGCCTTCGCGTTCCGAGGCTGATGTCATCATGTCGAATATCGAAGACGCGATTCGGGTGATCCCCCAGGCTGTAAATGGCAACTGGGAAGAAGCCATGCTGCGCCTACATACTTCATGACTAAAAATTCAGGTCAGAACCAAACCTACCCTGTTAAGGATTAAGCAAACATGTCAGTTAAATGTGGAATCGTCGGACTGCCCAACGTAGGCAAATCCACCCTTTTCAATGCCCTTACCGAGGCCGGTATTGCGGCCGAGAACTTTCCCTTCTGCACCATCGAGCCCAACTCCGGCATCGTCTCTATCCCCGATACGCGCCTGGATAAGCTGGCAGAATTAGTAAACCCGGAGAAGGTAATTCCCACCACTGTAGAGTTTACCGACATCGCAGGGCTGGTGGCCGGCGCCTCCAAGGGTGAGGGGCTGGGCAACCAGTTTCTGGCCAATATCCGCGAGTGTGACGCCATTGCCCACGTGGTGCGTTGTTTCGAGGATGAGAACGTCACCCACGTGTCAAACTCCATCGACCCTGCTGCGGACATCGAGACTATTAACACCGAGCTAGCCCTGGCGGACCTCGAGTCTGTCGAGAAGAGCCTGGACCGCGTGAGCCGGGTCGCCAAGAGCGGCGACAAAGACGCACAGCGCCAGGTAGCACTGTTAGAAAAGGTCAAGGCGCACCTGGATACTGCGGAGCCGGTGCGCACCCTGGACCTCTACAAAGAAGAACTTGCGGACTTGAAAAATCTGCACCTGCTTACCATCAAGCCGGTTATGTATATTGCCAACGTGGATGAAGAGGGTTTCAGCGATAATCCTCACCTCGATACAGTCAAAAAGATTGCAGAATCTGAAGGCGCCGAGCTGGTGGCAATCTGCAACAAGCTGGAAGCAGAAATCGCCGAGCTGGACGCGGAAGAGAAGACCGAGTTTCTGCAGGATCTGGGCATGGAAGAACCGGGCCTGGACCGCGTGATTCGCGCCGGCTACAAATTACTGGGCCTGCAGACCTACTTCACCGCCGGCCCCAAGGAAGTGCGGGCCTGGACAGTCAAGGAAGGTGCCACGGCACCAGAGGCAGCGGGGGTGATCCACACCGATTTCGAGAAAGGATTTATCCGCGCAGAGATTGTCGGTTATGCTGACTACGTGGACAACGGCGGAGAGAATGGTGCAAAAGATGCAGGTAAATGGCGCCTGGAAGGCAAGGACTATATCGTCGCCGATGGCGATGTTATTCATTTCCGGTTCAACGTTTAAAATAACCCATAGATATTAAGTGCTTGCAGCGAAACTCGCCGCAGCAATCAGGAGGCCAACGTGAAATTGATCAAGGTTATATGCACTGTGTTAGTGCTTGGTTTGACAGCCGGTGTTCACGGCCAGTCACTGGAAGACGAAGCAGTCAGCTGGCTGCAGCAATACATACAGATTGACACCATCAATCCACCCGGCAACGAGACCCGCGCCGTGGATTTCCTGGCGGCCATCTTCGAGGCTGAAGGTATCGCGTATGAAACCGCGGAGAGCGCTCCCGGACGGGGTAACATCTGGGCAAGACTGGAAGGTGGCGACGAACCCGGCCTGATCCTGCTGCAGCACTCCGACGTGGTGCCCGCCAACGAAGAATTCTGGACGATCCCCGTGCTGTCCGGCGCCATTCGCGACGGCTTTATCCTGGGCCGCGGCGCTCGCGACATGAAGGGGTTAGGCACCCTGCAGCTCGCTACTTTTCTCGCCTTGCACCGCTCTGGTGTCGAGCTGAACCGGGACGTGGTGTTTCTGGCTACAGCCGATGAAGAAGCCGGCGGCTTCTTTGGTGTGGGTTGGCTGATCGAGAACCGCCCGGAGATTTTCGAGGACATCGGCATTCTGCTCAACGAAGGCGGCGGCGGCAGCCGCAGCGAAGAAGGCGATGTGGTATTTGGTGTGGAAGTCACCCAGAAAGTGCCGGTATGGCTGCGCCTCAACGCCATCGACACTCCGGGACACGGCTCATCGCCCAGAACCACCAGCGCCGTCACTCGTATTGTGAAGGCCCTGAATACCCTGCTGGAAAACCCCTTCCCGCCCCGCGTCATCGGCCCGGTAGATGAATACTTCGGTGCCCTGTCGGCAGACATGACCGAGGAATGGGCAGGTTCCTACGCCAATATTCAAGACGCTATTGCGGACCCGGCCTTCGTGGCCAAGCTGCATGCAGCACGCCCCGGCCATAACTCCCTGATCCGGGACACCTGCTCCATGACCCGCATGAGCGGTTCCACCAAGATCAATGTGATCCCCCCCACGGCCTGGGCCGAGCTGGACTGCCGCATCCTGCCGGACAAGCCCTCCGAGCAATTCATCAGCGAGCTGGACGAGCTGATCGGCTTCACTGGCGTGGAGATAGAGACCATCATGGCCTTCACCCCCGCCATCTCGGAAACCAACACCCGCCTGTTCCGGGCAATCGAATCGGTGACCCAGGAACTGCACCCCGGTTCCCGCGTGCTGCCCAGCGTCAGCACCGGTTTCACCGACAGCCACTTCACCCGGGATTTGGGGATTGTCAGCTACGGCTTTAACCCCCTGATCACCGACAGCGGCGAACACACCGGCGTTCACGGCAACGATGAACAGGTCGGCGAAGCCGCCTTCCGCCGCGCCGTGGGCGATTATTACGCCGTAGTCCGCAACGTCGTCATCGACTAGCGGAAATCTTGACTTTTTCGCCCCAAATAGCCAAAATTCGCGGCCTTTTGGGGCTCTCGCTAAGTCTTGAATGATGTAAAATTTTGTAGCTAGGGTTTCGAGGGTGCGTGAGATGGAAATTAAATTTTCAGATCGCGTGCCATCGGAAGCCGCAGTAAAAATTTTGGCTATGTAGCTCAGCTGGTTAGAGCACAGCATTCATAATGCTGGGGTCGGTGGTTCAAGTCCACCCATAGCTACCATCTTGGAAACCCGCATTGGAGACGGTGCGGGTTTTTTGTTGCTCGTCAATACTACGACGGTAGTAAGCACATCCATCTTTGGGTTGGGCTGTTGTCGTTATAACAACTGATTGATATTGACTACGGAACCAAGGCGGAATAGGTGATTTCACCATTGATCCTAGTGCCCTCTGGCTATCTTACTGTAGATCAACTCCCAAACCGATACCGCAGCTTAATCGCAACCTGCTCCACAATGCGGTTGTTCCAGGATTGTTCGAACAAGTCCTGGAATGTAAAAAAACTATTGCGCGGCAAATTAGCACCACGGGTATAGACCACAAACAGATCGGACAGCGGCGCGATTTCCCAGCGGTAGCGAGCCTGGAATGTCATTCTGCTGATAACGAAATCGTCTGGCTCAGCATCCGGATTCGGCACTTCGTGCAGATACTCACGCACAGTGGGATTAACCGTATAAAATTTGTCTTCGAAGGCCTTGAGCCCTGTCCACTGCGTGGTAAATCTTAAGCGTTGTCGTGCGGTAATGAAGTAGTTCACTTCCAGTCGCGGTGACCAGGCATGGGATTCGAAACTGGTGTAGTCGCCGTTGCCGCGATGCACCAGCAGCGCTTCACGATCTTCATAACGCAGCTGCAAATCAACTGAAAAACGGTCATTGGGACGCAGGGTAATACCCCCTATGCCTTCAGTCACCGCAGGTCCGAGATCCTCATTGCCAAGACTGAAACCCAGGCCCCAGGCGAAGGGTTCCGACACATTGGATTTGTAATTCGCCTCAAATCCAAATCGATCCGGCACATTCCAATCACCCGTGCCTCGTCCGAGGCGATCATCAACGCGTTCAGGGAAGAACTGGAACCTGAAATCCACAGAGTCAAAGTTGTTAAACTGATAACCCCTGCTAAGGAAATAGCCATTTCTGACCGGGAGACCATCGGTATTGAATTGATTAACGAGAAAAAGGCTAGTAGTGCGCTGTCTGACACCAGGCACATCAGACTCAGTGAGTGAGAATGTATAGTCCAGATTGGCTTGATCGTTGCGGGAAAGAAAGCCCATTTGATTCATATTAAACGTGTCGTCGAAATAGGTAGCGCGCAAAGTGTGCTGCACCCCTCGACGCGGTCTGAATCCGACATCCCCGGTAAACCCTGCTCCCTCTACACCTTGATTGTCACTATGGAGAAACTGGGTATCCACTACCCAACGGTTGTCCGCAGAAAAATAATGTACATCCACGCCATTGACGCTTGCCTCCTCTTCAGGGTGATCCAGCATCGTGCCCATCCAGCCAATCTGACGGCGACCGCCTCCCCCGGTATTTTCATAGAGCAGTCTGCCCACCAGGAAGTCTCTTCCGGTGGCCTGCACACCAACAACAGTGCCATCGTCCAGGGTGCCTTCGATCTGCGAATCATCTTCCGACGCAATCAACGCACCATAGCGAAGATTGCCGCTTTGTCCGGCCAATTTCATTGCGCCAAACAGGTCAGTGGGCTGACTCAAATCAGTTGGCACAACCGTGACGCCATCAGGCACCTCATAATCTGCAGCGCCACCGATGCGGCGTGTGTTAAGGACTTGAATAGGCCCACCCGGCCCACCCCCGCCGCGGGTGCGTGGCGAGGTATTATTAAAAATATCCTGACCTTCCTGGAAGAACACCCGGCGTTCCGGGAAGAACTGTTCAAAGGCAGTGAGGTTAACAATTACATCGTCTGCTTCTACGGTACCAAAGTCAGGATTCAAGGTGGCCGATAGCAAAGTGTTAGTCGTAGGTCGCCAATAAATGTCTGTGCCTACTCTGGGATCGTTATCATGACGGATGCCGTCAAAGACATTCGATACAAAAGGATAAAAAGTAAGCTGTCTTCGCGGTTCGATATCTCTGAGCTCAAACTTCATGAACGCGGACAGATATTCATTCACGGTGCGCGGCAATGGCGGGTTGGACCAGGCCTCTCCGCCGATGGAGCCCACCTGGCGCTCGAAATAAAGACCGATTTGTCGGGTATCGGCTACCTGGGGTAGAGGCATCATGGACCATGGAATGTAGTATTCCACACTCCAACCGTCATCCAGTGCCTGGGTGCGCGCGTTCCAGGCGCCATCCCACTGCATGTTCATTTGGCGCTCTGGCAGCAGCGAGGCATCAGTCATGGAATCACCCAGATTGATGCGCAGGAAAAATCCATATAGCCCAGTGCCGGAAGCATCTACTCCCACCACAAAACCGTCGCGGTTGAGCTGGGTGTCCCTGGGAGTCATCAGTGCCACTAGCGTCTCTTCAGGCTGATGATTTTTCGCACCGACGTAGATGCCCTGCTCGGTGTAGAACACACGAATATCAGTTTGATAGGGGGTTTCTGCCAGGGTGTCCGGGTTGATGACACGCATGCCATCGAAGGCTGGGATCCGGCCCCAGACGGATTCATCAAGAAAGCCATCCAACTGGATATTAGCCTCATCCCCCTCGATGCGGGTCATCTGGGGAATCGGGATCTGGGCAGTGGCCAGTGAAAATAGAGAGCAAGTAACACTCAAAAGGAGACCGCGGAGCGCTATTCCAGCCATAATCTTTCCCTGCAGGGCTTGTGGTCGAGGGCTTCTCATCTGCAACGAGAGCCGCCGTTGTTATTAGTGATTCGGCACTATATACGAAGTTGTGAAAGGACTACCCTAGCGCGCAACAATTAATTGCATTTCAGATAGCGCGGATTCGGTGAATCAGGGGTGACTCAGGGGGGCTGAGTATAGAAAATATTGGCACTATAACCAACCCGAGCTTGTTTCTGGATTTTCGGCCCGAAACCAGGGCCACGCCCGTCTTACAGCACCGCAAATACAGCAACTCTTTTCAATCACCCCAAATTAACACCGAACCCCCTTTTTCAATTCAGTGTTTCCCATAAGCTAACCGAGCTCTGCCGTGCAGAACTGGTTTGCAGATACATGAGGTAGGCGGAACAGACAGGTGGACGAGACAGACAGAATAGCCTCGCGCAAAAAAAAGCGCCCCTGCTTCCAGGGACGCTTTTCGTAATCAGCTCATTGGCTGAAGAATGTTAGTTGGTAACAAACTCTGGGTACGCTTCCATACCACAGTCGATGATATCCAGACCTTCATCCTCTTCCTCTTACGTGACACGGATTCCCATCACGGCCTTAATTGCCAACCAGGTAACCAGACTCGCCCCAAAAACCCAGGCAAAGATAGTCAGCATGCCGACTAGCTGACCCATGAATGTCGCATCGGGGTCGGACAGGAGTACGGCGAATATACCGAAAATACCCACGGTACCATGGACGGAAATTGCGCCAACAGGATCGTCGATCTTCAACTTATCGAGAGTGACGATGCTGAACACCACAATAGTGCCGCCAATTGCGCCGATTATGGTCGAAAGCAATGGCGTTGGATCTGCAGGTTCCGCTGTAATGGCTACCAGGCCAGCCAGCGCGCCGTTAAGACACATTGTCAGGTCAGTTTTTCCAAACATCAGCCTGGCAACAATCATCGCTGCTATTAATCCGCCTGCGGCCGCAGCATTCGTGTTAAGGAATACGTTTGCGACTTCATTGGCGACGCCGATACCACCGAGCTTCAGCGTTGAACCACCGTTGAATCCGAACCATCCCATCCATAGGATAAAAGTGCCAAGTGTAGCCAGAGGCAAGTTGGCACCAGGAATAGCTTGTGCCGCGCCGGTAGCGCTGTACTTGCCTTTTCTGGGTCCTAACAGGATCACGCCCGCCAAGGCAGCAGCAGCGCCAGCCAAGTGCACAATGCCTGATCCAGCATAGTCACTGTAACTTAGCTCGAACATGCCGAACACAGATTTGCCGCCCCAGGTCCATCCACCCTCAATAGGATAAATAACGCCCGTCATAACTACGGCGAATGCCAGGAATGCCCAAAGCTTCATTCTCTCAGCTACCGCTCCCGATACGATTGACATCGCTGTTGCGACGAAGACAACCTGGAAAAAGAAGTCTGATGCGCCTGCGTACTCACCCATATCGCTGAAACCGGCTTCATTGGAGGCATCGAGTACAGCTTGGACAGCAGCATCATCCATTCCAGCTACCGTGGTCACGCCGGATAAGAACAGGCCACCGTCGTACATGAAGTTGTATCCACATACTAAATACATGGTACAAGCAATCGCGAACAGGGCGACATTCTTGGTTAGAATTTCTGTGGTGTTCTTGGTGCGGACCAGGCCCGCTTCAAGCATGGCAAATCCTGCTGCCATCCACATCACCAGTGCGCCACAGATCAGAAAGTAAAAAGTATCCATCGCGTACTGTAGTTCAAATATTTGGTCTTGCACTTTAATATCCTCCGAGATTTATCCGAGCCGAAGACTCTTTAAATTTTATGCGAATCGGCCTAGATAGCCTCTTCTCCAGTTTCTCCAGTGCGGATTCGAATGATCTGCGTCAATTCAGAGACAAAGATTTTTCCGTCGCCGATCTTGCCCGAGTTCGCAGCCTTAGAAATAGCGTCGAGGGCTTGATCCAATAAATCCGAAGAAATAGCGGCTTCGAGTTTAATCTTGGGTAAAAAGTCCACCACGTACTCTGCTCCGCGGTACAACTCTGTGTGGCCTTTCTGTCGCCCAAAACCTTTGACTTCGGTGACGGTTATGCCTTGTACGCCAATCTCGGAGAGCGCCGCGCGGACGTCGTCCAGTTTGAATGGCTTTATAATGGCCGTGACTAGTTTCATTTTATTGTGCTCCTAATTGTAAAAGTTGCGGCAGCGCCAAATCGCTTCAGCGCTGCAAACGCCCCTCAAGAGATTTTGGCTTATAGTTCAAAATCCATGCTGTATCCGACAACAAATTTGATTTCATCGTTGTCGCGAGCCCCCATGCTGGCATAGTCCTCAACGCCGTCGCCGTCATCGTCATCACCGAGAGTCGTCGTGGTAACCATCGCCGAGAATCCATCTTTAGCGATACTGATATTGAAGTCCCAGTAATCATCGGTGGCACCGTTGAACGCGTACATAAAATCACCTTCATGAAAACCCGCATGCAAGCCAATTTCTGCGCCGCTTTCCAAAGGGATTACATAGTCGAGGGAAGTGTACGAAGCTTGAGCGAATCCGAAGTCCTGGCCGGGCCCTTCGTCAGGTTCAGCATTCACTAGCAGAGAAAGCGTTGCACTGAAGTTACCTACTCCAACGGTGCCATAGAGCTCGCCAAAATCGAAACCGGCATTTGAGTCGTAGTTGTAGTAGAGGTAACCGATGTCGTAGCTGATATCTCCCGCCTCACCTGCATAGCCGAAGTAAATATCATGTTCATAAGAGTAAACGTCGTCAGAATCGTATGAAACGTTGGATGCCCAGGTACCAATATAGAAACCGCTGTCGTCTGCATAGTCGATTCCACCCTGCACGGCCGCTTCATTAATCGACTGGGTCAGGCCGCGCCATATATAGTTATTGGTTA
>Ga0181564_10003798_pt1 | contig 12943 bp, 8 predicted proteins | sample 011ome_24_FD_134512 | JGI IMG/M metagenome (GOLD analysis project Ga0181564, IMG submission 134512) | Coastal salt marsh microbial communities from the Groves Creek Marsh, Skidaway Island, Georgia - 011513CT metaG (megahit assembly) | ecosystem: Environmental > Aquatic > Marine > Intertidal zone...
ACGGTCTCGCCCTGCTTCGGGTAGTACTGCCCGTCTCCCGCGCGCAAAATCTGAAGCTCGATGGCGGGCGGCATCCTGCCCACTCGTCACCGAGGTCCTCGCGCGCGTGTAGCTCGCGGGCTCGACCCGACCGCGACGCGCGTCTCCGCTCGCGCGCGTTGTCGCCCGTCACGCGCGCGCGACACAGCGGGAGCCGGCGTCCGCAATCGTGTCTAAATCGGGAGAGAAGGTTCAGTTTATGGAAATCGGGCAGCACCGCCGGACCGCAGTCTTTGATCCGAGAACGGTCTTGCGTTGCGTGCGATTATTCTGTGTGAGAGCACGCGACGGTGAACGAGAGTGTTTTCGTCAAAACTCGGAGAGCGCCCGCTAGTCGGTCCCTCGCGTTTCCCTTCCGCCCGCTCACATCTCGAGCTCCTTGCCCACGAAGGGCTTCGCCACGCCGGACTCGTCCTCGTCCTTGGGGTTGTGGATGGTGACGGTGTCGGGGATGGGGTTGCTGGGGCCGGTGCGGCCCTTGGGGTCCCAGTCGAGCATGATTTTCACCTTGATCCCGACGCACCCCTGGCGGAGCAGGACGTGACGCACGGAGGAGTCGATGTATTCGCGGACGGGGTTACCGGACGAGATCATGTACCCGTCCTTGAACTTCATCGCCTTGCCACGCTGGCCGCGCAGCTTGCCGGACACGACCACCTCGCAGCCCTTGGCGCCGTTCTCCATGATGAAGCGGAGCACGCCGTAGCACGCGCGGCGCACGGCGAGTCCGCCGAGAAGCTTGTAGCGCAGCGACTCCGCCTGCGCGATGGCGCAGAGCCCGCGGTTGGCCACCTTCTCGGCGTAGAGCTCGACGGAGCCCTCGGCGAAGCCGAAGCGCTTCTGCACCAAAGACGTGAGCTCGCGGATGCGGCGGCCCTTCTCGCCGAGCACGGACTGCGTGCGCGTCGCGCGAATGATGATCTCCGTGCGCATGGGGGTGACGCGCACCTCCACGCCCGAGTACCCATCCTCGGCGAGCTCGCGGATGAGCATCTCGTTCAGCTCGGCGAAGAACACGCCATCGGCGACGAACTGTCGAGAGGAAACGTCCAGAGAGAAGGTTCGAGACGCGCGGGTCAGCGGGCGAAAGAGGGAGAGCCGCGAACGAGAGTCGGTTTCCTTCGCGCGAGCGCTGCAAAACCCTAAAAACACCGCATCGACGGTCGCCGCGTCCGGTCGGGGACGCGCGACCGCGGGCGACGCGCGACCGCGCCGAACGCGCGATCGATCGATCGCGCGCGACGCGACCGTGGCGCCCAGGCGGCGCGTCCGCGGTCGCGTCGGTCGCTCGGCGCGTCCGAGCCGGTCGATCGAACCGCGCGCTCGCAAACCCTCCGTGCGAAAACACGCGATGGCCGTCGACGGAGAGTCGCGCGCGGGTGACGGGCGATCGTCGCCAGGACGATTCGCGCGGTCATGGTACACACCTTGCGCTTCTTGGAGATGTTAGCGGTGGACATGGTGTCGGTTAACGTGCGTGGAGCGCGCTAAGGAAAGGGCAATACTGCCGCCGTGCCCGTCCTTTTCGTGTTCAGGCTTCGTTGGCGCTTAGAGCACTTCGAAGTTTTTGGTCGTTGTCAACGCGCGAAAACGCGTCCATCAGGACCGGTGCCGAGGGACGCGAGGGGACCAGACGCTGGGGGCGCGCGGAGCGCGGCGTCCGGCTGGGACGATGGAGGCGTTCTACAAAGACGCGCTCCGGCTCGGGTGCCTGAAGGTGCGCGACCGGGGACCGGAGCTGCGCAGACGCGGCGTCCCCCGACCGCCGCGCGCGTGCTCGCCTTAGCTCACGCTCACCTTCTCCGTTTCCTCCCACGCTCGTCTCCCACCACCGCACAGGGTTTCAAGCACTTCTCGCTGCACCTCCGCGGACGCGAGGAGCTTCTGGTGACGGTGCATCACCGGGACAGCCTGGTGGCCGGCGACGCCCCCGACGCGAGGTTCGACCGCGCTCCTTCCGTTTCCGATTTCCTCCCGTCTCCGAGTCTCCGCGTCCGCGGCTTCGGTGGATGACGACACGCGTTCGACTCTTGCGCAAGGGCTCTGAGGCCGCGACACCGCTGGCGCCGCTCCTGATGCAAAGACACGCGAATCATTCTCCCGACACCCAGCCGCCGACGCGACGGTTTCCGAGACCCCAACCGCGCGTCTCTTCGGTTTCTCTTCGCTCGAGCGATTTCGCGACGAAGCGCTTCGTTCGCCGTCGCCGTCGCCGAGACGTTTCGCGCGAAAAGCTTTTCGCCTCTCCTCTGCGCGCCGTCTTCGCCTGACGCGCGCCGCGTCCCCGCTCCCTCTCTCCGCTCAGCCCGCTCGCGGAGCACCCGGCGACGACTCCGCGCTCCGCGGCGATGGCTCGCGATGCCTCGAAGAACGCGAGCGAAACGAAAAACCGGCGAGGACCGGAGGTTGGCGAGGACAGCTCCCCGCGCGCGAAGAGTCGCGGCGGCTCGCCGTTCGCCGCCGCCGCCAACCCCGCGTTCGCGCCCCGCGCCGTTTCGGGAGCGCGTTCGACGACATTCCTGGTGGGCGCGTACGCGAAGTACGACCGGCCGTACGCGTGGGTCCGCTCGGGGCCCCTCGCCGGCGTCGCGGACGACGCCGCCGAGCAGGACCTGCCTCTGGACCTGGAGTGCACGAAACGCTGGGAAGAGGGCGCGCACCGCGCGTGGGACGTCGTGGAGGAGCTGGTGCGCATGCGCGTGTTCCCCGCGCCCGCGAACGCGTTCGAGGTGGACCACGTCGCGCTTCGAAACCGGTACCCGAGAGACGACCGGTACCTGATCACGGGCGCGCTCGTCGCGTTCCTGCGCGACGTCGCGGCGGACGAGGGCGCGGCGGCGGCGGCGCGGCGCGGGGAAAGCGGCGGGACGTTTGACGCCGCGGTGACGCGCGACCTCGAGAAACTCGTCAGGCGGCACTTCGCGGACGTGCCCGAACGACTGACGCACGCGTCTTCATAGAATAGACGCGCGTGTCTTCATAGAATAACGTATGACGTATGACCGCGCGGCGCCTCCCGCTACGTCGCGAGAAACCGCGCCGCGAACTTTGCGGCCGTCGCGGCGACTGCCGCGCGAAACGCTCGCTGTGTCGGAGCGCGAGGATACGGGAGGATACAGGTGGCCCGCCACAACCAGTCGCACGGACCGGGAGCGACTTTCGCGTCTAATCTCGAACCTACCAAAAACATGTCGAGCGTCATCTGCCGTACCGCCGTCGTCCCGGCTCGCGCCTCGGTCGCCCCCCGCGCCGCCGAAGCCCGCGCGGCCGTGACGTCGGCAAACATTTGCCCTAATAAACCCCGAACCGCCGTGACCTTTCCTTCCGCCCGCGTCATCCGCGACGTCTCCGTGCGCATGGGTCGCAAGGGCATGCTCGCGGATCTCATGGATGGCGGTAACGACTCCGCGGGCGATCCCGTCGCGAAGGTCGACCCGAAGTGCCCGTGCGGCAGCGGCAAGGAATACGCATCGTGCTGCCAGCCGCATCACGACGGCACCGCGCCCGCCGAGGCCGTGACCCCCGAGGCCATCGTCCGCGCCCGGTTCAGCGCATACGTCAAAAACGTGCCAAAGTACATCGTCGCGAGCACGCATCCGGACTCGAAGGACATGAAACGCGCGGACGACCCGGCGGAGGCGAGGGAGCAGCTCGAGAAGGATGCCGCCGCGACCATGAAGAAGGTGAACTTCACGTCCCTCCGCGTGAAGGCGACCAAGGAGGGCGACGGGGAGACGTTCGTGACGTACGAGGTGTCCTACAAGGGTGCGGGGAAGAAGAATAGGGGTGGGACCAAGACCCTGGCGGAGAGGTCGAGGTACAAGAAGGCTGATGGAGCGTTCAAGTACTTCGACGCGTTGCCGCTGAACGCGTCGAGCGACATGAACGCGGTGGGCCAAATCTAACGCGACGCTCCACCGCGGAGCGTACGTCTACGCCCGTAGGCGTGTCTCGTCGATTATCATAACCGTATCACCCTTCGTCGATAGAACATCACGAACGACGACACCTCTTCGATACCTTCGCTCTCGCGTCTGCGCCACCTCCGCGCGTGCCCCGACGCGCGTTCGGCGACGACGAACGACGACGACTCTCACGCGTTCGCTCGCGGGACAGACGCGTTTCCCGCCGCCGCGCCTTGCAGCGCCTCGACGCGCGCGGCGAGCGCTTCGTTTTCCTCCGAGGTCTCGCCCATCAGCTCCAGCGCGGCGACGTGCCTGTCCTCCAGCTCGCGGAGCGCCGCCGCGAGTCGCCGCGGGTCGCCCGCCTCGTCGATCGCGGCGGTCACCGCAAGCAGCTCGTTCGCGAGCTCGCGCTGGGACGCCTCGAGGTCCTTCACGCGGCGCTCGCTCGTCTCGAGCTCGCCCTCGCGCGCGCGCAGGAGCCGCCGCAACGCCTCCGTGGCGCGATCCACCGCCAGCTCCACCCCCCCCTCTCCCCCCGCGGTCGCGAAGCGCGACGCGTCCGCGAGCACCGAGGCCACCTTTCTATCCCGCGCGGTCGGTAACGGAAGCGACGTTTCCGTCGGAAGCGACGTTTCCGAACGAAGCAAAGCCGGCGAAGAAGAGGTTTCCTCGCGCGCCGTCGCCAGCTCCGCCTCGAGCGCGCGCGCGCGCGTCTCGAGCGCGTCTTCAACAGACGCCCACTCGCGGCGCTCGCGCTCGCGTTGCGCCGCCGCAGCCTCGGCGTGGCCGCGCTCCTCCGCCAGCTGCCGCCGGAGACGCGCCTCCTTCTCCCTGCTCTCCTCCTCCGCGGCGCGCGCGGCGCCCTCCCTGCGCGCCGCGGACTCCGTCGCCTCCGCCGCCTCCGCCATCGCCGCCGCCGCCGCCGCGCGCTCGGCGGCGAGCGCCTTGCCGAGCGCGCTCAGCTCGGCGCGCGCCTCGGCCATCTTGGCGCGCGCCTCTCTCGCCGCCGCGCGCGCCTCCGCCGTCTCCTCCGCCGCGCCCGCTGCGCGCGCCTCCGCCTCCTCGCGCGCCTTCTCCGCCGCCGCCGCGCGGCCGCGCGAGGCGCGCTCGGCGGCGGCGCGCGCCTCGGCGGCGTCGCGCTCGCCCGCGCGCATCGCCTCGATTTGCCGGAGCAGCGGCCTGGTGCTCTCCGGCAGGCGCTCGGCGAGCGCCTGGTGGCGCGCCTCGCTCTCCCGCCACCGCGCCTCCAACTCCTGCATCTCGCCCGCCGCGCGCTCCTCGCGGCGCGCCTCCCTCTCCGCCGCGCGCGACGCCGCCTCGCGCAAACCCTCCGTCTCCTCGCGCAGCGCACGCTCCCTCTCGCGCGCCTCGCGGAGCTCGGATTGAAGCTGCGCGCGCGCCTCGGTATCCGCCCGCGCCTCCGCCGCCGCCGCCGAGCGCGTCTCCGCCGCCGCCGCCGAGGCGAGCGCCTCGGCCCGCGCCTCCGCGGCGCCGCGCCGCGCCACCTCGTCCTCGAGCCTTGACTCGACGTCCGCGCGCGAAGCCTCGAGCTCGCGGATCCGCGCGGCGCGCGCCTTGACGGCGCCCTCGAGCTCCGCCTGGCGCTTCGAAAGCGCCTCGCCCTCCTCCGCCCACTCGCGGAGCTCGCGCTCCTTCGCCTCGAGCCGCGTGGCCAGGTCCGCGGCATCGGGGGCGCCCGCGGGGACGGTGGAAGCGGCGCGCAGAGCCGCGAGCTCGCGCCGGAGCTCGGACGTCTCCGCCTCGCGCGCCGCCGCCGCGGAGGACGCCGCGGACAGAAGCTGCGCCTCGCGCGCGGAGAGCGTCTCGCGGAGCGTCCGGAGCTCGGCGTCGCGCGCGTCTCGTTCCGAAGGCTCCGAAGGCTCGCTCGCCGAGTCGGACGCCGAGCCGGGCGCGGAGCGCTTTCCGGTCGGCGTCGTCGACGTCGACGTCGCCGCGTCTTCTTCCGGTCGCTGGGCGCGCGACGCGTCCCGCGCCTTCTCGGGCGAGACGGACGCGACGGAAGGCTCGGCGGCGGCGGCGGCTTCCGGGTCCGGTTCTCCGTCGGTGGAAGCTTCCGCCGACGGCGCGGTGGACGCCGCGGAACCGTCTTCCGGTTTTCCGGAAGACGGTTCCGCGGCGGAAGGTTCCGCGGCGGTGGTCTCCGCGCCCGTCTCCGCGTCCGGGTCACCGGACTCGCCCGACATCCAATCCAAGCCGTGCCCCGTGGACGGGGGGTGTCCCGCGTCCAAGGATTCGAGTTCCTTCGCCATCTGTGACGCTTGCTCCGCAGCCTGCTCCGCGGCCAGCTGCGCCTGCTCCGCGGCGTACGACGCCGCGGCGGAGACATCGAAAGCACTGGCTTGTTCCGCGGCCTGCTCCGCGGCCAACGACGCTTGCTCCGCCGCGTAGTTTGCCGCCGCGGTGAGGTCTATCTGGTTGGCCTGCTCGGCCAGTGAGTTCAAGCTGGCGGTGATATCCATGTTTCCCATGCCCCAGTCCGAGCTGGTGCCCCAGCCCCAGCCGGAGCCATCGCCCTCGGACTTGCCCTCGCCCGACATCCGCGCGAGGCTGATTGTGGTCGAGCGGAGGAGCGGTCTCGTTGTTGGAACTCGAAAACAGATTCAAAACATCATCAGACTCGCCACGGAAGAGTTGGCACTCTCGCGCGCGCGCTCGCGATGGCGGCGCCCCCGCCCCCACAGGAGTCGTGGGGGCTGGACCCGCTTTTCTTCGCGAACGTGAAGGTGACCGCGGGCGAGGTGGTGGGGGAAAACCCCGCGCTCGTGCCCGCGGAGGGCACCAACCGCGGGGTGCACTTCTTCCACGGGAGGCCGACGAAGCGATACGAGCTCATGGGACACGTCGTGACGCTCATCGTCCGGGACAACAAGACCATCTTCACGCGTACGTGACGCGCACCCCGACCCCGTCTTCGCGTCCGCGCGCCTCGCCGCGAAAGACCCGCCCGCGCACCGCTCGTCACGCGCGCATCACGGCACCCGGACGGCTCCGACTGACCCCATCAAACTTCGTCACCGTCGTCACCGTCGTCACGCGTCGCGCGCGCGCAGTCGACGACGGCTCCGGGTGCCTCGAGTGCGTGGTGTGGCTCAACTCCGCGGGCGACGACGGCGGCGCGACGCTTACCGCGGGCGGGGGGGCCGTTTCCAACGGCGACTTCAGCATAGACCTGAGGGCTCTGCGTCTCGGGGCGCTGGTGCGATGCCAAGGCCGCGTCGCGGAGTACCAGGAAAAACTCCAGCTGAAAGTCGACGCCGTGCAGCGCTGCGACGACGCAAACGCCGAGCCGCTGTTTTGGCTCGACCACGCGCGGTGCGTGCCGAACATACGCGCAGAGCGCGCGGCGAGCGCTGGCGAACCAGGGAACGCGGCATGAAGCGGTGACGCGCGTGGACCGATCGAAGCAGTGAGAAGAAATCGAATCGAATACGTACGTAACGTCGTTCTTAGAATTAGAAAAAGAGCGTCGTTTCGGCGTCGTCACTCGTCGTCGTCGTCGACGAGCGCCTTGCGTCGTTTCCGCGAAGGCGCCTCCGCCTCCGTCTCCGTCTCCGTCTCCGTCTCCTGCGGCGGCGGTGTCGACGTCCTCGGTTCCAGCCCGCGTTTCTTCCTGCTCTTCGCAGCGAGCGCCTCCATCGCCTTCTTCGCCTTGTCGTTCTTCTCCGCCGCCGCCTCGGGCTTCGCGCGCGCGCGACGGCCGGAGGGCGCGGGGTCCTCCTCCGCCGGCGAGTCGTCCCGCCCCTCCGGCTCCGCCGCCGGCTCGGCATCCTGCGCCGCGCCCGGCGCCTCCTCCTCTTCCGTGTCCGTGTCCTGCGCCTCCTCCTCCTCCTCCTCCGAGTCGGAGAAAAGCCCTGTGGCCTTGAGCGCGGCCTTCTCCTCCGCGGTCTTGGGCTTGGCGAGCTCGGCATCCGGCGCCGGCACGTCGTCGTCGTCCTCGTCCACGTACTCGGCACCCCCGCCTCCGCCTTTCCCGCTCCGGCCCTCGGCCGCCGCCTCCGCCTCGCGCTCGCCGGCGGTGCGCGCCATGTACTCCTCGTTGGAGCGCTTGAACTTGTCCCGCGCGGCCGCGGCGGCGGCCTCCTCGGCCCTGCGCCTGAGCTCCTCGTCCGCGCGCGCCTTCGCCTTCTCCATGGCGAGCTTCTCCATCTCCGCGCGCCGCTCCGCCATGAGCGACTCGCGCTTGGCGTGGAACGCCGCGTCCTCGGCGCGCGCCTTGGCGAGGTGCGCCGGGAAGTCCTTCATCTGACCGCGGCAGAAGTCCGCGTGCGTGCGCACCTTCGATTTGTCGAACCCCAGCTTCGCGCTCGCGCGGCGCTTGCGCTCTTCTTTGTCGCCGTCGTCGCCGCCCGCGATTTGCGCCGCGTTCGCGACGGTCAGGAGCTGATCGAAGATGGACCCCGCCAGCGTCATCTCGTCGATGGCCGTTTGCACCCGCGCGGCTTTCGTGCCGCCGTCCTCGGCGACGCCGCCACCCGCGATCTTCTGGCCGGCGCGCAGCAGCGTCTGCATCTCGCGCTGCGCCTTCTCCTGGATCACATACGCCAGGTTGAATCGCAGCCGGTGGTTCCAGGGCGCGACGTGCAGCGCGCGCCGCAGCGTCTTCTGCGACTCGGGCAGCCCCGCGGTTCCGCTCTCGTACGCGTTGCGCGCCTGGTACAGCATCACCGAGGGGTCCAGGTTGTGGAAGAACTTCGCCTGCGCCTGCGCGTAGTGCCTCGCGGCGGCGTCCCAGTTCCCCTTGGCGTGCTGGATGTGCCCCTGGTTGATCCAGATGTCGGGGAACTTGCTCGCGCGGTCCTCGGCGGCGCCGTTGGCGTCGGCGTCGCCCTCGCCCCCCGCCGGCGCCGCGCGCAGCCCCTCGGCCACCATCTGGAACGTCTCCTTGGCCTCCTCGATCTTGCCCTTCTCGGCGAGCAGGATGCCCAGCCCGTTGGCGGCGAACAGGTTGGACTCGCTCTTCTGCAGCGCCTTGGTGTACATCGTCGCGGCGTACTCCAGGTGTTCCTTCACCGCCTTGGAGGACTTCTCGTCCGACGCGGCGCGGTTGCGGTTGCCCGCGCTCTGCGCCCGCATCGCCTGGTAGTACGCCGCGTTGGCCACCGAGATCATCGCGTACTCGTCCGTGGCGTGCGTCGCCGCCTTGGGGTCCTTGCCCGCCGCCGCCGCGAGCTGCGCCGCCTGCGCGCCCAGCGGCTTGTGCGCCGCGCGCAGCAGCTTGAACTGCGCCTGCGCGTCCGCCCACCGGCCCTGCTTCATCAGCAGGTGCCCGAGGAACGCCATCGCGTCGGTGTCCGCCGCGTCCGCCGCCAGCGCCTCGCGCGCCAGCGCCGTCGCCGCGTCGAAGTCGCGGCGCTCGGCGCGCATGCTCGCCAGCCGCAGCAGGCACTCCGTCATCTTCGGCGACGCCACCAGCAGGTCGCGGTACCGCCGCTCCGCGTCCGCGACCATCCCCCGGTCCTCCACCAGGCGCGCGAGGTTGAACGCCACGGGCAGAGCCGCCTCCGGCGTCTTCACGCGCGCCGCCGAGACGTCGAGCGCCTCGCCGGTTTTTTTGTAGGCGCCATCATCGCTCTCGGCGTACGCCGCCGCCAGCGCGCGCAGGAACCACCCGCGCGCCTTCTCGAAGCGGCCTTCGTGCGCGCCGCGGCCGGTCATCGCGCGCAGCACGCCGCAGTTGTTCAGGAGCGCCGCGGAAGGTGCGCCCCCGGGCGCCATCTCCGCCGCCCGCTCGTACGCCGCCGACGCCTCGGCGTACTCGCCGGCGCCGAGCAGCGCGTCGCCCAGCTCGAGGCGCGCGGCGAAATCCGACGCGTCGGCGTCCGCGGCGCGGCGCAGCGCGGCGGCGGTCTCGGCGTCGCGCCCGGCGCCCGCGCCCGCCTTCCCGACGGACACCATGCCCCCGCCCGCCGCGGCGGAACGTGCGGCGTCCTCCGCCCGGCGCAGGTGCCCGTACACGCGCACCACCGGGTGGCTCTCGGGGAAGGCGGCGCGCGCCTGGTCGGCGTACACGCCGGCGGCTTTGCGGTCGCCGCGCGCCAGCGCAACCTGCGCCAGCCCAAACGCGGGCGCCGCGAAGGTTTCGTCCAGCTGCGCCGCCGCCTGGTACAGCGAGCGCGCGCCCGCCAGGTCGCCGCTCCTGTGCGCGGCGCGCGCGCGCGCGTACGCAGCCTCCGCCCTCAGCCTGTCCGTGGCGCCGGCGCCGCCGCCGGCGCCGGGCGCCGCGACGGTTTCGGTGAGCAGCCGCACCGCGTCGCCGGAGGGCGCGTCGGCGACCAGGAAGTGCTTGGCGAGCGCGACGCGCGTCGCCGGGTTGTGCGGGTCCACGTTGAACGCGCGCTCCAGGTACTGCAGCCCGCGCTCGATGCCGGCGTCGTAGGCGTCGTAGGAAGACGCGCCGTCGCCCGCCTCGAGGTCGCCGGCCGAGCTCGGCGACGCGCCGTGCAGCTCGGCGAGCGCCGCGCCGAGAAGCGCGTCCGGGTTTTGCGGCTCCAGGCTGAGAGCGCGCTCGAACGCCTTGAGCGCCTGCGCGAACTGCCCGAGCCGGAGCTGGCACGCGCCTATGCCCAGGCGCACGCTCGCGGGCGCGCCCGGGTGCGCGCGCAGCGCCCTGCGGTACCACTGCAGCGCATCCCCGAACTGGTCGCGGCGGAACAGGAAAAGCGCCTTCCACAGCATCGGGGCGATGTTCTCCGCCCCGTCGTCCTTGAGGTTGCGCGCCGCGTCTAGCAGCTTCTCCGCCTCCGCGGTGTCGCCGCGCGCCATCTTGAGGTGCGCCATGCCCAGCACGGGCAGCTGCTCCTCCTTCTCGCCGGGCGCGCCGTTGCGCCGGATCAAAGAAGCCTGGTTCAACAGACTCTCGGCGCGGTGGAAATGCTCGTCGCGGTTGATCTTGTCAACCTCCGCCGAGCCGAGGTTGGTGTAGTACGACGCGAACGCGCACATCAAGCACGTGCGCTGGTACTTGGCGTCGGGGTAGTACTCCTCGATCTCTGTCGATGCGCGAAAAGTCGAAAGCGTTCGCGGAAGGGAAAGCGCGGAGGTCAGCGATGGGGTCGGCGTGACTCGGGGCGTCCTCCGGCGGACGCGGGCGCGTGGATCGCTCGCGATCGCGAGACCGCAGGCGCCGGGATCGGCGCGATTTCGTCGCCGCGTCGATCGGCGCTTCACGCGAGCGCCGACGCGCAGAGAAACACTGTCCGTGATCACGCACCTGGCGAGCAACCCGTCTCCAGAATCGCACGGAAGTGTTCCTCCTTGCCCCTCTGCAGGTACGCCTTGGCGAGGTCCAGCCACAGCCCCAGAGGACTCAACTCGGCCTGCAGGAGGCCGAGCACGTCGTCCACATTCTCGGGAAGGTCGTCGACGTTGAGGGCCACCGCCTCGTCCGTCCCGGAGATGGGGATGTAGATGGACTCGCCCGCGACGTACGTGCCCGTATCCATCGCCATCGCGCTGTGCCTCCTGATCGGGGACACGCGCGGCGAGCAGTGGCTGCGCGGCACGCAAACCCCAGCGAATGCGCGATGATCTCAACTCGAGAAAAAAGCGCGAAGGCCCATAGACTAAATACTCATACGTACCGTACGGCGTGCGCCGAAGTCGCGGAGCTTCGCTAATCCCGAAGAAGAGTCGAGAGGCTTGCCGCGCACACAAGCGACAACGGGTGGCGCACGCGCCGATTTCGGGTCCCGCGGTCGCCATGCGCACCGGCGGCCTCGCTTCGATCGCCCTGGTCTTGTGCTTGGCGCTTGGTGAGCCCGCGGGCGCGGGCTTCGGGCGCGCGGACGCGACGCCGATCCTCGCGCCCAGCGCGCTTCCCAAATCCCTGGCGGGGTCGCTGGCGCTCGCGTCGCTCCCCCTGGCTCGCGCCGCGACACACCTGCGCGTGGACTCCGACGCGGGCATCATCCGGTCGCTCTCCCTGGACAGCATTCCGGAGGACGCGGTCAAGTTCAGCCTGCCTGTGCAGCACCCCGGCGCGCGCAAGCCCATCGTCCCGAGCGACGAGTCGCTCTTCCTCGCCAAAGCCTCGGCGAAGGCGCGGTGGGCCAGGCGGCGCGCCTGGACGCACCTCGGCGTGCTGCTGGACGCAGGCGCGGAGAACACCACGCATAGAATGCGCGACCTGCCCTCGTACGGCCTGGACCGACCTCTGCACGCGGGGGGGGGCGAGGCGGAGGGCGATCGGGGCGTTCGGGACGGCGCGCGAAAAGAAAAGCAAAGAGTCCTGCGCCCCGAGCCGGCGCTCGCCGTTTTGTTCGACCGGTACGGCGGCGTGGAGAAGGCGTTCGACGTGTTGCTGCGCTCGACGCGCGAGAACCCGCGCGATCCGGTGATGTGGAGCGACCTGGGGAACGCGTACCGCGTCAAGGGTGAGAGCGAACTCGCGGTCGAGTGCTTCGAGCGCGCGCTGCGCGCGCAGCCGCACCCCGACTTCTACCTCAACCTGGGAGGCGTGCGGTTCGTGATGGGCGAGCCCGAGGAGGCCATCCGCCTGTTCACGCTCGGCCTGCAGATGAACCCGAGGCACACGCTGCTGCAGTACAGCATCGGGAACGCCTACGCCAGCCAGGGGCGGACGGAGGAGGCGGTGCGGTCGTTCGAAGCCACGCTCAGGATCCAGCCGGACTTTGGCGCCGCGCGGGCGAACCTGGACAAACTGAAGAAGGAGATGCGCGGGCGCTGGTTGCCCAGCGGCGGCGTCGCGGGCTCGTGCGCCGCGCTCTTGGCGCTGTGCGTGTTCGTGCAGCGGTCGGTGAGCGCGTTCGTGCTGGGGAGCGTGGCGGTGGCGGAGGGGCGCGTGCGGAACGTCGAGCGGCACGGGCGGGTCCTGGGCGGCGCGATGAACGCGCTCGGGATGCGCCCGCCGCAGACGCCCGCCGCGCACGCCGCCGCCGCCGCCGCCGCGCGCGGGCTGGAGGAGCGGAACGGGGGAAAGCACAACAGGCACGGCAACGGCCGACACCACAAGAGGCACT
>Ga0181564_10003802_pt1 | contig 12934 bp, 6 predicted proteins | sample 011ome_24_FD_134512 | JGI IMG/M metagenome (GOLD analysis project Ga0181564, IMG submission 134512) | Coastal salt marsh microbial communities from the Groves Creek Marsh, Skidaway Island, Georgia - 011513CT metaG (megahit assembly) | ecosystem: Environmental > Aquatic > Marine > Intertidal zone...
AAACAAAGAAATCCGTCGTGCGACGTCGGGAAAGCAAAAAATGGACCCCCAAGCACCGTATTTAAGCTTTTTTTAAGCCTATCATTTTTCGCGCGAAATTCCACGCCCGCACATTTTCGTTCGGAACATGGGTATCGCGCACGCGAACGACATCATCATTACGCGCGGAGGGAAAAGAAGAGATAAGAGACGACGTGACGTGTCCGCGAGAGACCGCGTCGTGGACGTCCAGTCGGACGCGTGCGTGGTGCATCGTGCGTCGTCGATCGCTCGCCGACGCGCGACGACGACGCCTGGATCGCGCGCGAGAGTTCGCTTGGATCGCGCGCGAGGGGGGGCGTGGAGGTCGGTCGGTTGGTCGATTCGCGCGGTATTTATTTGCTCGTTCGTCGTCGTCGGAGGAGGAGGAGGACGCGTCTCGTCGTGAGTGACGATGTCGGAGTCGGTGCTCACGGCGAGTGAACCCGTCGGGCCGGCGCAGGCGCCGGCGGACGCGGCGGCGGCGCCGGCGAGGGAGACGATTGGGGCGTTTTCGCTCGCGCGGGCGAAGAGTTCGGTGCAGAGACGGAGTCAGTCGAAGCGGGAGCGGCGCGGGGAGACGACGAAGACGCGGTTCACGGAGGTGACGACGGTGGCGGGCGCGTGGGAACGCGGGAGCGATGGTGCGGCGGATGAGGACGTCGATGGGTCGGCGCGGGAGAGAGACGACGCGAGACGTTTGCGAAAAAGAGAATCGGTCAAGGTGAACATGCTTCGCGCGAGGACGTTCAAGGCGATGAATGGGGGCGGCGGCGCGAGCGGGCGCGGCAATGGTAGGGTGTTCGTGGACGTGGAGACCGGGGATAGTTTCGTGTCCACGGGGGAAGTCACGAGCGTGGATGAGAAACGGTTCCGCGAACTCGACGCCGAGGGCGTGTTGGAGGTGGTGAAACTCGTCGAGGGAGGCGAGCCGGTGCTGATGAGTTCGGTGCAACCGTCGCTGTTGGAGAATTTGTCCACTCTTCCAGTGCAGGTGGAAGTCGGATGGGCGGGTGATTCCTGGCGCGCGTTGCTTCGAATGTTGATGATCGCGTCGTACGACGACGTCAATCGACTTCGATTTACTCGAGGTTTGGACGCCGCGATGCACTTTCTCAGCGGCGCCGAATCCTTCTTGCTCGGATCCGTCATCTCGGCGTACGAGTCTGGAAACACCAGTGATCTCAACCGATTGCTTCGTCATGCCTTTTTGAATCGCAACGTCAGTCGAGTGCTCGTGCAGCAAATGTCTCGTTACGACATTTTCTGGCACACGCACTGGTCGGTGAAATTTAACAGAATGATGGACGCGTTCGGCACCGTTCCCGTGATCGGATTCACCGGTTTCCCATCCTCTGAAAACTTCCAAAACACGCGAAACTTTGTCGTTGGCTCCTTCTTCCGCGTGTTTCTCGGTCAAGGCAACTGGATCACTCGTGTTCTCACCGGACGCGAGGCGCTCATCACCGACGATCCGAACGTCGTCGCGCAAAATCTCGCCGCGGAGACGAACAGTTTCGAGGCATCCAACCTCGCACAACACGGTGCGTTTGTCGGACGCATGAAGACGAACGAATTCCGCGCCAATCATCGGTTACCGACGGATGAGAGCGTCGTTCGTACCTTTGCCGTGTCGCCGTCGAGCACGCTTGTGAACAACGGCGTCGTGCACGTGGTGTCGCAGTTGGCGAGACATTGGCACAACATGCTCGACCAACCGTACGGTAACTTTGCGCATCAACGCCAAGAGCAGCTGAATCCGTTGGAGACGCTTCGATTCCACATGCCCGTCGTCTTGTTTACTCTCGCCAATTTGCGAGGCTTGAATGCGTGGGACTCCACCGTGTTGGCGCCCGTGCTCAAAAAGTTGCAAAACATCCCGCCGGTGGCCAACGCGGTGATGATCAAGCCCATCGTTCGTATGATTTCTAAGGAGCTCGCCGCGAACGTGTGCGGCGGAAGTAAGATAATTTACGATCCCTTTAAGAGTTGGTTGAAAGCCATCGAGAGGAGTCTCACGCGGTTGGACGAGGAAGCGCAACAAGTCGCGTTGATCTGCAGCGCGGTTCAGAATGGCGTCGCAATTGGACACAGCGTGATCGCGCAAAGTAACTTCATCGCGCCGACCGAAGCGCAAATGAAGCAGGCTGTGCACTCTGTGTGTCGCGGCGAGCCCGTCAGTACGAAGTGCGGCGTCACTGAGGTGCAAGTCAAATCGGCTCTCAATTTGCTCGCGCCGAGAGACAAGCGCATGCTCATTCAACTCGTAAAGAACGGTTACACAAATTCTAAAGCTGTCGTGTTACTCACATCGAGAGCTTGCACACTCCTCAGACGCAACGTCAGACGGGACGCGCTGTCCAAGACAATCGTCAACATGTCGAAGGGTGACGAAGTTGCGAAATTTGACACGAAAAAGGCGTACTGGGTCAAGGATCAGTACGACGTCGGCCGCGTGTATATTTTTGAACGCGAGAATACGGACGGAACCTGCAAGTTTACGGATCGCGCCACGCGCGCAGAGCACTGCTTCGACTTGTCAAAGTCCACACTCAGCGCGTACAAGTATGTCGAAGTTGGCGAGTCGATCGTTCGCGCGCAAAAGGCGTTCATGACGATCGAATTAGACCATGGCACGGTTTTCTCTTACGCTTCATTCATGGAGTTGTCCTTCTTGCGTTCGCCACTTCGACAACTGCTGGTATTGTCACAATTCCACTGCGAAGAAATCGACGATGCTCGTCTCAATGTCTTATCAGCCATCAAGCACTCTGCGACGCGAACCGAAGTGACCGTGAAAGAGCTGAAACTTGGTCAGCAATACTTTGTCTACGAGGAGAAATCGTACACGCCTTTCTTGTTCGACGAAGCTTTGCAAAGTGATGAGGCGCGCTTGTCGGCGCTCAAAATGAAGAAGATTGTCACCGTGCCGCCGCAGTCGATGATTGTCATCGGAGGCGGTCCGACTGGTTTGCTCACAACCCTTCACTGCCTCGAAAACGTCTTGTTAAGCGATGGCGTCATGCGCATCTATGAATCGCGCGATGCTTTCACTCAGGCTGGCGCAACTTTCGAAAGAGCGCAGATTGTTCGACTGGACGCGCGCTGGATCGCGTGTCTTCGTTTCCATCTCGGTACAATTTACGAGGATGTTTTCATTCCAACCCCGGGTGATACGAGCTCACACTACGGCAACGTGCTTCCGTCGCAAGGCTTCATCGAGATCACCATCAAGGATTTGGAGAATATGATGAACGTGGGCGTTTCGCAACGTCTCTCTCGTGGATTGCTGACGCAAGATACGAATAGCGGCGCGCAGTACGACGTACGACAAAACAAGCTGATCAAAACGGGCAAGGCGCTCAAGATTACTGACTTGATTCTGCGTAAAGTCAATAACGAAGGATCTCCATCCGATGAACCCTTCTCTTGGAAGGTGGTCGACGTCGTGTACAACAAATCTTACTTGGCGACGGATCTCAAACTCGGTGAAGTTTATTCCGTGTACATCTTGGATCAACAGCAATGCTTACCGTATCGACTTGTCGGTGTCAATATCGACAAGGAATTCTATGAATTCAAGTCAATTAATTCCGCGTACGACGACTTTGCGTGCTTTGCAAATAAGCTGCCGTCCGTCTATCACAAGGATACAAAGGCACACTCTTTGGTGGAAAGTTTGGTCATCGAATCTGTCATTCGCGGAAGCGACGGAAAGTATGTGCAAGAGGTGCTGCCTTACAACGAGATTGCCTCACAGAAGTTTGAGCTGGACATCGAGCACTACCACGTCGTCGAGGCCATCGGTAAGCCCGCTGGCAGTCCGGTGCACTTTGCAATCACGCAGACCGAGCCGTACGGCGTGGCTTGTCTCGCGGGACTCAAGGTGAGCCAAGGCATGCACAACTTTGGTAACTCGAGATGGCGCAGCAGAGTGGTCGATGACATTCGCAGTCACACGGATCAGAACACTCGCATCGTCGGTGACTTTACCAAGGTTGTCAACTCTCAGAAAATCACGAAGAAGATGCTCAAATTCATCACCAAGGATGTCGATTGGCGTCTCCACTTTGAGCGTCTCATCAGGGATTGTGGATTTTCTGCGGAAATGCCAGAAATTTGGCAGACGATGTGCACGCTCGTCAAACAACACACAAAGCAAGCTCCCTACGTCCGACGTCATCTGCAGACGCGCTTCTTCGAGACTGGCGACAACTTCTACCTCGGTATGGAGTTGACGAGAGAATACGACGAATGGAAAACGAAGACAGTTGATTCATTGGTCAAGTCTACGCTCACGTGGAACTCCAAGCCGAAGAACGCACAAGATATTAAGAAGAAAGAGGACAAGTTACGAAACCTGAAGGGTGCCCTCACCAGATCGATCGACCGTCTCTGGTACGACGCAACTCTCGAGACAATTCGCTTCGGCGACGTGTACAACCCAGGTGGACAGCAGTTCATTCCTCGTCTTTATTTCATCGATTCGTTGACTCCGGTCACTCTTGGGTCTTTGCCTGAATTCGAGAGCTTTAGAGTCGTCGACCAACCGAACGACCGTTACGATATCATCATGACTGGTGTGTCGGGCGCCGTCGTGCGCAACGTCGAAGGTTACGTTTCCAAGATGTCCAACTCCACCATGGTGTATCGAGGAAGTAACCTCACTCGAGCGCCAAACGGAAACACCGAATCAAAGGTTTCGATGGCGACGTTCCCCGTGGCGCACTACGTCAATCACCGCACGATGCGCTTGCGCTCGGACAGCAAAGATAAGGGATACGTCTTCGCTTTCTGCGGCGATGAACAGAGCACCCCGCACTTTATGCGTTACTCTGGTCTTACCGGTGCGTGCGTCAACAGTATGCTCTTCAACAACTTTATCGGCGACGCGATTATCGGCGTAGCGTTCCAAGATCGCTTCCGCACGTACTCGAGCTCGACCAACTGGTCGAACGGTGAAGTCGTCACGCGCGGTACCGGCGCCAACTACGGCGTCGACGGTTTCCTTCGACCGTCGTTTCCGTACAAGGAGGGCGTCCGCTATCTGTATTCGAAGTACATCGAGTGTCGCGAGAGCGATAATGACATCGCTCAACTGCTGACGGATGACTGGAAGGTGAAGTTCTGTTCGGCTCTCATCCCCAGAGGCCTCGAAGACAATCAATCGTACCTCTCCGCGCTGAGCGAGCAAATGTCTCACGTCATTTACGAAGTCTTCATGGAGGAGGTTGGCAAGGATCCCAGCTTCACCGGCATGGAGTTGTGCGATCGTCTCGCCGAGGCGAACGACAAGGTCGGCGAGAGCGACGAACCGTGGCGAGAACTTCTCGAACGCGCAAATATTTCCGACGACGTGAAAAAGATGCTCACGGAAAAACACGTGTGGATCGCGAACAGCTTGGATGCATTGACGCAAGAGCTCATCGAGTACGCCTTATTCTTGCGAGAAAATGGATTCCGTTTCACGAGTTACGCGGAAAAACAGCCGAATCCGGTCGACTCCGTCATCGACAGCACCTCTGTCGAAACGCAAGCTTTCGCCGAAGGTCTCACCATGAGCGCGGCGCTCGCCGCCGCGGCGCTCGTCTTGTCGACTTCGAATCCGCTTCGCGCCGCCGTGCTGTCCGCGTTCACGCCGATCGTCGCCTTCGGTACCATCACCGGGGCGAGTCGATACAAGAACAGAAACGAAGAGTGGCTCGTCGCGTACAAGGACAATTTGTTCGAGCAGGCTGAACGAGGCGCGTACGACGTCATGTCGCGCGATGCTCAAAAACAGTCTCTGCACGCGAGTCCGTACGTGAACGACTTGCGATCCATGATGGATGCGTTCGTCAAGATGTGCGCGTATTACAACTTCCCCGAGCCCAAAGAATTGTTGTACCACTTCGAAGCCTTCGTGGAAGACGTGCACGGCGACAGAGCGTGCTCTGAATTCGACGAGTATCTCGTGTCGGTGGCCATAGCGGAGACGTTTTACAAGAGCGCGTATCTTCAAGATCACCTCGTGAAGATGCACGAAGTCGTGCGAGACATGATGTACTGGCGGTCTCAGAGCAGTGAACCCGGAACGGCTGTTGATATGCAGGCGCAGTGCTTATTCGAGCGCGTCGTCGTGCTTCGTCGCGTGCTCGAAAAGTCTATTCGTCGCGGTCACATCAGATTTGGCTTCATCAGAACGGGCAATTACTCCAAGTCTCACGTCGGTGACCTCGTCAAGTTCTGGATAAACATCCTGATGTACCCAATCTTGCTCTTTCGTCGTGATGATGACTTGTCGCCCTCAAACGCTCGCGACTCGGCCAAGGCGTGGTACAAGCCGGCGAACATCGCCATCACGGAGACGGCGAGGGACGCGCGAGCGCTCGCGGAGCGCGCGAGTCACGCGAAATTGGCTCGCGCAGCCTTTGATCTGGAGAGCTTCACCATCGCGTCGAACGAGAGTTACACCGCGAGTTTCATCATTTTGTCGGCGCTTCTCTCATTCTGCACGGGTATCGTCTTCACGATCGGTAACATCGCCGCTCGCGTCAAGGTGCAAAAGTGGTCCACCGACTTGACCTCGGCGGGTTCGTACTCGTTCGGTCTCGTCACCCCGCTCTCCGCCATCTTGGCCCTGTTCTGGTTATCTCGAGTCCAGTTCCACATCATTCGTCTCGCGTTGCTCCTCAACACGAAGATGAAACCGTTATCCGACGAACCGCGCGGCAAGTTGAAGAGTTGCATCAAAATGGCGCTCGCCCAGGGTCTGTTGACGCAAGTGAGAATGTGCATCGCTCTCGCGACCGCCGTCGCCCTTCCGTGGGCGCTCTGCGTGCGTGAAGCCTCTACTTTCGGTCTCACCTTCACCGACCGATCTGAGGACGTTCCCTTCTACATCGCCTCTGCCGCCGTCATCGCCTCCGTCGTCTCCTGGTTCGTCTTCTTTTGGAAGGAGTACGTCGTTCGCTACAACCTCCCGTCCAAGCTCGGGCAACACGTCTGCGCCGCCTTTCTGGACGACATCGAACACAACCGACAAACCGTCGACATCCCTCACTCCTCCACCCTCGATCACCACCGTCTCGAACGCACGACGTGGGAATACGCCGCTCGGGTCTTCATTCGCAAGTATCGATTCGACGCCGTCTTCGGCGCCGACCGCTTCGGAAGTCTCCTCCAGTACGTCCAATCCGGAGCAGTCGTCTCCGCCCGCGGCGAATCGCCGATGTCCGTCTGACGCCCGCGCGCGCGTCCTCCACCGGCCGGCGTCGTCACGTACACTATTCATTGATAATCATAATAATCATACTTTAGGCTTTCGACACCGACGTGTGCGGAGCGAAAATGACTTCGCTGTTACAATTCTATTACACATTCTCTGTACCATCGTCCATTACACAATAATTGTTTAATTCGAAGTTCACCCGCTTCAATGATTCGTCGTCAAAAGCCACCGCCGCGTTGGCCAATGCTCTTTCGACTTGTGCAATATACATCAACGCGTCTTGCACTGCTACGTCGACGTCCATGACTGACATACACGAATTTATTTTCTTCAACGCCTGTTGATGCATGAATTTTCGCCTCATGCCTCGAATCACATCAGACGCACGCTGGCAATCGAGCCCGTCTTCATCCGCATCCATAAACAAAGATTGAAGGATAGTTTCATCAATCTTCTCCGAACCTTGGAGTTCATATCTTTGTCCCGGCGATCTCGATTTCGGTGATTGGGGCGGTAAAGAAGGATATCTATGATTCATGCCAATGACGCAGTCAACGCGCTCGATGGTGTCTCTTATTCCTGCTTTGATCTCCTCCCGGCGTCGCGCAGCTGCGCGATATTGCTGCGCCAGTACAAGATCAGCCAAGCTTCCTTCGCGTTCAGCGTACGTATCCAACGCGTCCTGCAACGTTTGCGCCTCGTCGTGCTCGCTCAACGCTTTTGGTTGACTTTTGTCATGATGCGGTGGCGACTCGTCGTAGCACAACGCGTCATCACCGCCACCACACGTCATGAATCCACCTTGTTCAGAAGCGTACATGCCGTTTTACGCACCTTGTACTATTAATGTACAGTCTTTAATCTTATTACCGCGAAAACGCAGGCGTCACTGTGACGTCTCTATCTAAAAATGCGAGCGAATGCGCGTCGTTGACTAATTCTGCGCGCACCGCGAGATTGTGAGCAGACAAGTACTCATCACTCCAGAACTTTGTCATGTGCCGCAAACCACTGTCGCACGCGATGGTACACACGCTATGGCCACGTCCTAAAAATTGCGCGACTCGAACGGCGCTCACTAAATTGACCGCTGACGAACTGCCAAGAAATAAGCCGTCGTGCTTTGCGACAAACCGACTCATCGCTACTGCCTCCGCATCGCTCACCTTAACCGCACCTGAAATCATTCCGGGTGTCTTGAGTAACATCTTGAAATTTTCCGTTACCCTGTTGATACCCACGCCTTCGGTGACGGTGTCGAACGGATTCTTCAGTCTTTTTCCTTCGGCTTCAGCGGAGTCGTACAAGACGCCTCTCGTCACTCTATTGAATAAACCAGAACCCTGCGGATCTGCTAGAAATATCTGACACGCTGGATTTTCTTCCTTCAAACGCGCTCCCACTCCTGCTAATGTCCCCCCCGTACCGCACGCGCACACGAAAGCATCCAATTTTTTCTTTCTGGTGCGCATGTCGATTGAAATTTCACAACCAGTGGTATCGTAATGCGCTTGAAAATTTGCCAAGTTCTCGAATTGGTCTGCAAAGTATCCATAGCCCTTGCCGTGCTCGGCGACGGCGTCGTTTGCTCTTCTACGTGCGACGTTGACGAAATGATCGCGGTGCGCAATCGAAACGGGCCGTACGCGCTCTACCGTTGCACCTAGCGCTTCAACGAGCACACTCTTCTCGAGCGCCGCGTCGTCTGGCATGGCTACAAAACAATTCAACCCCATGGCTTTGGCAACCATGGCGAGTGAAACGCCCGTTGAACCCGCAGTACCTTCAGTGATGACGCCACCGCGTACGAGCGAGCCGTTTTCTAAAGCGTTGCGTACAATCGTTAACGCCACTCGGTCTTTCACAGAGCCGCCGGGATTGAGAAACTCACATTTGACGTATATGTCGCACCCCGTGAGCGCCGAGAGCGACGCCACGCGCGTGAGGGGAGTGTTTCCAATTGCTCCGAGCACGTCCGCATCTTCGGCACCGCGCGAAGATGCCGTCTTGCTCACGTTTCGTGGAGCATTTCTCACGCCACTGCCATCGTCAACGGCGTCGTCGGCACGAGCGCGCGATAGCCACCACGTGGCGAGGTAAGCACCGACGACGACTCCAACGGCGACGCTCGCGTATGCGTGCGCCGCAGCGAGCCCGCGCTCGCGCATTCCTTCGAAACGCGTGCGGTGAAGTGACGAGGTAGTTAAACCGACTCGGGCGCACGACGTCAACGTGCACTCGTTAGTTGCTAGAAAAGTACACGATGATTTACAAGTAATAATGCTCAGCTATTCAAGGATCATGCATTCAGAACGAATTACTCATCTCTTCTTAACGTTTTGGAACGCTTGCTTCTTTGCCTTTAACGCTCTGTACGCCGCGATTGCTTGGGCTTGCAAATCGACGTTCACCTTAGTCTTAGGTGTTATCACCGCCGATTCCTGTTGCTGTTTGTGCTTCTTTGGTGACTTTCCAACGATGCGAAACAGAGCGTCGTCTTTTGGTAAGCTTTGTTTCTCTTTCGAGGACAGTGTTTTCACGCCATCGCCGCCGCCGCCGCCTTGGTTTTTTTTATTGTTGAGCTTTTCTCGAAGCTTTTGCTTCCATAGCATATCCTCCTGCGACTTGCCCATTTTGACATAGGACTTGCCATTGAATCCATCGACGTGTTCATCAAAGAGCTCTGTAAAATCATCTAAAAATGTATCGCTCGCGATGTTCACGTACGTCGAGTCTTTTGCAAGTCCTTGCCCACCGTACTTGGCTCGCCTGGGCTGAAGCACTGAACTGATCATTTTCGCAACCTCATCCGCCGTGAGCGCTCTGTGGCCCTTACTAGACATTCGCAACGCGCGAACTGCACGCTGTTTCGTACCCCCGCGTGATTTCCACTGCTTTTTCGCGCGATCCTTAGAGATAGCAGACGCCCCAGTCGAAGATGTTGCCCCAGCACCACCGCGCCGTCGTTCGGCATCGCGTCGCTCCTTGTCCGCAGCGAACATCGTCGCCGTGGCGCGCGAGTTCTCATACAGCCCGCGCCCATTCTTATACTTATTTAGCAACTTCCCCATGCCCGCACCCACGTCGCGACGGCGAGTGACGTGCGCGAATGAGGTAAAGTCACCATTCGACTGCTCGAGGAAAAAGCACACCGCAACGTCATTGCGCCGCGTGCGACGCAAATACCACGCGCGCTTCAACACGCGAAGCGAAACGCGCATCGGTGGTACCACCGCGCACGTGCACTCACCGCACCCACGCACGCGATCGCCACCGTGCGTGCGCGTACGTGCTTTTCAATGTTTCGACTCGTCGCCGAGGCGGCGGCGCGTTCAGCAGCCTATTGTTCTTCAACGCGGCGGTCGATCGGAATCACGCGGTCGACATCGTCACATGGCGCGAGTACGACGTGTAGGACGGGTTATGTGTTGACGCATCGTTCGTTGGTCTCGTTATCTTCGACTGCGTCTCTGGCTCGACACGTCGAGACGCACGCCCGGCGCCCGGGGCGTCCGAGTCGCGGGGGAAGAGGAGAGCCAGCCCCGCCGATAGACGACGACGACAACGACAAAGACGATGACGAGTACTTTGGTGGCTTCCTTCCAGGATCAAAGTCGGGTCCTCTGATACCAGAACAGCTCAACGCTGGTGGCGGGGGGCGTAAAGGTGGTCCTGGCCTACGTTTCAATGGCGAAGAGTACAAGACGCCGGCGGAACGCCGAAGGGAAAAGTCGGAAGGAGAACGATTGAATAAAGCATTGGCAAACCTTGGTGTGGCGTCTCGCCGAGGTGCTGATGATTTGATTTTCGGCGGCCGCGTCAAAGTGAATGGCGAGACGGTTACGTCGCCCGCGACGCGAGTAAATCTCTCAACAGACGTCGTCACGCTCGATGGCAAGGTGGTTCAAGGCGGAATTAACATGGTCAAGGAACACACGTATTTCATGGTGAATAAACCGAAAGGTTTTGTTTGCAGCGCACGCGCAAACGAGGGGTCGAGCGGCAAACTAGTACTAGACTTGCTCGAACAGTGGAGAGAAGAGTTTCGGAGCGAACACGGCTCGGCGAATCCTCCGCGTCTGTTCACCGTCGGCAGGCTCGACGTGGCCACCACTGGGTTATTACTTGTCACAACAGATGGCGATTGGTGCCAACGTGTGGCGCATCCGAGTAGCGAAGTCGTGAAACAGTACGTAGTCACGGCCAACGCCAAGCCGACGAGAGCGCAAATTCTCGCGATTGAACAAGGCACCGAGGTCGATGGCAAACATGTCACGCCGCATCGCGTTGAACTCGTCAGTGCTGATGGTGGTCCGAAAAACAGAATCATAGTCGAAGTCGTTGATGGCCGCAACCGCGAAGTTCGCGTTTTGTGCGCTGACGCTGGTGTGGATGTCAAAAGTTTAAAACGCACGCGCGTCGGAGGTCTGCGCATGCCTAAGGAGTTGCCATTGGGCAAATACGTCAAACTTAAGCCTCACCAGGTTGCGTATGTTCTCGACAAAGGGTTATCGAACAACAATGGGTCGTTCTAGGATTATATGTTGCGCGTAGTGTAATATAATGTGCAAAGAATCATGATTTACAATCGAGTTAATCGAGTTAATACTCGTGGTACAATAAAATGAAGCGCCGCGCCGCCGTTGGGTTTACTCGCGCCCTTTAGCGTACGCCCGACGTACGGCTGTTACACCAGTGCTCACGACATTAAACGTGACGCCAAGCAAGAAAACCACTGCGAAGATTTCCTCGTCCAAAACTGGAATCCCAAGCTCGCTGTTAACCTGTTCGAGAGGTCCTAAGCCACCGGTTTCGACGTCGCCGATGAACGCAAACGTCGTGCCGAGCATGGCAAGCCTTCCATTAAACAATTCATATGGCTTTTGCTCGCGCACATTGACTTCGTACGCCTTAACGATTTCATTCTTCACCACTTCTGCGCGCTGTTTGGCGCTCTTGCCTGACACTGTCTTTATCGGGTTACGCAAGCCTTGCGACACGCCGAGAAGCAACACGCCGCCTAATAGAGCCCATATGAGAACGACAGACTCGACGTAGAATCCCGCGACTTCGAGTGCATCACGTGCGAGCTCGATTGGGTTCACGTGACGGGCGATGAAACTTTCTTCGCGCGCAAGCTGCTCAATTGGACCATCTCCTCGCGTCAGCACATCGCCGAGCGTGGCGCTGAAAAAGCCGAGCATCGCGAGTCGCCCCAAATTCAACTCAAACGCCTCTGGTGATGCTTCAGTGTCGGCGTCGGGGTCGAACGTCACTCGGCACGTCACGGAGCGCGCGTTCGCTCGTGGTCCAGCGCGCGGCGTCTGCACCGCGCGGCGCACGCCTCGCGTGCCATCTTCGCGTGACGTCACCACCATACGTCGCACCATAGCCACCGTTCCGCGCGCGCGCGTGTGTGTGCGCGCGCGAGGCGCGACGTCGCGAGCGCGTGTGAACACGTTCGCACGCATCGTCGAGCGCGTCGTCACCGTCACCATCGCTCGTGCGTGCACACGTGCGTCGCGCGTTGACGCGCGCGGGGCTCGGCAGTCGGCAGTCGGCAGTCGGCAGTCGGCAGTCGGCAGTCGGCGTGCAAAGGCACCCTAAACCCTAAACCCGCATGCCCTAAAAATGTTCAGCCTCGTTGAAAAACGAGCACGACGGCGCACGACGACGTCGATGGCGCACGACGACTGCAGACGACCA
>Ga0181564_10003808_pt1 | contig 12908 bp, 10 predicted proteins | sample 011ome_24_FD_134512 | JGI IMG/M metagenome (GOLD analysis project Ga0181564, IMG submission 134512) | Coastal salt marsh microbial communities from the Groves Creek Marsh, Skidaway Island, Georgia - 011513CT metaG (megahit assembly) | ecosystem: Environmental > Aquatic > Marine > Intertidal...
AGGTTGGCAAACGAACCATTTTCATCCGTAATGTACTCCTCCACTTCTCCAGTCTTTTTGTCTCTCAACTTGACAGATACTCCTTCAATTGGATTTCCTGATTCAGTATTAAGAATTGTACCGATTAGCTTACATTCTTTATTCCTTTTAATTTCTTTTACCTCAGTAAATTCTGGTGCGGCAGTTGTTTTGAATCTGTATATATCGTCATTACCTTTCGCGTAAATTCCATCTCTATTAGAAGAAAAGTACCCTTCTGTTTCTGATTTATTTATAATCAATCCAAAATCATCATGATTTGTGTTCAACGGATACATCATGTTTTCTGGCACCGCAAATTCTCCCGAACCATCTCCTTGAGCTTTGTACACATCTTGACCACCAAGACCTACTAAACCATCTGTAGAAAAATAAAGGTTTCCGTTTTCCGAGATGAATGGAAACATTTCCTTTCCTTCAGTATTTACAGATTCTACATTCATCGGCTTTGACCAAGTTGACCCTTCCAGTTTCGACATCCAGATGTCAGTTTCACCTTTTGAACCAGGCATGTCTGAAGCAAAATAAATCGTAGATCCATCGGCAGTTACTGTAGCGTGACCCACAGAATAGTTATCACTGTTGTAAGGAAACTCAGTTAGTTCACCCCATTTACCATTGGAATCTTTTCTGGAAATATACAGTTTAAGGTTGTTGTGCCTTGCAGAATCCAATCCTTTTTTTCTATTCAGGTAATTACTTCTTGTTAAGTACATGATTGTACCATTGTTGCTAAAAGAAACTGGACCTTCATGGTATTTTGATTTTATTCCTCTGTCAAATCTTTCAACCTCTACTTTTTCACCTTCTCCACCAATTTTCGCTCGGTAAGCATCCAAGAAGTTTGAACCATCCCATTGGAACTTATTATTCAACACTGAAGTATTGCCAGTTCTTGCAGATGCGAACACAATGCTTGATTCTCCGTCTACGGTATAGTAGTTCGGTCCAAAATCAGAAGATTTTGTATTCACACCAAAAATCGCAATGTCATATTTGTTCGGAATCGATTTTAATTCAGCTACATAATTAGCGTTCTCAGTATGAGCCTTTGCAATTGAATTATTTGGGCTCATAGAAGCAAATTTCGCCATCATTTTATTTGCTTCTTCATACTTTTCGTTCATTTTAAGCATTTGTGCGTAGTGATAGAAGTCTTCTGACTTTACACCCGAATGCTTAGACAACTTGGCATACCACTTTTCAGACTCTATTGAATTTCCCGTTAGTCTAAAACATTCAGCAGCTCTTCTAATCTGGTGGTCTGTTGCATCACTTTTCTTTGCCAATTCAGAGTACATTTCTCCTGCACTAGCGTAAGCTAACATATCAAATTTCTTATCTGCAGTTCTTTCTTTCATTCCTTGAGCCTGAGTAGAAAAACTCAAAACCGAGGCAAACAAAATCAAAATAAATTTTGTGGTGCAATTCTTTATCATAGTAGTTGGGTTAAGATAAATATTAATAGTTTTTTTAAAAAAAATGGGTGTTTTTAGAATCTTCTTGGAGTTTTAAATCCTTTTCCTAAGAAATCTAAATCGTAATTAATCATGATTTCGTGAGAACCTGTATTAAAGTTACTTAAATCTGATGTTGTGTAATCGTAAGCATATCCAGCTCTAAATTGAGGAGTAAAATGATACACTATGTTTCCAATAAATGAATCTCCAAATCTGTATCCACCCCCGATCCATAATTTATCGTAAAACATAAAGTTAACGTTTACATCCAATGACAATGGCGCATCTTCTACAGCTTTTGCAATAAATGACGGAACAATATCAATTACACTGTTTAGTTTAAAAGTCTTTCCTGCTGTCAAAAAGAAATGTCTATCTTGAGAGGAAACTACGTTATTAACTTGTGCACCACCTTCGAGTTCATTTTTGATAATCTTTGGTGCAGTCAAACCTACATAGTAGTCTTCTGAATGCAAGTAAATTCCAAAACCAAAGTTTGGCATGATTTGGTTTTGAATTGGGGTTAAGTACTGCTCATCGCTTTTATCTGTTACTCTCAAATCTGAAAAATCGGCTGACATTACGTCTGTTCCCCCTTTTAATCCAAAAGCCAATCTACTTTTTTTGCTTACCTGAAACCTGTAAGATAAATCTGCATAGATCCCAGTAGTTTTAGTTGGACCAATCTCATCTTGAATCACAGACAGACCTAATGACATTGCTTCGAACTTCAGAGGTGTATGAATGGACAAGGTAGCAGTAGTTGGGGCTCCGTCAATGTTTACCCATTGATTTCTTCCTAACATTGTAACGCTTAACGCATCTCTACTCCCTGCATATGCCGGGTTGATAGACAACGGATTAAACATGTACATTGAAAATTGAGCATCTTGCTGTGCAGATACTTCTTTGGTGGTTGCCAATGCAAGTATCGCTGCGATTCCTACTGATATTTTAACTACGGTTTTTTTCATAATAAATCAAATATATTTTGCAAATATAGAGTTAGTTAATCATTTTAACAAAAAAAGAGACGTTTTTTTCAACAACACTTAGTTAATTGATTTTTCTAAATCATCAATAAGGTCTTCGACTTGTTCAATTCCTACACTCACTCTTATCAATGAGTCAGAAATTCCTGACTTAATTCGTGTTTCGCGCGGTATTGATCCATGGGTCATGGTAGCTGGATGGCCAATAAGAGATTCTACTCCTCCAAGCGATTCAGCCAAAGAAAACAACTTTGTTCTTTTTAATACGCGTTGTGCACTTTCCATTGAATCTTCTTTTAAACTGAATGAAATCATTCCTCCAAAACCTCGCATTTGAGATTGGGCCACAAGATGATTTTTATGTGACGGCAAACCAGGATAGTATACTTCTTTCACTTTTTCATGTTTCGAAAGGAATTCAGCAATTTTTTGCGCATTCTGGCAATGTCTATCCATCCGTACATGAAGTGTTTTTATTCCTCTCAACGCCAAAAAACAATCTTGGGGTCCAGGAATTGCTCCAGTACTATTTTGGATGCGATATAATTCTTGAGATAAATTCTTGTGATTAGTCACGAGCGCTCCCATCACCACATCTGAATGACCTGCCAAATATTTCGTTACTGAATGCATCACGAGATCGGCTCCAAAATCAATAGGATTTTGCAAGTAAGGGGAAGCGAAAGTGTTGTCCACTGCCAATAAAATTTGGCTTAATCTTAGGTCTGCTATTTTACGAATATCCAAAATACTCATCATTGGATTTGCAGGAGTCTCTAGCCAAATCAATTTTGTTTTGGAGGTTATAACTCGCCTGATATTCTCCACATCGAGCATATCTACAAACACAAACTTAATTCTATACTTGGCATACACGGAAGTAAATAAGCGATAAGTTCCTCCGTACAAATCTTGAGTAACTATCACTTCATCTTCTGGATTAAGCAATCTTAGAACTGCATCAATAGCTGCCATTCCACTTCCAAAGGTTATTCCAAACTTGGCATTTTCGATAGCTGCCAAATTTTTCTCTAACGCTGATCGAGTGGGATTGCTGGTGCGAGAGTACGAAAAGGTATTATCGCCAGTATTTGATTGATGAACAAAGGTGGAGGTTTGATAAATAGGTGTCATAATTGCACCAGTTGAAGAATCTGGCTCGATTCCGGCATGAAGCAATTTTGTTTCTATTTTCATCGGTCTAATTTTTCTTGATTTCCTTTTTTGTCACAAATGATGCACTTCTAAAAACCCCGTTTGCCAATCCCGAAAAAGAAATGGTTAATACTTCATCCTTAAGTGAATAACTCAAGTTGGTAGGAAACTTATCTGTGGTGTTCACAAAACTCAAAAATCCCTCGGACACCGAATCTTTAACAAAAGTGGTTTGATTTTCTTCTTCCCAATAGCTGTAGTAGAATATCCCATCCGTTTCTACTAACCTCAACTCAGTAGGACTTGAAGGTGCGCCATTGGCAATTTGATGTTTTGATCCAACGAGCGAGTTCTCTCCAGATTTTTTCCAAGATTCTACAAAAATAATTCTACCTCCAAAAGAGGTGGAATCGCGCCATTCTCCCTCGAGCCAATCCAGGTTTACTTCTTTTTTTACCTCTTGACTATTAGTAGCTTGCTCTCTCTCGGAAACAGGCTCCTGCGTCTCCGAACAAGCAACAATCAAGACCAAACAAACATAGAGAAAGACTTTCCTATACATCTTTAATTAACTTTAGTTTCTGACGAATCACTTCAATCTCTTGTCTATTTTTATCAATTTTCTTTTGAATGTCCGCTTTCATCTTTTCTGCTCCTTTCGAATTTCCAAAGAACCCCATGTTATTTTCATATTGTCCAATTTCGTTATTCAAATTGGTCAACTTCCTTTTCAGGTAATCGCGCTCTTTATTAATGGTTTGAGAATTCCCCTTCTTCACCATGCCCTCCAATTTATTCTTGTAGTTGATTTTGGTCTTTTCCTTTCTGTCGAGTTTCAAAGAATCGTAGTGCTTATCCAAAGCAGCCTTATACTCATTGTATACTTCGTCTTTTTGTTTGAAAGGTACGTTACCTATTTCCAAAAACTTAGCCGAAAAGTCTTTGAGCTGTTGGATAGCTGCGGAAGAATTATCGGGCAAAGAAAAGCTCGCTATTTCTTTGATTACTTCCCTTTTCATTTTCATATTATCGGCCTCGATAGACTCTCGATTGGCATAATATTCTTTTTTGTTGTGAAAAAAGAAATCACAGGCTGCCCGGAACTGCTCCCATACTTTTTGCTCTGCTTTTCCAGTATGGCCTATTTCCTTCCATTTATTCTGCAAATTCTTCAGCTCAATTGTGGTGTTTTTCCAATCATCTGAGTGTTTTATTTCTTCGGCTTTCTGAACAATTTCTTTCTTTAGATTCAGATTTTTTGAGCTATCCTTTTTTAAGGCTTTAAAAAAATCATTTTTCTTCGCAAAAAAGACATCAAAGCTTGCACGAAATTCCTCCCATACTTCTTTGTTTTTATCCTTCGCAACAGCTCCTGTCTTTTTCCATTCATCTTGTAAGGCAAGTGCCTTTTCTGTAGCAGAATTCCAACCTTTGATTGTTGTAGCGGTTAATTCCGCAATTTCTTTTGACCGTTCTATCAGGGAAAGTTTCGTTTCTAAATTTTTCTCCAATTTCTCAGCTTGAGCCACATAATGAGCTTTAATTTTTGATCTCAATTCATTCACCGTTCCCCAAAATTGTTCCTTCAATTCCTCCCATTTCTCCTGAAAAGTAGGCCCAATTTCATCCCATTCCGCAATGAGTTCGTTGAGAGTAGACTGAGTTTTTTTGATTGATTTCTCTTCTTTTAATCCATTGAGGTCAAAGATGATTTTATTCTTTAACGAATAATTCCTCTTCAAGTCATGCTCTTGAATTTCTTTGTAAATATTGATGTTGTAGTTAAAAAAATCATTGAGACGACTGTATTGAGACTGAATGTCTTCGAATTTATCTTTCGGGACATTGCCAAGTTCTTTCCACCGTTCTTGAATTTCTTTTCTTTTGCTAAAGGCAGCTCCAATATTTTCCTCATTTTCTACTAATTCTTTGAATTCTGCAAGAATTCCTTTTTTAGCGATGAGATTTACTTTTTCTTCCTCTTCTTTTTTCTTTCTTTGAGCCTTTCTTCTTTCTTTAAACTCAATAATCAGCTCCTCTATCTTAGTATCCATTTTTCTGTTTTCCAGAATAATAGCTAACTCTTCTTCGGTTTGCTCTTCTTCTGCCGGCTTTGCCAGCAACTGCTCATCGGCTAGCAAACTTCGGTAGTTTCTTATGGCTTCATTGGCAGCGGTGTTTATAGATTTCACATCTTCATTCTGAAGAAGGGTAGTTAAGTTTTCTAATATCTCAGCTCTCATGGTTGTGGAATTTAAAACGTTATTTGTTTTTAAATTTATTAATGGCGTTTTTGGTAAAATCAGAAAGTACCAGCTCGCCACTCATAGCCGCTCTTTCTTTTAATAAGTCGTCCCAATGTTCTGTTCCTTTCCAAAAAATTTGTTTCAACAATCTCATTGCTTCAGGATTGGAGCTCGCCAATTTACTTGCAAGCACCTCAATTGCTTTGTCCATTTCTTCTGCAGACTCATACACTTCGGTATACAATCCTTTTTCTTTGGCCCACCCAGCGGATTGCCATTCGGTTGCATCAATCGCTAGCTGGCTCATTGCCGATGTTCCAATTTTTCTTTCTACGGCTGGCCCCACCACAAACGGCCCTATTCCTACTGCCAACTCGCTCAACTTTACAGCTGCAAATTTTGTGGCTACACAATAATCAACTGCACTCGCTACTCCAACTCCACCGCCTACTGCTTTTCCTTGAACACGACCAATAATCAATTTAGGACATTTTCGACAAGCGTTTATCACATTGGCAAACCCCGAGAAAAACATCTTTCCCGTTTCTATGTCGTTAATGGAGATCAGCTCATCAAAAGAGGCTCCTGCACAGAACGCCCTTTCACCTTCTGATTTTAACACAATCACCTTCACAGCCCCATCCATCCCCATTTTGGTAATTGTTTCAGCTAGTTCTGCCAACAATTTGCCTGGTAAAGAATTACTCAGAGGATGAAAAAACTCAATCGTTGCAATACCTTCATTGATACTGCTTGTTACTTTTCCTTGTTCTAAAATATCTGCCATATTTTTCTTTTAATATTCTTTTTCTACTTTACAAATTCGAGTTTTAAAACTCTCGTACCATTTCTCCTTACCCGCCAATTTCGCTTGCTTATGGAGAGTATTCTCTTTCCAATCTTGAATCGATTTCAAATCTTTCCAGTACGAAACATATATGCCAAATCCATCTTCTTGCCTAGTTCCTTCGTGACCCAAATAACCGGGGTTTTTCTCTACCTCGGCATAAATCAACTCGTCCATTTCTTTGTAACCTTCGGTCGCGTGAGTGAGAGCCGAAGAAAACAAAACAGCGTAATAAGGTGTGGTTAAATCAACTTTAAACATGAGCAAAAATAGAATTAATTCGCTCATTTGGCAAACTATTGAAGAAGGTTTCTTTTTACTTCAAATCCAAAAGTTCAAAGAAAGGTTTTTCTTGAATCAAGAGCGTCCGAATGCCAAGTGAATTGGCAGATTCGATGTGCTGATAAGAATCATCAATAAACAAGGTGTCTTCCGCAACTAAGTTGTTTTGTTCCAAGAGCATTTGGAAGGCAAATTTATCAGGTTTTCTCAGACCAAATTGATGGGAATAATACGTCTTTTCGAAAAGGATATCGAAGTCACTTTCTACCTTCGTTATAAACTTGTTATAATGCGTTTCATTCGTATTACTGAACAAAAACAATCGATACTGCTCCGAAAGCTTTTTTAACATTTCTATTCTCTGAGGCGGCAAATCAAGCAGCATGGCATTCCAAGCAGCACGAAACTCACTGAATGAAAAATCGACTTCAGTCTTTGCCTTTACTGTTTCATAAAAATCATTTTCAGAAATTCTGCCTTTTTCAAAATCATCAGTAAAAGAAGACTGTTTGAATTGAGAAAATATTTCACCAAAGTGAGGGACACCGATTTTTTTAAACTCATCCACCGTTCGCTGATAGTCGATATTTAATATTACACCACCAAGATCAAAAATAATTGCTTTTATTCCGTCTAGATTTTTCATGGTAGATACAGGGTTTGTTTATTGAGTCAAAAGTAATTTTTATTTCGATAACTAGGAGCTATCCGATTGGTCAGAGTTGCATAAGTATGATTTTAGTCCTTAAAATTTCTATTGTCAGAAACATTCTATAATTTTACCACCTCAACACTAAACAAACAAAAAATGAGTAAATACGATGTAGTTGTAATAGGATCAGGACCTGGAGGATACGTAGCAGCAATAAGATGTGCGCAGCTAGGAATGAAAACTGCCATTATCGAAAAATACGACACACTGGGCGGAACTTGCCTCAATGTGGGATGCATCCCTTCAAAGGCTATGCTAGATTCTTCGCATCACTACCATGAAGCTACTCACAATTTCACAAAACATGGAATTGATATCAAAGGAACAGTGAATCCAAACCTAGAGCAAATGATTGCCCGTAAGGCAGAAGTTGTTTCTCAAACATGTTCTGGAATTGACTTTTTGATGGATAAAAACAAGATTGACGTACACCACGGAATGGGAAGTTTTGTGGACAAAAACACCATAAAAATATCCAAGGACGGAAAAGAAACCACTATCCAAACGGACAAAACTATCATTGCAACTGGAAGTAAACCGAATTACTTTCCAGGAATGGAACCAGACAAAAAGAGAATTATTACCTCCACCGAGGCGTTGGAATTGAAAGAAATTCCGAAAAAAATGATCGTAATTGGTGGTGGTGTGATAGGATTGGAATTAGGGCAAGTATACGCCAGGTTAGGAACAGAAGTGTCGGTGGTAGAGTTTATGGATTCTATTATCCCTACGATGGACAAAGCGCTTGGTAAAGACTTGATGAGGGCATTGAAAAAAGAAGGATTCAAATTCAACTTTAACCACAAGGTAAAAAGTGTTGTGAACAAAGGAAAATCTGTGGTAATAACTGCGGATGACAAAAAAGGCAATGAGGTAACATTTGAAGGTGATTATTGTTTAGTTTCTGTAGGTAGAAAAGCTTACACAGAAGGATTAGGATTGGAAAATGTGGGAATCCCAACAGACGATAGAGGACGTGTAGAGGTAGATGCTCATTTGCAAACCAACGTACCTGGAATTTACGCAATTGGAGATGTAATAAAAGGGGCTATGCTAGCTCACAAAGCCGAAGAAGAAGGTGTATTTGTGGCAGAAACAATGGCTGGACAAAAACCACACATCAATTATAATTTGATTCCTGGGGTGGTTTACACTTGGCCAGAAGTAGCTGCTGTAGGACAAACCGAAGAACAACTGAAAGAGGCTGGAATCGAATACAAAGCAGGGCAGTTTCCGATGAAAGCGCTTGGAAGAGCCAGAGCAAGTATGGATACTGCTGGATTTGTTAAAATATTAGCGGACAAAGAAACAGACGAAGTACTTGGAGTTCACATGATAGGCCCTAGAGTGGCTGATTTAATTGCAGAAGCAGTTGTTGCCATGGAATACAGAGCAAGTGCCGAAGATATTGCACGTTTTTCGCATGCTCACCCTACCTATGCTGAAGCAGTAAAAGAAGCAGCATTGGCAGCTACTGAAGACAGAGCAATTCACGTTTAACTATTTCAGTAATTCGAACCAACTAGCTACTTAGCTGACAGTTAAATCGACTGAATCAAAACTTTTTAAAGTCGCAATTTTCATGAGTTGCGACTTTTTTTGTATCTTACAACAAAGCTACGTCATAGAAAGGGATGGCAGTATCTCAACAGTAAAAACAATGAGAGGAAAAGGAAATGGCTGCGATGAAGTGGCAATGGAAGCTGTGCAAAACATGCCCAACTGGTCGCCAGGAGAAAAAAAATAAATCGGTGTGTTCTCAATTTGTTTTACCTATCAATTTTAAGCTGAAGTAACTCAACTTAACATAAACGATTTCCCAGGCAAAGCCTTTACCAGTCCTTTGAATTCTAATTGTAACAAACTTACAGCTATCACACTGGTAGCAAGTTTGGATTTGGCACTTAATTCGTCCATAGATATTGATTTTTCTGCGGAAAGCAAGTCGTAAATCAATTTTTCATCTTCGGGTAAATCGATAAAAAGCTGCTTTTGGATGGTTTTAGGTTTTTGAGAAATAGTTAGCTCCCAATTCATCAAATACACAATATCTTCAACAGAATTGAGCAAGTGTGCCTTATTTATTTTTATCAAATAATTACATCCTTCTGAGTAAGTATCAGTCACTCGACCAGGAACTGCAAACACATCTCGGTTGTAGGAGTTTGCAATTTCTGCTGTAATTAAAGAACCGCCCTTTTTGGCAGATTCCACAACGATGGTTACATCCGATAATCCTGCAATGATTCGGTTTCGTTTAGGAAAATTTTCTCTGTCGGGATTGGTGCCACTCATAAACTCGGTAAGCAAACCACCCGTTTCGAGCATTTTTTTGGCAGTGTCTCGATGAATTTCGGGGTACAATCTATCCAAGCCGTGAGCGAACACCGCAATGGTCGGAATAGCCAACTCTACGCATCTTTTATGCGCACAAATATCTACTCCGTAAGCCATTCCACTTATCACAAGCGGAGCGTGAAGAGTTAACTCTTCCAGGAGTTTTTCGCAAAAATCTTTTCCCCTACTTGTAATTTTTCTGGTTCCCACCACTGCAATAGTTTTGTGATTGTCAAAATTCAAATTGCCCTTTCCGTACAATACAATAGGTGAATCTTCGCATTGCTTGAGATTAAGAGGATAATTCTTCTCTGTAATCAAGAAAGTAGAAATGTCATTCTTTTGGATAAATTCCATTTCCTCTTGGGCTCTTTTGAGAGCTATTCCGCTGTCTATTTGCCGAGAAATGGAGGAAGATAACACTGCTCCAATTCCTGGAATTTGAGACAATTTTCCTTTATTAGATTCAAATATACCATGAAAACTTCCGCAGTACGCTAGTAGTTTCTTGGCATTGATATTCCCAACACCTTCGAATAAGGTGAGGGCCATGGCATATAAAAGTTCAGTTTGATTCAAATTTTAAAGGCAGTTAGATGTTTAAAAATAATAAAATAAATAGGATTTAAAACAAAATCATTACTTTTAACTAAACCCAGACAAATGACAAGACTCCTACTCTTCCTATTCATTGTTAGTGTTAAATTTTCTTTGAGTCAAGCACAACGAGGAACGTTGAGCGGAAAAGTATTAAACCAATATACGGATCAAGCCATCCCCTTTGCCCAAGTAATTTTGAGTAAAAAGGATTCTATTTATTATTTCACCCAAACCAATGAGGTTGGAGAATATTTATTTAAAAAAATTGTGGCAGACACATTTCAAGTGGAAGTGCGCTCAGTTGGATATACCTCAGCGAAATTTGAAAAAATAATTGTAGCGAACGAAAACAGAGTGTCTTGGATCAACTTGGAGCCAACTGAAATTAGCTTGAAGGAATACACCATTTTAGCCAAAAAGTACGACCAAAAAATTACAGATGAAACCGTTTCCTCTACTGTGATAGAATCTGAAATTATCACGGCCCGAGCTACCACCAATCCTCGAGACATTGTGACACAGATTCCGGGAGTTCACACACAAGAAGAGCAAGTAAGCATTCGGGGAGGAGCCGGTTTTAGTTACGGAGCGGGTAGCAGAGTATTGGTCATGCTTGACGGAATTCCTATGCTCTCGGGAGACGCTGGAGATGTAAAATGGAATTACTTGCCACTCGAAAGTATCAATCAAATAGAAGTATTAAAGGGTGCTTCCTCTGTTCTTTACGGATCCTCCGCCCTAAATGGCGTGATAAATATTAGAACCCAGTTCCCAACCGAAACTCCTAAAACGGAAATAAATTTTGTGGCAGGAATGTATGATTCTCCCTTCAAAAAGAGAAACTTGAAATGGTGGAACGGCTACCGAGGAATGCAGGGAACGAGCTTTTTACATGCCCGTCAGGTAACAAACCATTTTGACCTAGTGGTGGGAGGAAATTTCTTTCATGACCAGAGTTTTAGAATAGGCGAAAAAGAACTTCGAGGAAGAATGAACATTAATACAAAATTTCAGCACAAAAAAAAGAAAGGACTATTCTATGGAATAAACTCGAATGCTCAATTAAGCGAAGTAGATTTGTTTTTTGTATGGAAAGAGCAGGACAGCGTTCTCACTCCTTCGCCTGGAACCAATTCGGCAGGACTAAACAACCGTTTTAATGTGGATCCTTACTTGGAATATTACACCAAATCTGGCGACAAACATTCGCTCAAAACTCGCTGGTTCAATACCGACAACAACAACCTCGTAGATCCTGCTCAATCTTCTACCTCTCACCTTATTTTTGGTGACTATCAGTTCAAAAAACAACTTGACACCAATTTTAAGATAACTTCTGGAATCACAGTAATCAGAACCTTTGTAAATTCCGAATTATACGGAAACCATTCTGCCACGAATGTGGCTATTTACAGTCAACTAGACAAAATGCTTTGGAAAAAACTTACACTTTCGGCCGGAATTAGAGGAGAATATTACGAACTGAATTCGCTAAACGAACCTATTATTCCAATTGCCAGAATGGGATTGAATTATCAGGCTTCGAAAGCCACTTTTGTACGTGCCTCTTTTGGGCAAGGATACCGATTTCCTTCCGTTGCCGAAAAATTCGCAAGCACCTCGGTGGGTTCTTTGACGGTTTTTCCCAATCCAAACTTGACTCCCGAAAAAGGATGGAGTGCCGAACTAGGAATTAAACAAGGACTCATAATCAAGAACTGGAAAGGATTTTTAGATGTTGCCGGATTTATCAATGAATATCAAAACATGACCGAATACACCTTTGGTTTTTTTGACACCGTTTCGTTTGACCAAAAACCTACTGGAACAATAAACGAATTTGGTGCTTCCTCAAGAAATGTGAGCAAAGCACGAATAACTGGAATTGATGCAACGATAGCGGGAAAAGGAAAAATTGGAAAAATAGAAATAGCAATATTGGCTGGTTACACCTTCATGAACCCAAAACCCATTGGGGCAGACTCCGCCTATTTGAGTACTTTTTCTTCCCTCACTACAAATTATACTTACGACCCCACTCGCAATTTGTCCTCCGACTCGGTGAGCGATAATTTAAAATATAGATTCAATCATTTGCTGAAAGCGGATATCCAGTTCACTTACCAAAAGGTGAGTATAGGAGGAAGTTATCGGTTCAATAGTTTTGTGCACAACATCGATGAATCTTTCCATATTTTAGGAATATTTAGCGGAGCTACTTTCCTAGGCGGATTAAAG
>Ga0181564_10003809_pt1 | contig 12904 bp, 7 predicted proteins | sample 011ome_24_FD_134512 | JGI IMG/M metagenome (GOLD analysis project Ga0181564, IMG submission 134512) | Coastal salt marsh microbial communities from the Groves Creek Marsh, Skidaway Island, Georgia - 011513CT metaG (megahit assembly) | ecosystem: Environmental > Aquatic > Marine > Intertidal zone...
CGGCTTCAGCAGCGGGAGCTTCCTCAGCAACGGCTTCGGCAGCGGGAGCTTCTTCAGCGGCTTCCGCTTCGGCAGCGGGAGCTTCCTCAGCAACTTCTTCGCCGGCCTCGCCGGCCTCGGCGGCGACAGCTTCAGCTGCAGCGGCTTCCGCTTCAGCAGCGAGCTCAGATGCGGCAGCAGCCAAGGCAGCAGCACGGTCGTCGTTCAACTTCTTCTCGGCAGCCATGCGGTCCTTCAGAGCTTTTTCTGTTTCTGCAGACAACCCGTCGCGCTTGGCTTGGATTTTGGCTTCCTTTTCGTTGTACCACGCGTCGAAACGCTTTTGGGCTTCAGCTTCAGTCAAAGCCCCTTTCTTCACGCCGTTGAGAAGGTGGTTGTGGTAGATGGCCCCGGTGTACTTCAAAATGGCACGAGCCGTGTCTGAAGGTTCGGCACCGACTTGCAACCAGTGGAGGGCACGGTCGTGCACAACTTCGATGGTGGCAGGGTTGGTGTTGGGGTTGTAGGTGCCGAGCTTTTCAATGTAACGACCGTCGCGCTTGGCGCGGGCATCAGCAGCTACGAGGTGGTAAAAAGCTTTGCCTTTCTTACCGTGACGTTGGAGTCGGAGGCGTACAGCCATGGGATAAAACGTTTTAAAAGGGTCCGAAACCCAGTTGTTAGAACCAAAATTGGAGCGCAAAAATACGCGGCAACACGCGAATCACCAAACCTCAATCAAAATTTGGGCAGGGCTGCCCAAATCCAGTCAGCCAAACCAGCAAGTCGCTGACAGACACAGTTGCGTCGTTGTCGAGGTCGGCGCTGCAGTTGGTTTGGCATCCAAGGTCAGCCAGCAACACTTGCAAGTCGCTCACCCCGAGGTTGCCATCCTCATCGAAATCACCCGTGCACGCGGGGCAATCGGGCGCCTCTGAAGCTTCTATCCAGAGGATGTCTTCGCCGAACCATTCACTTTCGGAAGCTTGACCAACCCAGCGTCCGGGCTGATCTACGATCACATCGCCAAGGACCACGGCATCCCCGGGGCAAAGGGTCAAGGAATCGGGCTCAAGGGCTAGCACGAACAGACCGCTTTGCACGTCGCTGATGAGCACTCGACCAGACGGCAAAACACTGTGCACGCCCCATGCACCTGCAAAGCCGTTGTGATGGTCAGGAAGGTAGGTGTCGTACCACGCCACTTTTTGCGGGTTGGCCGGGTCGCGCACGTCGAAGACCTGAAGGCCGTCGTGGTAGTACGAGACAAACACGAGGTCGTCCCGCATCATCAGGTTGTGTGGAATGGCGTTGTCCGCCGTTTCTGAACTCAGCAGACTGAGGACTTGCAGGTCCGTCACGTCCGAGGCATCGACCACTTTCAGAGGGGACCCGTGCGTTTCGTCCGCAAAGACGTAGACGTTCTTTTCCGGGTCCCACCACCCGCTGTGGTTGCCGCCTTGGAACGGGTAGTCGTCCAGCGAACCAATCAGGTGAGGGGTGGGGTTCATGTCGAGAACCCGAACCACGCCGCTGCCGTTGACCCACACCGTGTCGTCCCATGCGTACAAGTCGTGGCACCCGCCAATCCATGGCGAGAGGTCAGCCACGAGCGTAGGCTGCGTGGGGCTGGTGACGTCGAGGGCGAGGAGAGGGGTATTGAGAGCTGCGCTTTTGGCCGAGGCCAAGTACAGGGTTAACGTCGCGTCGTCGACAAAAACGTTGTGCGCGCGCGCCACAAATTCATCGTCGTCGTACAAGACTTCGGGGGTGGCGGGCAAGTTGGCCAAATCCCAAATCTGCAGCGTACTCGCACCCTGGTCGCATACTGCGTACAACACGGTCTCGTGAATGTGGTAGTCCCGGTGCGTCACAAAGCTCCCGCCGTCCGCGCCCGGCAAGAAATGGATTTCCACTGCCGAGGCCGAATCGGTGACGTCGACGATGTGGGTGCCTTCCGTGGAGCCCACGATGGCGTATTCCCGACCGTTCACCTCAAGGCCTTCGACGTCGTTGTACCTGCCGCCCAGGCCGTTGGTGGCGAGATCGTCCAAAGACCAAGCCGCAAATAGGCTCACGTTGTCCGATTGCCGAACGCATGAGCCGTCGTCCAGGGTGGCCTGCGGGTTGAAGTTGGACGCTTCGGGCAACATGCAGCCGGGGATGGGACAGTCGAGGTCGAGGGGCACGTGGACCGTGGCTTCGAAGGCATTTATCGGAACCGAACCCGAAGCGATGGAGGACCAACCGAGCTCCGTCGACCAGGTTTGGATGTACATCACGCCGCCTTGCCAACCGTCGCCGTACGTGTCGATCAGTTGAGCCTGAAGGCATTCCGACGTCAAGCACCCTTCCCACGCGTACACGGTGTTGTTGGACCAAGGCATGGGCCCCCAGAGGTCTTCGCCTGTGAAGGCCACGATGTTTTGCTCATTGACAAAAGTGACCTGCAATTCCTCCGCCCAAATCCCCGTAGTTAGCAAACAATTCGCAGCCACTTGATCAGCTTCACAGGAAAAACAACTCCCGTCATCCCAAGAAGCAGAAGGGTTGTACCCAACGGATCCAGGTTGTGTACATCCGCAATCGCCTCCAATTCCGAGCGTTGCGGTCGATGAGCTCAAGGCATCTTCCATGCTGTAGCTGTCAACCAGCGTGCCAGATACGTCAAAAATGGCGAGCTCTGCGCCTTGCCACCCATCCCCAAAGCTGTCCATCATGAGCACGTTGTAACATCCTGGCTCAAGGCAAAGTTCGTGCGTGTACGTGGTGTTGTCTTCATACGGCCCAAAAGGACCCGCGGCCAGAGTGCCGTCCAACGCCCAAATTTCCCACGTCACTTCCTCCGCCCAGATCCCTGTGGTGATCTCGGCAATGTGCAATGGATGAGAACAAACCTGCGCCTGTCCATGCACGACCAAAAGGACCGACGCAGTGGTCAGCAGGATTCGTGGAGCGTGGAGGAACGGCCGAGCCATTCGACCAAGATAAGGCATGCTGAAGTCAGGTGGTGGTGGCCACTTGGGCGTAGAACTCGCGCTTCAGGCTCTCGTCTGTGGCAAAGCGGCCGCCCATGTGCGAGGTCACTGTCGAGCTTCCTTCGTCTTGGATGCCCCTGCTCGACACGCACAGGTGTTTGGCGTCAAGTACCACCGCAACGTCGTCGGTGCCTAGGAGTTCGCGCAGCGATTCTGCGATTTGACGAGTCAAACGCTCTTGCACCTGAGGACGCTTGGCGTAGTGGTCGACAATGCGGTTGAGTTTGCTTAGTCCCACCACGCGTTCGCCTGGGATGTAGGCCACATGCGCGACTCCCACAATGGGCAAGAAGTGGTGCTCGCATGTGGAGTTGAGCGTGATGTTCCGCTCCACGAGCATGTGGTTGTACCCGTAAAGGTTGCTAAACGTCTTGACGTCGGGATGGTTGGCCGGGTTGAGCCCGCCAAAGATCTCCGTCACGTACATCTTGGCCACGCGGTGAGGCGTGCCCGAGAGGCTGTCGTCCTGAGGGTCGAGACCGAGAAGGTCCATGATGTCCCGGAATTTGTCCGCGATGGCTGCGATTTTTTCCGCATCGTTCATCGCAAAGGCGTCGTCACGCAGGGGTGTGTCGATGGAGGTTCCAACGTGGTCGTCTCCGAGCGTGTCGACGTGGTCAAGAGGGCCTCGTGGGGAGTGGGGAGTAGAGGGGGTCGTCATGGGCAGTCCTTTGGCAGTCCTGGGGAGATGTTTCAGGCAGTCCGAGTGCACAAAGCGTGCGCATGGGGATGCAATGTGGAAAACAAGAGGGGGCGAAAGATGTTCGTTTTGCAGGCCAAACGCGAATTTCGAAGGCTCCCATGATTCTCATTTACGACACGGAAACGACCGGCCTGCCGCGGGACTGGAACGCCCCGCTATCCGACGGCGACAACTGGCCTCGTTTGGTCCAACTCGCGTGGCAGCTTCACGACGAGAGCGGCAAATTGATTTCGCGTGGGAACCGGATTGTGCAGCCGGACGGCTTCACCATCCCGTACAACTCCACGAAGATCCACGGCATCAGCACGGAGCGAGCTCAGGAGGAGGGGGCTCCGCTGGCCGACGTGGTGAAGGAATTCATGGGCGACGCCGCCAAGGCGAAGTACGTCATGGGCCACAACATCGGCTTCGACGTGAACGTGGTCGGCGCTGAGCTCCTGCGCCTGGGCGGGCCCTGCGAACCGCTGACGGACATGGCGGTCATCGATTCCAAGGACGAAGGGACCGACTTCTGCGCCATCCCAGGAGGTCGCGGAGGTAAGTTCAAATGGCCCACCTTGACGGAGCTCCACGTGAAGTTATTTGGCGAGGGATTTGGGGATGCGCACGACGCGGCGTACGACGTGGCGGCCACCGCGCGGTGCTTCTTCGAAATGGTCCACCTACGGGTCATCGACCGTCCGGAATTCACGAGCCCTGAGGCGGTCAAGTACGAGGCGCCCAAGCTCGAGGCCGCCAACTTCGAAGCGCCCAAGAAAACGGAGAAAGCGAAAAAGGCTTCGGGTGGAGCGAAGGTGGATGCCGCAGCAGCGGCGGCCCTCGAGGACGTGCCGTTCACGCACCTTCACGTGCACTCGCAGTTCAGCGTGTTGCAGGCCGTGAGTCCCGTGGGCGAATTGGTGTCTGCGGCGAAAGAGATGGGCATGCCGGCTCTGGCGGTGACGGACCACGGCAACATGATGGCGGCGTTTCAGTTCGTCCGGGCATGCAACAAGGCGGGCATCAAGCCCATCGTCGGGGCCGAGCTGAACGTGTGCCGCGACATGAACGACAAAAGCGTGAAGGACGACGGGTACCCGACCGTGTTTCTCGCCAAGAACAAGAACGGCTACCACAACCTCGCGAAGCTCGCTTCGAAGGCCTACACCGACGGGTTCTACTACGTGCCGCGCATTGACCGTGATTTGGTGGCCCAGTACAAGGAAGACCTCGTGGTGCTCACAGGCGGGCTGTTTGGCGAGGTGCCCTCCCTGATTTTGAATGTGGGCGAGGCGCAGGCCGAGGAGGCATTCGTCTTTTGGAAGGACCTGATGGGCGACGATTTTTACGTCGAGCTCAACCGCCATGGATTGGAGGAGGAGACGGTGGTGAACGGGGTGCTGCAGGGTTTGGCTTCCACGCACGGTGTGAAGGTGGTGGCGAGCAACAACAGTTATTACACGCGCAAAGACCAAAGCGACGCCCACGACATCCTTCTCTGCGTCAAAGACGCGCGCAACGTCAGCCAACCCAAGAAGTACGTGGGGAAGCGGGGGCGGGAGTTTCGGTTTGGGTTTCCCAACGACAGCTTCTATCTGAAGTCGCCGCAGGAGATGAAGGAGCTGTTTGCGGACGTTCCGGAAGCCATCACCAACATCGCGTCGTTGGTCGACCAATGCGAGGGGTATGCACTCGAGCGCGACGTGCTGCTGCCAGCCTTCGACATCCCGGACGAATTCGTGCACGAGGACGATGCCAAGGACGGCGGGAAGCGCGGCGAAAACGCGTATTTGCGCCACTTGACCTACCTCGGCGCGGAAAAACGCTACGGAGAGATCACGGACGAGATTCGGGAGCGCATCGACTTTGAGCTCAAGACCATTGAGCGCACAGGGTACCCGGGCTACTTCCTGATCGTGCAGGACTTCACGACGGCCGCCCGCGAGATGGGCGTGAGTGTGGGGCCGGGTCGTGGTTCGGCCGCGGGTTCGGCGGTCGCATACTGCGTGGGGATCACCAACGTGGACCCCATCAAGTACGACTTGCTGTTCGAGAGGTTCCTGAACCCGGACCGCGTCAGCCTTCCTGACATCGACATCGACTTCGACGACGAGGGGCGCGGCAAGGTCATCGACTACGTAATCAACAAGTACGGCGCCAACCAAGTGGCGCAAATCATCACCTACGGCACCATGGCAGCCAAGTCGTCCATTCGCGACACGGCGCGCGTCATGGAGTTGCCTCTCGGCGACGCCGACCGCCTCGCCAAGCTCGTTCCGGACATCTCGCTCAAGAAGATGTTCAGCCTCGACGACAAGGCCCTGAAAGAGAAGGTGAGGAGCGAGGGATTCGCCATGGTGGAGCAGCTCAAGGCGATCAGCCAGCAGCCCACGCTCGAAGGCCAAACCCTGCAAACCGCCCGAGTCCTCGAAGGCAGCGTCCGCAACACGGGGATCCACGCCTGCGGCGTGATCATCACGCCCGACGACATCACCAACTTCGTGCCGGTTGCAACCGCCAAGGACAGCGCAATGGCGTGCACGCAGTTCGACAACGCGGTGGCGGAGGACGCCGGCCTGCTCAAGATGGATTTCTTGGGCCTGAAGACCCTGACCGTCATCAAGGACGCGGTGAAGAACGTGAAGCTCCGTCACGGCAAAGACCTCGACCCGGACAGTTTCCCGCTTGACGACCCCAAGACGTACGAACTGTTCCAGCGTGGCGACACGGTCGGCATCTTCCAGTACGAATCGGCCGGCATGCAAAAGCACCTCAAGGCGCTGCAACCCACCGTCTTTGAGGACTTGATCGCCATGAACGCACTGTACCGCCCGGGTCCGATGGAATACATCCCGGACTTTGTGGCGCGGAAGCACGGTCGGCAGGCGATCACGTACGATTTGGACGCATGCCAAGAGTACTTGGAAGAGACCTACGGCATCACGGTGTACCAGGAGCAGGTGATGCTTTTGTCCCAAAAACTCGCCGGCTTCTCCAAGGGCGAGGCCGACAGCCTCCGGAAGGCCATGGGAAAGAAGAAGAAGGACATCATCGACAAGATGAAGCCCGATTTCATGGCGCGCGGGGTCGAGAAGGGGCACGACACGGGTAAGCTGGAGAAGATTTGGACGGACTGGGAGGCGTTTGCTTCCTACGCGTTCAACAAGTCGCACTCCACCTGCTACGCGTGGGTGGCTTACCAAACCGCCTACCTCAAAGCGAATTATCCTGCGGAGTTCATGGCGGCGCAGTTGTCCAACAACATGAACGACATCAAGGAAGTCACGAACTTGATGGATGAAGCACGACGGCAGGGCGTGCCTGTGTTGGGGCCGGACGTCAACGAGTCGGCATTCAAATTCACGGTGAACAAGGAGGGCGCGATTCGGTTTGGGCTCGGGGCCATGCGCGGCGTGGGAGAGGGGGCGGTGATTGCCGTGGTCGAGGGCCGAGCGGACGCCCCGTACGCGTCGCTGTTCGATTTCGCACGACGTGTCAACCTCAAAGACTGCAACAAACGGGTCTTCGAAGCGCTGGCGCTCGGGGGCGGATTTGACAGCTTTGGGCTGCACCGAGCGCAGTTCTTTGCGCTGGACCACAAAGAGCGCCCCCTGATCGAGTTGGCCGTCCGGTACGGCGCGGCGACGCAGGAGTCGGAAAACTCGGCTCAGGTCTCGCTGTTTGGCGGCGACGAGGGCGCGATGGACATTCCTGAGCCCCTGGTGCCGGACTGCGAACCCTGGGCGGACATGGACCTGCTGAACAAGGAACGCGACATCGTCGGGGTCTACATCTCCGGGCACCCGCTCGACCGGTTCCGCCTCGAACTCGATCACCTGTGCGCCAAGGACGGGTTGACGCGCCTCGACAACCTGGAACAGGAGAGGGGAAAGAGCTTGACGTTTGGGGGGCTCATCACCTCGTGCGAACACCGAATCAGCAAGTCGGGTCGACCTTGGGGCTTCTTTGCCCTGGAAGACTACAAAGGCACCCACGAGTTCCGCTGTTTTGGTGAAGACTACGTGAAGTTCAAGGAATTCATGGTGGAGGGGTGGATGGTGCTTGTCACGACGCGGGTTCAAGAGCAAGGGTTTGGGCGCGACGGCATGGAGGCCAAACTTCAATCCATTGAGCTCCTCTCCGAAGCACGCGAAAAGCGCATTGGCAGGTTGCGGGTGCAGGTTCAGCTCAGCGCGCTCAACGACGGCTGGGTCGACACCTTTACGTCGAGTGTGGAGCAGCATCCTGGTCCGGTGGGTGTCACCCTGGAGATCTACGACGACGAGGCGAAGCTGGAGATGCCAAGCCGCACCTCCAAGGTCCAACTTGACGACGCGTTCGTCGCCGCCCTGGAGGAACTTTGCATTCCGGGCAAGGCGCAGTACCGCCTCGACATGAAGCGGTGACGTTGTCCACGAAAGAGGTGCCAAAAAGGTGGAAAACTGACTTGTTGAGGTACGTGAATCACGTTGAGTGAGACTCACGACGAGGTAACTTTGACCTTCAATCTCAATTCGAACCAGAATTTAACAGTCATGGCAGTAGAACTGACCGACGCGAACTTCGAGGAGCTCGCAATCAACAGCGACAAGCCCGTAGTCGTCGACTTTTGGGCGGAATGGTGCGGACCTTGCCGCATGGTGGGCCCCGTGGTGGAGGAGTTGGCCAACGATTACGAAGGCAAGGCCGTTGTGGGCAAAGTCAATGTGGACCACAACAGCGACGTGAGCCAGCGTTTTGGCATTCGCAACATCCCCACCATTCTCTTCCTCAAAAACGGCGAAGTGGTGGACAAGAGCGTAGGGGCTGTCCCCAAGAACGTGCTTCAGGAAAAGCTCGACGCCCTCCTGTAAGCGTCTTTGCAACCCAAGAAATTCTTGCAACGTCCCTGCCTATCTTGGTAGGGACGTTTTGTTTGACCTCACTTCGTTGCATCCCATGCCCATCAACCCCACACCGGAACTGCAGCAACGCCTCGGACGGCTTGAATTCCTTGCGCATCAAGCAGTCGAGGGATTCATCACGGGCATGCACAAGAGCCCATTCCACGGCTTCAGCGTGGAATTTGCGGAACACCGGCTCCACAACCCTGGCGAGTCCACCAAGCACGTCGACTGGAAGCTCTACGCCCGAACAGACAAGATGTTCGTGAAGCGCTACGAGGAGGAGACCAACCTCCGGTGCCAGCTCGTTCTCGACGCCTCGCGTTCGATGGCGTACCCCGACGGCATCGCCCTCGACGAAGACCGCATGAGCAAGCTCAAGTTTGCGGTCCTCGCCTCGGCGGCCCTCATCGAGCTCTTCCGCCGCCAGCGCGACGCCGTGGGCCTGAGTCTCTTTGCGGAATCGCTTGACCTCCAAACCCCGGCACGCTCCTCTCGCGCCCACCACCGAATGCTTTACGACAAGCTCGAGGGTCTGTTGTCGGAACCGGCCGACCCGCGCCCCACGAGCGCCATCGACGCACTCCACCAAATCGCCGAGGCCACCCCCCGTCGTTCCCTCATCCTCGTCTTCAGCGACCTGCTCGACCGCTCCGAAGACCCTGAGGCCCTGGTAAGCGCATTGCAGCATCTGCGCCACAACAAGCACGAAGTCGTGGTGTTCCACTTGCTTGATGCCAGCACGGAGGTGGACTTCGCTTTCCCGGATCGTCCGACGCGCTTCGTCGACCTCGAAACGGGAGAGGAGCTCAAGCTTCACCCCACGGAAGTGCGCGAAGCCTACGTCCAACGCATGGCGAAACTCCAAAAGACCCTGCGGGATCGCTGCGGCGCTCACGGCATCGACTGGGTGGATGTGGATGTGGCTCAGGGAGTTCTGCCGGTGCTGACGAGTTACCTCACCAAGAGGGCGAAACTTTTTTAACCCAAACACGTATTGCCCCTTGCGCAGATAACGCAGATGGCATTATCTTCGCGCTCCATCCATTCGAGGATGGTTCGGAAGGGCTTCGGCCCGGAAGGGAGGTCTGGTAGTTCAGTTGGTTAGAATACCTGCCTGTCACGCAGGGGGTCGCGAGTTCGAGTCTCGTCCAGACCGCAAAAGCCTCAGCAAATGCTGGGGCTTTTTCGTGCCTGGAGGTGTCGTAGAGCATTTGATTGAAGAAGGGTCGTTCGCCGGTGCAATTGTGCCGTGAATGCACTATTGTTGCCGATTCAAATTTCTTTCCATGAATCCTGCATCGCGGCGCTTTGAGCGCGTTGTTCAGCAGATATTGGAGCGAGACAGAGCCGTGATTGACGGCTTTTTCCCAGACCAAATCCTCTGTTCCCTTCGGGACCGAATTGCCCAATTGCAGGCAGAAGACGCGCTGCGTCCCGCGGCTGTAGGGGCTGCGGGTCAGAAGGAAGTGCATACGGAGATTCGATCCGACTTCATCCGTTGGTGGCCCGATGCACCGGAGCTTCCTGCCGAGCGCGACTTTCTCGGAGAGGTGGAGGCGTTGGCTTCCTATTTGAACCAAACCTGTTTCACAGGAATCCGAAGGTGGGAATTCATGTACGCTGTCTACCCACCAGGCGCGTATTACGAGAGGCATGTGGACGATTTCAAGAGCAAAAACGCACGCAAGTTTTCTATGGTCACTTACCTGAACGAGGCATGGCAACCCGGGCAAGGAGGTGAGCTGGTGCTCTACGATGTGGCGGGACGACCGAGCGAGACGGTGGATCCGTTGTTTGGGCGAACTGTGATCTTTTCGAGTCCTCAAGTCGAGCACGAGGTGCTCCCCGCTGTGGCTGACCGGTGGTCCGTGACGGGGTGGTTGAGGTGAACCGAACGTGTGTGATCTCCTGACGCCACCGACAAGGCGCATCATCAGAATTCAACGCCTCCTTCGAAGTACCTTCGCTCCACGTTGGAACCGTGAACCCTGCAGCTGCAGTTTTGTTCAAGCGTTAAACCTACCCACATGGCCCACCTCAACTGGAACACTGTCAAGGAATACGACGAGATCACCTTCAAGGAGCTCAACGGCGTGGCTCGGATTGCCTTCAACCGCCCCGAAGTGCGCAACGCGTTCACTCCCAAGACGGTGGACGAGCTCTGGGAAGCGCTCATCCATTGCCACGAGAGCCAGGACATCGGGGTGGTGTTGATCACGGGTGAAGGACCGTCTTCCAAGGACGGCGGCTGGGCCTTTTGTAGCGGTGGAGACCAAAACGTCCGCTCCAACACCGGTTACAAGGGGGAGAACGGCGTCAACCGCTTTAACATCCTCGACGTCCAGCGTCAAATCCGGTTCATGAACAAGGTGGTCATCGCCGTCGTTCCCGGATGGGCGGTCGGCGGCGGCCACAGCCTTCACGTGGTCTGCGACATGACGATTGCGAGCAAGGAGCACGCCGTGTTCAAGCAGACCGACGCGGACGTGGCGAGCTTCGACGGGGGGTTCGGCTCAGCGTACCTCGCACGCCAAGTGGGCCAAAAGCGCGCCCGCGAAATCTTCTTTCTCGGCGCCTCCTACTCGGCCCAAGAGGCCTACGAAATGGGCATGGTCAACGCGGTCGTGCCGCACGCCGAACTTGAGCGAGTTGCCTACAACTGGGCGCAGGAAATCTTGACGAAAAGTCCCACGGCGATCAAGATGTTGAAGTTTGGGTTCAACCTCATTGACGACGGCCTTGTCGGCCAGCAGATCTATGCAGGAGAGGCGACACGCCTGGCTTACGGCACTGAAGAAGCCAAGGAGGGGCGTGATGCGTTCCTCGAAAAGCGGCCGCGCGATTTCTCGCGGTTCCCCAAGTTCCCGTGACGTGCATGCATGAATCCGGGACGTCTTGTCCAAGGTTATACATCTTTATCTTGGTCGGCCTCTGAAGAGGCGGTATTTTCCGGGACCATGTTGCGCTCGGTACTCGCTTCAGTCAGCTTGAGTGGCATCGTTGCCACGAGTTCATTGTCCCAAGATTCAGCTCCGTTTCTGTCCCGAACAGAGGCGTTTCATGTGGTGACGGACAACATGGAAGGGTTTTGGGGTCCTGGGATGAGTGCGGTGGATGTCAACGGCGACGGTTGGGACGACCTGACCTTCGGGGATTTCTTTGGCGGGGTAAAGCTTTTCTTGAATACCGAAACCGCGTTTGAAGGGCATGACCTCGATTTGGGAATTGAGGGCGAATGCGAGGTAAAAGGGGTCGTTTGGGGAGATGTGGACAACGACGGCGATCAAGACTTGTTCTTGGGGTGCCGTGGAAATCGCAACAGGTTTTTCCTGAACCAAGGAGACCTTAGTCTGGTCGATGTTTCTGAATCCTGTGGACTGAATTCACTCAGCACGAATTCGTGGGGCGGAGCTTGGATCGATTTCAACCGGGACGGGCAATTGGACTTGCTCGTAGCGAATTACACGAGCCCTTACGATTACCCCAACGAACTTTATTTCGGGAACGGAGACGGCACGTTTGAGGAGCAAGACGTGGTGGCCCTTGGAATGCTTCCTGTTGCGCGTGCGTCGTGGCAGCACCATTGGCTTGATTTCACGGGCGACGACGTGTTGGACACGTACGTCATCAACGACCGTTTCAACGACAACGAGGCCTACATCGGAGTCGCGGCCACGGTTGGAATGCCCGACTCGCTTTCCGCCCTGCCCGACAGCGTGGGATTGAATGTGTCGGGTGACATCATGGGCGATGCCTGGCTCGACTGCAACCTGGACGGAAAACTTGAGGTGTACCTCACGAACAGCGAACCTCACGGCAATGTGTTGATGCAATTGACAGACAGTGGGGTGTACGCCAACAAATCTGCTGAACTGGGGCTGGAATTGCACCGACAAAGTTGGAACGTCTCTGCAGGGGATTGGGACAACGACGGGTGGGAAGACTTGTACGTGTCCACAAGCAACTGGACCTATTACAACGTGGGGGTGTTTCAGGTCGATCCCGTCGACAATGCCATCTTTCGAAATGTCGGAGGCACGTGGTCTTCTTGGGCGGAGGTTACCCCGGAATTGGACGTTCAGTCTTTCACTCACAGCACGATGGATTGGAATCGGGATGGTTTTTTGGATGTGGCAGTCTACACGTGCGATTCGGTGGCTTCCATGCTTGAAGGCATCCCCAACGCCAACAACTGGCTCGACGTGGTGCCGACAGGCACCCTGTCCAACCTAGATGGAATCGGCTTGATTCTGCACGCCTACACCACCGATGCTGGGGGGGCAGTGGTCAAGCGAACCCGGCAACTGGCGGCAGGGGAG
>Ga0181564_10003810_pt1 | contig 12904 bp, 12 predicted proteins | sample 011ome_24_FD_134512 | JGI IMG/M metagenome (GOLD analysis project Ga0181564, IMG submission 134512) | Coastal salt marsh microbial communities from the Groves Creek Marsh, Skidaway Island, Georgia - 011513CT metaG (megahit assembly) | ecosystem: Environmental > Aquatic > Marine > Intertidal...
CATTCAATGAATTGGTTCCAATGATGTTGACTGCAGGCAACGCATAGCCTTGGGCCTGAGCATCATCAAACAAGGCGGCTACTTCTTCTCCGTGGAGAACACCTGAACGAAATTTGGACATGGTGGGTTTGGGTTTGCGGGGCGCAAGTTACCCCTTTGAACCGCGGCAATCTCCGAAAAACCTCACTTTCCCCCTCCGCCTCGATTGAAGTGCACACGAAGGTTTAAAAGGTTTGAATCCGTCCCATCAACGCCCCTCCGAGAGCGCCTCAATGAACTTCTCTTCGCTGAATGTCAGCCATTGAGCAGACATCTCTGCTTGGGCGGTCCAAGGACTCTCGGGAAACAGCCGCACCAATTCTGCATAGGCCTTCAATGCGCCCACCGTGTCCTGCATTGCCGTTTCCCGCACGAACCCCATCCTGAAAATGGCCTCGGCAGCGATGTCTTCTTTGGGAAACCCTTCCACTACATCCAACCACTGTGCAATGGCGGCCTCATGGTCACCCCTTCCGTGCAGCAGATCCGCCCGCTTCATCATGTACACCGAAGTGAGACTGTCCCCGCGGTGGTCATTGGCATACTGGGCATATGAACGGAGCAGAAAACGCACTTCATTCTGCACCTCCTCATTTGTCCAATCGACTTCCCCGTCCGAACTCAACCGGTGGCCGAAAAGACGCTCTGCAGCTTCAATGTCTGCCTTGTTTGGATGCGAGGGCTCGGGTACACGGCTGCCGCATCCCTGAATCAAGCCAACCACGACCACAGCGAATGAAAACGTTCCAAACCTGCTCATCTCGACTTCTTGGCGGGATAACGCATGGCATAATCCGAAGGAATTTTGCCGCTTGAGATGTCCTTCAACTTCCCCTGAAGCATGGCTTTTCTCAAGGGAGAGACATAATCGGGAATCATCACCCCATCGAGGTGGTCATTTTCATGCTGAACGATGCGTGCAGCGATGCCGGTCAAAGCTTCTTCCCGAAGCACCCATTGCTCGTCGAAGTATTCCACCTTCACGGATACCGGTCTGACCACGGGCTCTCTGACGCCCGGAATGGACAAACACCCTTCCTCCATGCTGGTCGTTTCGTCGCTCTCCTCGAACAGGACCGGGTTTATCATGACGCGCTTGAAATCCCGACATCCGGGATCGCCATCATCACCCTCACCAAAAGGCGACCCATCCACAACGAATAAACGAAGGGACTGCCCGACCTGAGGCGCCGCCAATCCAACACCCTCTGCACGGTACATGGTCTCCCACATGTTTTCAATGAGCCCCTGCAAACCCTTCATGCCCTGCTCCACGTCTGCCGCCTCCTTTCTCAGAACGGGATCTCCAAATGCCACAACCGGTAGAATCATGCGGCAAATTTGCGCCATTCATGTGATTCCGCCGGTACCTTTGCCCCATGTCCGATTCACTCCGGGGCCTCGATCGCATCGAAGACGCCATTGAAGACATCAAAAACGGCAAAGTGATCATCGTGGTCGATGATGAGGACCGCGAAAACGAAGGAGATTTTGTGGCAGCAGCGCGGTTCGCATCCCCTGATGTCATCAATTTCATGGCCACGGAAGGCAGGGGACTGATTTGCGCCCCCCTCGTGGAAGACCGATGCGAGGAATTGGAACTGGACCTGATGGTCAGCCGAAACAACGCTGCATATGAAACCCCATTCACCGTCAGCGTAGACCTCATCGGCGAGGGATGCACCACGGGCATTTCGGCGTCGGATCGATCCAAAACCGTTCGGGCCCTCATCGACCCAGATACCGAGCCAAATCAGCTGGGCCGCCCAGGTCATATTTTCCCTCTCAGGGCCAGGAAAGGAGGTGTTTTGAGACGGGCGGGGCACACGGAAGCGGCCATCGACCTGGCCCGATTGGCAGGACTAGAACCCGCCGGAGTCATTGTGGAAATCATGAATGCTGACGGCACGATGGCGCGCCTGCCTGAGTTGCTCGCCATGGCAGACCGATGGGACATGAAAATCGTGTCAATCGAGGATTTGATCGCCTACCGAATTGCCCACGACACCCTCATTCAATGCACAGGAAAGAAAATGATCCATACCACCCATGGGCCATTTGAACTGCGCACTTACAGACAGACAACCAATGATCGAGAGCATTTTGCGCTGGTCAAGGGGAACTGGTCAGAAGGTGCTTGCGTGCCCGTGCGGATGCACGCAAGCACTCCGCAATTGGACCTATTGAACGATCAAGTTCTCGGGAAGGGTGCGACATTTCAAAAGAGCTTGGGCCAGTTGGCCGAACTCGATTTCGGCGCATTGGTTTACCTCCAGAAATCGGCGACATCTTGGTCAGAAGCCATTCAATCCTCCCAACTTGGATCAGATGAAGCAGATGACGGTGATTCCATCAGCCCCGCCGAATTGACAAGACGCCGAGGCAGGGCCTTCGGTCTGGGAGCACAAATTCTCAGAGACCTCAACATTTCCAAACTGGAACTGATCAGCGATACCGCAGTGGTATCCAAAGGCATGACACTTTACGGCCTGGAAATCATGAAGGTCACCCCCGTCGGAGCGGCCTGACCTCCGGCAGCGCTCCGACGTCGGGCTTGCCCCCTCCTCCGAAATTGACAGCAATGAAAAAGCCCGCATTGGCGGGCTTTTTCATGATCAAGAACGACCAAGGGCCTTCTTACTTCTTGTGCTTGGCGTATCGGGTGCGGAACTTGTCGATCCGTCCTGCGGTGTCCACCAAAGTATTCTTACCTGTGAAGAACGGGTGACTGGCGGAACTCACTTCCACTTTGATGACGGGATACTCGTTTCCGTCGTCCCATTTTTCGGTTTCCTTGCTTTCCGCGCAACTCTTTCCGAGGAAACGCCATTCCGCGGTCAAGTCCTTGAAAATGACGGTTCGGTAGTTGTCAGGGTGAATACCTTCTTTCATGGTTACTCGTTATGGGCGGGCAAAAGTACGATGTATCCCTAACTCACACAACGTCTTCTACCCTGCATATTTCCGTCCCTTGTTCAGCCATGACAGCCAAGAATTCGACATAATCAACACCCCGAACTGAATAAGATTGACCCGAATGAAAGAGGGGGATGCCACCTCCGCAGGTACCTTGCAACGGTTTTAAGTGAGAAGGCCAGCTCCGGCTGGCTGAGCATCAAGTGATAATTTGGTTAAGTAGTCCCGCGGTGAAACGTCACCGCGGGATTTTTCATTTCAAGCCTTCCACAGTGATTTGTCGACACCCCTTTTCGGCAGCCCCTGTGGCAGCGATGATTATCCGGAACATTGTAGCATGTTCCGTTGGAAAATCGTGACCGCCCTTGGAATGCTCATGGCCTTCGGGATGGCTTTGGTGATTCCAGGTGGGGTTGTGATTGAGGGACGGCTTACCCGAGCACCTGTCCCCGGAACCTCCACTCCCCTCACCATCACTGTGACCAAAGGAGGCTTGGATTATTTCGGCCGCATTTTGATTTCTGTCCCCAAAGACTGCCGACTGAGCCCGAAGCAGCTCCAAGGCGGCGGAATGTCTACCGACGGAGACGGGGATGTGGTCGTCATCAGTTGGCTCAAACTTCCCGCCTCGGACCGGTTTGACGTCGTGTTGGATTTGGTGGTGGATCCGGAAGCCCTCCCTGGGCCTCGCAGTTTGGAGTGGGATTTCAGCTTCATCCGAAACAATGACCGGGTCACGGTACGTCCCGCGCCTTTTCATTTCGACATTGCAAAGGAGGCAATCTTGCCCCCCGCATCCGCCACCCAAAAGCCGCGTTCAAACGATGGAATGGACTTTCCCGCCTCGGAAACCACCCGCCCTTCTGCTGTTCGTTCCATTTATGAAATGATCAATGGCGATTGGGAGGTCCGTATCGACATCGAGGGTCTCCCGGACGGCGGGTTTGTGAAACTCGCAGAACAATGGGATACAACATGTCCAGGTGAAATCCTCATGGGTGGAGGAAGTGTTGCACAAACAACCCCAGGTCAAGCCACTTTCATTTGGTTCGATTACGAAAGGGCAGGCTCAGTGAGTTATCGCATCAACAAGGGTTGTTTATCAGGACCTGATGCATTTATCGGTTTATTATCATTCGTCAGTGACGAAATATCCACTGAAATACCCGTATTTCATGTCGGAGGGGAAAGTTCTAATCGCGCACCTGAAGACCCTGATCGGCCTTCAAGCGAGAGAATTCGGTTTGAAGTGCAAGTAGCAGCCACGAAATCTCGGGTTGTTACCGATTATTTCGAACGGAAGTTGAATTTTGGCCTCCCATTGAAGTCAGAGGAGCACGATGGCTGGAACAAGTACCTTCACGGAACCTATTCCAGTTACGAAGAGGCAAGGAACGAAAGAGAGGAAATTTCCTCTTCCTTCGGTTTCCAAGGTCCCTTTGTAGTGGCGAGAAGAGATGAACAACGGATCTCTGTCCAAGAAGCATTGTTGCGAACTGGACAAAAGTGGTATCCCTAGTTCACTTCATTTGGAGAACCGAAGCCAATGCGATGAACGACACACCGTCCAAAATGAGTTCTGAGTCCCTGCCGCCCAAAGCAGGATGGACGGCTTGCATGAGAAGCTTTCGCTCATGGCTGCAACTTGAACGAGGGCTGAGCTCCAATTCCGTTGAAGCGTACCTCAGGGATGTGCAGCGCTTGGCTTTCTTCGCCCAAAACTTGGCCCAACCTCCTTTTGAGCCCAGCGGGTTTGAGACCCTCCATGTGGATGCTTTCGTGGCCCAGTTGTACGACGAGGGATTGAGCAGAAACAGCCAGAGCCGAATTCTCAGCGGAGTCCGGAACTTCTGCAAGTTTCTGTTGCTCGAAGGCATCCTAGATCGTGACCCACTCGAACTGCTCGACAGCCCAAGACCAGAGAGGAAGTTACCCGATGTTCTGAGTATCGAGGAAATTCAAGCCATCATCGAGGCGATTGACTTGTCGAGAAAAGAAGGCATCCGCAATCGCGCCATCCTGGAAACCATGTACAGCTGTGGCCTCCGGGTCTCAGAGGTTGTGGGGTTGAGGATCAGTTGCATCGATGATGTGGAGGGATTCGTCAAGGTCATCGGTAAAGGCAACAAGGAAAGGGTGATTCCGATCGGTGAATTGGCTTTGGAGACGGTGGCCCGGTACATTGAAGAGTACCGCAGGTTCGTGGACGTAGAGCACGGGTATGAAGACACCTTGTTTCTGGGGCGTCGCGGACGAGAACTAACACGTCAAATGGTTTTCACGATGCTGCGCCGCACCGCCCACGAAGCAGGCATCCGCAAGCAGGTCAGTCCCCACACGTTCCGGCATTCGTTTGCCACCCACCTCATGGAAAGTGGTGCAGACATTCGCGTCGTTCAAGAGATGTTGGGACACAGTTCCATCAGCACCACTGAGATCTACACCCATCTCGATCAGAATTTCCTGCGCGACCAAATGGAGAGATTCCACCCCCGCAACATCAAGGCTTGAGAGCCGCGGTAACTTTTCTTTTCCTCATTTCTGGCTGTTTCTTTTCCGCGTTTGAAACGCCGGCAAAGCGCTCGAACCTGTCCTCTTTCGGTGGAGAAACCCACACATATGTCTATTCAGAGCCTGACGGAACACCGCTTTTGCTCGACCTGAGAGTTCCTGCCAAACCGCGTTGGGATCTGCCCGGCATTCTATTTGTGCACGGAGGTGGATTCGCGGATGGAACCCGTGACAGCGCGCCGGTGGTCGGGTTTCTAGAAGCCCTGTCCGAATTGGGCATTGTGAGCGCCAGTATATCTTATCGCCTCACGCAAAAAGGCCGGGGATTCGGTTGTGATATACCGGTCGAAGAAAAGCGAAGTGCCGTTCGCACCGCGGGTGACGACCTTATGGCAGCGCGCCGCTGGCTGCGAGGTCAAGCATTGAGGTTGCCCGATCGATGGGTGGCTGCAGGCAGCAGCGCCGGAGCTGAGACTGCCCTTTGGACAGGTTTCGTGGCTTCTCCAGACATGTGGGCAGGAATCATCAGTTTTTCTGGCGCCTTGGAAGCGGGGCTGTCGCTGCCTGAATCGCCCCCTCCTCTTTTGGCTTTTCATGGAGCCTGTGACAATGTCGTTCCCTCTGGACGCGCGATTCACAGAAGGTGCAGTCCTTCAGACACCGGAGCATGGGACCTTTGCGGCGGCACCTGCTTGGTGGACCGACTGCAAGAGCAAAATGTACCGGCCCGGCTTTGGTTGGACTGCACAGGTGGACACGAGGTGTGCAACCGAGCGATGCTGCGAGCCGATGTGCACGCGATCATCGCGGATTGGTTAATGGAGCCTGAAGCCACAGGTCCGTCCGTTGTATTGGAAGGAGACGGCGCACTGCACCCCTACACCGCGTCCTCTTGCGCCCATCCTTGCAATGGCATGGATTGACGGGGCACCCTGTTTCTGGACCACAATTCTGCACCCCGGCGCAACAAATCATGCGCATGCCCGGCCTTCATCAAATCACGCCAGGCCTCATCTTCAGCGTTTTGTCCAAGACATCGCCATACAAAGTCAATCTGCTCACAAGCGGATGATGCATCTACCGCTCTCGCCATCGTTTGCTTGCTCAACTTCTGCCCAAGAGAATTGGTCAAAACCGGCAGGTGACCGTATTCCGGAATCTCAGGACCCATGTCGCCTTGAAGGGCTTTCCAGATGGCCAATTGACGCGGCGTACTGTCAAGTAGATCTGATCCCCTTACCACATGGGTTATTCCCTGGTCCCGATCGTCCACCACAACCGCCAACTGGTAAGCCCAGAATCCGTCCGCTCGCAGGATTGGAAAATCCCCCAACTCCTCCCTTCTGAATTCCAGCCGCCCCAGGATTAGATCATTCCATGATTCTACTCCCTTGCCCAAGAGGAACCGCTGGAGACGCTCTTGCTTGCCTGAAGGGATTCCACCTCGACAGGTACCTGGATAAACAGCTGCCCCTTGAAGGTCTCTTCGCGAACAGCCGCAACCAAAGGCCATACCGGAAGACTGAAGGAACTTCAGAGCATCCTCATATTTATCGTGGCGCAGAGACTGTTTGACGGTCTCTCCGTCCCATTCAAAACCGAAGGATTCCAGTGTACGCAGGATGTCATCGGCTGCTCCAGGGACCTCGCGCGGAGGGTCGAGGTCTTCCATCCTGACCAACCACTGTCCACCGTGATGGCGGGCGTCGCACCACGAAGCCACCGCGGCAAGCAGGCTGCCGATGTGCAGCCGACCCGTTGGGGACGGCGCGAAGCGGCCAACATAGCCGCTCCCGGACATCACCGAACGAGCTTGCGGTACTTGATCCGCTTGGGGCCGCTGTCACCCAAGCGCTCTTTCCGGTTGGCCTCGTATTCCGAGTAGGTTCCCTCGAACCAAACGACTTGGCTGTCGCCCTCGAAAGCAAGGATGTGCGTGCAGATCCGGTCGAGGAACCAGCGGTCGTGGCTGATGACCACCGCACAACCCGCGAAGCTCATGATGCCTTCCTCCAATGCCCGAAGGGTGCCGACGTCGATGTCGTTGGTGGGCTCGTCCAGCAGGAGGACGTTGGCCTCCGTCTTGAGCGTCATGGCGAGGTGCAAGCGGTTGCGCTCACCCCCTGAGAGGATGCCGCACTTCTTCTGCTGGTCGGAACCCGCGAAGTTGAACTTGGACACATACGCCCGCGAGTTGACCAGGCTTCCGCCGATTTCAAGCTGCTCATTGCCACCGGACACGACCTCCCAGACCGACTTCTCTGGATCGATTTCCTTGTGACGCTGGTCGACATAGCCGACCTCCACGGTATCGCCGAATTCGACCGAGCCCGCATCGGGCTGCTCCTCGCCCATCATCATCCGGAACAAGGTGGTCTTTCCCGCACCGTTGGGTCCGATGATGCCGACAATGCCGGCCGGAGGCAGCGAGAAATTCAGGTTTTCGATCAGCAAACGGTCGCCAAAGGCCTTCTGCAGACCGCTGACCTCGATGACCTTGTTGCCGAGGCGGGGACCGTTCGGAATGGGAATCTCGAGGCGCGCCTCTTTCTCCTTGGTTCCTTCCGCCATCATCGACTCGTAGTTGCTGAGACGGGCCTTGTTTTTGGCCCGACGCCCCTTCGGATTCTGCCGCACCCATTCCAACTCCCGCTCCAGCTCTTTGCGTCGCTTGCTCTCGTGCTTCTCCTCCTGGGCGAGGCGCTTGGTTTTCTGGTCCAGCCACTCGGCGTAGTTGCCCTTCCAAGGGATGCCTTCGCCACGGTCGAGCTCAAGGATCCAACCGGCCACGTTGTCCAGGAAGTAGCGGTCGTGCGTCACGCAAAGCACCGTCCCCTTGTAGCGCTCCAGGTGCTGCTCCAACCAGTCGATGGTTTCGGCATCAAGGTGGTTGGTGGGCTCGTCGAGCAAGAGCACATCGGGAGCCTGCAAAAGCAAGCGACACAAGGCTACCCTGCGACGCTCTCCCCCGCTTAATTCTGCGATCTTTTGGTCGTCCGGCGGGCAGCGCAGGGCGTCCATGGCGATGTTGAGCTTGGTGTCGAGTTCCCACGCGTCGAGGGCGTCGATGCGGTCCTGGACAGTGGCCTGCCGGTCCATCAAGGCCTGCATCTTGTCCGGGTCGTTCAGGATCTCCTCGTCCATGAACTTGTTGTTGATCTCCTCGTACTCCTTGAGGACGGAAACGATTTCCTGGGTGCCTTCCTCGACGATTTCACGGACGGTCTTGTTTTCGTCGAGCGTCGGCTCCTGGGGCAAATAGCCCACTGTATAGCCGTCTGCCCAGACCACCTCGCCTTGGTAGGCCTCGTCCAGGCCGGCGATGATCTTCATGACGGTCGATTTACCCGAACCGTTGGTACCGATGATGCCAATCTTGGCACCGTAGTAGAAGGACAGGTAGATGTCCTTGAGGATGTGCTTCCCGGTCGGGGTCGTTTTGTTGACCTTGACCATCGAAAAAATGACCTTCTTGTCGTCGCTCATGTGATCGTTTTTGGGGTCCGGAAGGTAATCAGGCCTTGCGGAGTGTCAATTCGGTGATTTCAGGGGGCATGCCGATGCGTCCCGGGAAGCCCAGCAGGCCAAAGCCACGGTTCACGTGCAACATCTGCTTGCCCTCCGTGTAGAGTCCGCCCCATCGCTTGTAGCGGAGTCTGCTTGGAGAGAATTTGATGCCCAAGGCGGGCAATTCGAGCCCCATCTGCATGCCGTGGGTATGGCCTGAAAGGGTAAGCTCAACGGGGGCTTTTCCATCCATGACCTTGTCCTCCCAATGGGTGGGGTCGTGGCTCAACAATACGGTTGGCAGTGTGGTGTCCGCTCCGCTCAAGGCTGCGTCCAGGTCTCCGCTCTGACGGAACCCCCTCCCCCAATTCTGGACACCGGCCAACAGCAATTGGGCGCCTTGGTGCTCGATGACGCGGTGCTGGTCCAGCAGCAAGTCGAATCCCATCTCGCCGTGGATGGCACGAATCCGAGCGCGAACACGCTCTCTCTCCTCGTCTGTCCGCCGCGCATAGTCCGCGTAATCGTGATTGCCCAGAATGCTGAATTTGCCATAACGGGCCTCGAGCTTGCGGAAGCTGGGGATCCAAGGCTCTGCCTCGTCGCTGCTGTCATTCACCAGGTCGCCCGTGAAGCACAGGATGTCGGGCTTGAGCGCATTGATCATTTCCAGCCCCTTTTCAACGGGTTGGATGTCTTCGAGAAAGCTGCCCAGGTGTGCATCCGAAATCTGCACGATTCGCAGGCCATCCAGCCCTTCAGGCAACCCCTGGATGGGCACATCGTGTCGCCTGACGTGATAGGCGTACCGACCTCGGGTCATCCCGTAAGCGAAAGCGCCCAGCAAGATGCCTGCCACGCCTTGACCCGTGAGGCTGATGAAGGTGCGCCGCGGTATTCCCGGGCGGCCTTCCGGTCGGGTAAACAACCATTGCAGGCCCTGACGCACCGCCTCGACCACTTCGGTTCCAGCGAGCCACACCTTGGGGATGAGCAGGCTGATCAATACTGCATGGGTCAGCAGCAACAACTGAGGATGGTGTTCCCGCCATTCCGACCAGCGGAACACGTAAATGCCGAACCAGACGAATTGAACCAGAGAGATCCCGAACCAGATGCGCCGTATCCAGGTGAATGCGCCGTTCTGGGACCAAACCCTGTGCATGTTGCGCCACGAGCCCCATTCAACGAACAGCAGGATTCCAAGAAGAATGAGGGCTACAATCATCACGCGAGACCACGAGGGCATGGTGCGAAATTACTCTGCACCCGGCGCCTGAAACAGACCGATGCAAACCTTTGGCAATTCAACGGTGCGCCATGGGGTCACGCATGTGAAAGCAACAACCCCCGGGCCTCTTCAGCGTTGAATTGCCGGTCCATGAGAATGCTGCCCCCTTGGGCTGGAGGCCTGACCAGCAACCAGCGATGGGCCCATCCCGCTTGCTCCACTGCTTCCAGGTCGTGGGTCGCGAGAACGACCGACTTTCCTTCCTCACACCACCGGCCGACGTCATCCATGAATTCCCTGCGGGCCACGATGTCGAGAAATGCAGTGGGCTCATCCATGAGGACCCATGATCTTGCCTGCACGAAGGCGCGTACCATCATGACGCGCTGTGCCATGCCATCGCTCAGGGCCCCCATGGGCATGTCTGCCCAAGACGCAATCCGACCGCGCTCCATCGCGGCGCCCAACGCATCATCGTCGAATGCGCTTCCACCCGCATCCAAAGCCAGTTCCAATACGTCCCTCACCGTCAAGGGTGTGTCATGGGGAGGCGTTGAAAAAACCAAGGCGAGATCCCTCGCGCGATCGCGCGGTGACATTGTCCCCACATCCTGGCCTGAGAGCAGAATTCGGCCCTTGACAGGGCGGATCAAGCCCGCCATGGTCTTGAGCAAAGTCGACTTGCCCGAACCATTTCGCCCGAGCACCACCAAACCCTCTCCCCCCTTGATTTTCAAGTTGAGCGTTCCGACACCCTCGGAAGGATGGCGCAATTCCAAATCCTGGATGTGGAGAATCGCGTCCTTCATCGCAACTGGGCTTGGGAATGGGTTCTACCAAACGGACCCCACCTCATGATCAACATGAGGACCACCGGAGCGCCCACCAAACTGAGTACCGCATTGAGGGGGATGCCCATCCACCGGACCACGCCGTCCGCAAAGAGGGCCAGATTGGCGCCGGTCAGCAATACGGGCCACAACATCCGGCGGTGGCGGCCATTCACTCCGGCGGCACGCACCAAATGCGGCGTAGCCAATCCCAGGAAGGCGATGGGACCGCACCAAGCGGTCACGAGTCCGGCCAAGGCGCCCGAGGCCCCCAATGCACTCCACGTGAGCCTGCGGTCATTGACCCCCATGCTGCGCGCTGTGAGCATCCCAAGGGTCCACATGTCCAGGCGACTGGCCTCCCGCGCTGCCCAGATGACCGCGGGCAACAGAGCGAGGAGCACCAAAGCGCAGGCCAACCATCCACCATGGGAAAAGGAGCCCATGCCCCAATGGACGAACGCCTGCAAGGCACCGGCTTCGGCTTCGGCCTGCAGGACCGTGACAAGGGCTCCGGTCAGATAGCCCACCATCAATCCGAAAATCAAAAGCGCGGTCCGGGAGCGGAACCGGCCGGTAACCAATCCCAGCAAAACCATCACCGTTCCGCTGCCCATCAATGCGCCGAGGACCTGTGGCGCCAGGCCCAGGCTTTCGCCTGCTGTGCCGAGGGCTGCGCCGCCCAAAGCGACCAAGGCGACTCCGAGGGTGGCTCCCGAGGAAACGCCGAGCACACTCGGGCCTGCGAGCGCATTTCTGAAATAGGTCTGCATCAGCAATCCCGACAGCCCCAAAGCCGCCCCGGACAAGGCCGCCATGCAAAGCCGAGGCAGCCGCAACCGCCAGAGAATGGTGCGCGCCAGCTCATCGCCTTGTCCCACAAGGGCCGCCCCTTGCTCTGCCCACGACAAACCTGCAGGACCGGTGAGCAACCCTGCAAGGAAGAGGACCAAAAGGAGTCCGATGAGCCAAAGGGAATTCTGTCGTCTCATGGTCGCGACACCGTCCTTTGAAAGTAACGACCTCCGCGGCTCAGCGAATCACCGTGGAAGAGATCATGGAGATCGGAAAGCATGCGGTCCGGCTCCAGTATGGCCTGTCCGAAGTAGTCGACTTCGTGGGTATTGCAATGGAAGAGCAGCTTGCCTTCCAATGGAATCCATGACATGTCGCGCACGGCATCTTCCCTGTACCAGCCTTCCGGTGCATGGACCACCTTGCACCAAGCGTCTGCGCCCGATGCAAGCACCGCAAACTGCTCTCTGTCCATCTCCACATTTCGGCCTTCTCTTCTCAAGCCCATGGCTGCTTCGATGTGGGCGTCCAACAAGTATTGGCCTCCCGCATCTTCCACCAAACGGGCCACCAAGCCATCCCCGGTCGGTGCGGTCCATCCTCCGCCCTGCTCACTTCCCGTAAAGACGGTGGGCCTTCCTCGAAGGAGCGCATCCTCCGCTCCCTGCTTGCGAATGCGCTTGTATCGCTCTGCAATGGAAGCAAACACGGAATCCGCCATTGCTTCCTGACCGGTCAACCAACCAAATATCTTGATGTATTCAGCCCGACCCAACGGATGCGGCTCCGCGTACTCCCGAAAAGCCATGACCGGAATTCCCGTGCGTTCCGTCACCCCCTGCATCGGATCACCAAAAGGATAGGAAGTGAGCACTTCCGCACCGGATACGAGCAAGGCTTCCTCGTCCATTCCGCCATCTCCTCCCAGATTGACCAAAGGCGACGCCTGGTCCCAAGCACCCAAATCAATCCTGTCCAAATACCCCGTGGCACACCATCTGGATTCGGCTCTCAATGCGCGGATATGCGGCACGTGGGTCGTTGACCAAGTGGCCACCCTCGCGGGAACGCGCAG
>Ga0181564_10003811_pt1 | contig 12902 bp, 13 predicted proteins | sample 011ome_24_FD_134512 | JGI IMG/M metagenome (GOLD analysis project Ga0181564, IMG submission 134512) | Coastal salt marsh microbial communities from the Groves Creek Marsh, Skidaway Island, Georgia - 011513CT metaG (megahit assembly) | ecosystem: Environmental > Aquatic > Marine > Intertidal...
CGTCACTGCGCGGATCGAACCCGGCCTCGATCATGCCGTCGGGGCGGCGAACCAGCGCGCCGGCATGGCCCATCAGGTCGCTATAGGGCTCGACCACCTCCACATCCTGGCCTGCCGATTTCAGCGCCTCAATCACCGCATCGGGAAAGCGCGATTCGATCTTCAGATTGGTGCTGTCACTGCCCCAGGTCCGGCCCAGCAGCCAGCGCGGCGCCGTGATCGCCTGCTGCACGGGCTGTCCGTAGCGGACAATGCGATTGAACACCGCCGCCTGGGTCTGGGGCTGACCCTCACCGCCCATGGTGCCGTAGGAAATCACCCGCCCGTCATCGAGCCGCGCCATGGCCGGGTTGAGGGTGTGGAACGGCTTGCGTCCCGGCTGCAGCGGGTTGAGGGCGTCCGGGTCGAGGGCGAAGCTCGCGCCGCGGTTCTGCCAGGTGATACCGGTTTCGGGCAGAACCACACCGGAGCCGAATTCCCAATAGACGCTCTGGATGAAACTCACCGCATTGCCATGGCGATCCATCACGCCCATCCAGATGGTATCGCTGTCGGTGCCCCCGCGCTTCCAGGCCGAGGCCTTCCGGGGGTCGATCCCGGCGGCCAGTTCCGCCACGACCGCTTCGGTCAGGAAGGATTCCGGCGGGGCGCTCATGAAAGCTTCGTCGGTGATGTGACGATCCCGAATGGCAAAGGCCTGCTTGCTGGCCTCGACCAGCAGATGCACGAAATCGAAGCCATCGGCCTCGACGCAATCCATTTTTTCAAAAGCACCCAGGATCAGCAGTGAGGCCAGTCCCTGGGTTGGCGGACGCATGTTGTAAACCGTCGCATCGCCCACACGCAGCGAGAGCGGCGTGACCGCTTTGGCCTGATGCGAAGCCAGATCGCTGCCATGGACCGGGCTGCCCACACGCTCCAGATCGGCGGCAATCGCGCGGGCCAGATCGCCCCGGTAGAAATCCTCGGTGCCGGCACGGCCGATCTGTTCGAGCGTGGCCGAAAGCCGCGGTTGCCGGAACACATCACCGCATGCCGGAATGTCTCCGCCGGGCGTATAGACCTCGGCAAAGCCTGTGGCCGGGCCCATTTCCGGGAGCTTCTCCGCGGTCAGTCGCACCTGCCCCCCGGTCACCGCCACACCGTCGCGAGCGTAGCCGACCGCATCGGCCAACAACCGGTCGAGCGGCATCTGCCCGCCCCATTGCTCGGCCATCTGTTTGGCCAGCCCCCAGCCGGAGATTGTGCCGGCCACAGTCAGGGCCGCCAGCGGTCCGCGCGAGGGGACCGCTTCCAGACCTTCGTCCCGATAGCGCGCGATGGTGGCACCGCTGCCGGCTGCCCCGCAGGCATCGATGGCGACAGGATCACCCTCGGCCGGTGAGATCACCCAGAAGCCGTCGCCCCCGATCGAATTCATGTGCGGATAGACCACGGCGATGGACGCGGCCGCTGCGATCATCGCTTCCAGCGCATTGCCGCCTTCGCGTAGCACGGCGAGACCGGATTCCGCGGCCAGATGATGGGGCGCCACAACCATTCCGTTGGCGGCATAGGTGGATTTCAACATGGGTCTCGAACCTCAAACAAAAACGGGCGGCACCAGTGGTACCGCCCGAAAGGGTCCGCAGCAATGGTGCGAACTCTCAAACGTTGAAAGGCGGAATTTCGTAGCCCGGCTCAATCGGAATTTTGACCGTGTTGATGAACCTTGCAAGCATTCCGTAATAGCCGATCATGACGGTCAGATCGACGAAGCCTTCATTGCCGAAGGTCTCCTTCAGCGCGTCCACCATCTCGTCGGTGATCTCTTCGTTCCGGGTGAGCATCCGCGCGTATTTCGTCGCGAGACCGATCTCGCCCGGTTCCTGTTCGATTTCTGGTGTGCCAACCTTCTTGAGGAGTTCCTCGGAAGCGCCGGCTTTTGCCGCCACCGCGTGATGGTGCACCCATTCATAAACGCAACGCAGTTCCTGTGCGACGGTCAGAATCACATATTCACGCAGCGCGTCGTCGAACGATGTCCCGTATCGCACATGGGCGCCAACCGGACAGACGGTGGCCATGGCCGCCGGGCTGTTGGCCAACAGGGCGAAGACGTTCGGCATGACATCCATCCCGCGCGTGCGCAGAACTTCGTCATAGTCACTCAGATTCTCGGCGGGGCAATCCTCGCGCTCGATGCGCTGCAAATGGCAGCCTTCCAGTGATGTGGGCACGGGTATCCTCCAGTCAGGTCTTACGATGCGCGCCAGGGGTCTCTCCGACCCGCGCGTGCGGTGCATTTGGAACAAACACCTTTGTACACAACCGGTCAACGCCATGCGTGTTCCGATCCGGAAAAACACTGTGGGCCTTGGTGAGCAGGCGTTACAGCGTGCGATTCTGCTTGAAAACCGGCTCCGGCACCCAATATCTGGTCTGTACCAACCGAAAGGGAGACTATGAACAGCTCTTGGACTATCCGACCTGCCTGGACGCCCGTGACCATCGCAATCATGGTCGTCGGCTTCATCATCGCCTGGCCGATCGGCCTGGCCGCGCTTGCCTATATCCTTTGGGGTGACAGGCTGCACACGGCACTGGATGAAGCGCGTTATCGCTGGTCGAGCGAACGCTCGGGCGACAGCGGAAACCTGGCGTTTGACGATTACCGCGAGCGTGAACTCAAGCGGCTTGAGGAAGAGCGCCGCAAGCTGGACGGCATGCGCGCCGAATTCGATCGCTTCATGCACGAACTGCGCCGCGCCAAGGACAAGGAAGAGTTCGATCGTTTCATGTCCGAACGCGATCGCCGGGACAGCAAGGATTTCGGCGGCGCCGCACCCGACGGCGCATCGGCCTGAAGACAGGTCACGTTTGACACCAGCAAGGGCGGAGCCAAAAGCTCCGCCTTTTTTATTGCGCACCGCCCAGAACCGTGAACCACCATATCCGCCTCGGATATGCTAAAGCCATGAGCATCGAGAGCCTATAACTGGCAGAACAAGCGACGAGAGACACGGGGGGAAGAACCGGCATGAGCGAGACAGCACCGGCACGCATCGGCGCCTTTGCAGGGGCGGTCCTGATCGCGGCACTGACCATCTTCTTTCTAGTCGAAGGACGGGAGTTGCTGATCCCGATCGCGGTCGCCATCGTGATCTGGTACCTGCTGAACGCGCTGGCCAACTTCTTTGACCGTATTCCTGTCGTGGGTGAAAAAATCCCCCACTGGATCACGCTTATTTTCGCCGTGATCGTTGTCCTGATTGCGCTGGCCCTGGTGGCCGAACTGATCAGCGACAACATCGCACAGGTGGCCGCGGCCGCGCCCATCTATCAGGTGAATTTCGAACGGCTGGTTGTCAGCGCGTCCCAGTTTGCCGGTTTCCAGGAACCCCCGGATATCACCAAGGTGATCGACGAGATCAACATCCGCGCCCTGATCGCCGGGCTGGCCTCCACCGTGGCCGGCTTTGCGGGCTCGCTGGGCATTGTTCTGGTATATGTGCTGTTTCTGCTGATCGAACAGGGCAGCTTCGAGAAGAAACTCAACGCCCTGTTCCCGAACGCGGAAAAACGCCAGGACGTGCGGGACCTGCTGCACCGGATGCAGGTGCAGATTCAGTCCTATGTGGCGATCAAGACCCTCGCCAGCGTGGCCACGGGCCTGATCAGCTATGGCATCCTGCTGATTGTCGGGGTGGATTTCGCCGCCTTCTGGGGCTTCGTGATCTTCCTGCTGAACTATATTCCGACCATCGGATCCCTGCTCGGCATCCTTCTGCCGACCCTGCTGGCCGTGGTTCAGTTCGCCAGCGCCGGTCCGGTGCTGGCGGTCCTGATCGGCGGTGGACTGACCCAGTTCGTGATCGGCAATATCGTCGAACCGCGCCTCATGGGCACCTCGCTGAATATCTCGCCCCTGGTGGTGCTGATCTCGCTGGCGGTCTGGGGCAGCATCTGGGGCCTGGCGGGGATGTTCCTGTCGGTGCCGCTGACGATGATTGCGATGATCGTGTTTTCCTATTTCCAACCCACCCGGCCGATTGCGATCATGCTGTCGGGCGATGGTGAAATCGACACCCGGTGAGACGCGAAAGGGTCAGGGGCATACCGAATGACTGATAAGCACGAACATGATGTGGGCGAGCATGCGCTCGGCGAGATCCAGGCCTTTCTGGCCAAGGCCCAGGGCATGCCATTGATGTCGGTCAAGGATATTGCCGAACAGTTCCGGGTCCAGGCGATGCTCGCCAAAACCACGCCGCGCCGCAGAAAGGTGTTCGATGCGATCGCCGACTACTACGAACACGCCTATGAGGTGCGCACGAAAGCCGAACACAAGAAGTACGGCGATGACGGGATCGGCGGTACGGTGCGCGCCATCCTCGACAATTTCGACGGCGACGACGACTAGAGCGGCTCACCCCTGGATGGCAGTTTACTCGGCCGCCTGCGCGCTGCCCTTGTCGATCAGTTCGGTCAGATATTGCGGATCGACCGGATAGTAGTCGATCTCCACAGCAAACTCTTCCAGCGCATTCTCGATTGCGGCAACGATCGCGGCCGCCGCCGGGATGGTCCCGCCTTCGCCCGCACCCTTTACGCCCAGCGAATTGAGCGGTGACGGCGTTTCCATATGGGTGACGTCAATACGCGGCATCTCGCTGGCCAGCGGCAGCAGATACTCACCATAGTTCATAGTCAGTGGCTGACCCTGATCGTCATAGATCATGCGTTCGAACAATGCGTTACCGATGCCATGGACGACCCCGCCCACGATCTGGCCATGGACCACCATGGGATTGATCATCACACCACAATCATGGGCAACAGAGTAACGCAGCACCTTCACCTCACCGGTACCGGGATCGACCTCCACTTCCGCGACGTTCGAACCACACGCAATCGGTGAACCGCTCGACCCGTCATAGGAGGTCGCTTCGAGCACCGGATCGAAACCCGTGGGAACGCGCATCGCCGACATGGGGGTCAGCTGCATGGCAAGTTCGCCCAATGTGATCGACAGGTCCGGCGCGCCGTTTACGCGAACCACCCCGTCCTCGATATCCAGATCGGCCTCAGATGCCTCAAGAACCTCTGCGGCCAGCTTCAGGGCCTTTTCGCGAACCTGAAAGGCGGCGTCATGGGCCGACGGTCCCACATTCGCAGCGACACGGCTGCCAATGGTCCCGACACCATGGGCGAACTTCGCCGTATCCGCGGACTCGAACATGATATCTTCCGGTTTCACGCCCAGATTACCGGCCACGATCATGGCGATCATCGTGTGGTGCCCCTGGCCCTGGCTGGCAGCACCGGTCCGGACGGCAACCTTGCCCGATGCCTCGACGCGCACAGTTGTTCCCTCATAGGGGCCCATGCCGGTGTCCTCGATACACGACGACACGCCAATACCAAGGTACCGGCCTTCGGAACGGGCGGCCGCCTGCCGCTCCTTGAAACTGTTGTAGTCCGACAGCTCGAGAACCTTGTCGAGCAGAGCCTCGTAGTCACCGCTGTCATAGATGCACGGCACCCCGCCACGGAGCTTCGCTCCGGTCTCGTAGGGCATCTGGTCCGAACGAACGAAATTCCGCCGACGCACTTCAGCAGGATCGATGTTCAACTCCCGCGACGCCACCTGGATCATCCGTTCGACAGCATAGATCCCACAGGGTCGCCCCGCACCACGCACCGGAGAATTCGGGACCGTGTTGGTGAATACGATGTCCACACCCACATCAATGGCCGGAATGGAATACGCCCCCGGCAACGGTGTGAGCGAACTGTTGGGCAACAGGATGCCGTAGGGAATATAGGCGCCATTTTCATGGGTCACGGTCCCACGCAGGCCGAGAATTTTTCCTTCAGCCGTGCACGCGACTTCCAGATCCCAGTGCTGGTCGCGCTGGGTCGTGGTGGCCATAAAATGCTCCCGGCGATCCTCGATCCACTTGACCGGGCGCTCCATGAAACGCGCCGCCAGCGTGATCGCGATCTCCTCGGGATAGAATCCGGCCTTCGGTCCGAAGCCACCGCCCACATCCGGGGCAATCACACGGACACGCTCTTCGGATTCGCCCAGCCAGGTGGCGAGCGCCCGGCGGATCAGATAGGGCGACTGGGCCGAGGTCCAGAGGGTCAGCCCGTCGCCCCAGGGGTCGTCACGGGCAATGACACCGCGCGTCTCCATGGAATGACAACCGCCGCGGTGCTGCATAAACCGGGCGGAAAACACGTGATCGGCTTTCGAGAAAGACTCCTCGATATCGCCGAAACTCGAGCGCATCTTGCCCATCAGATTCGATGTGGTGTCTGCATGGGCCAGCGGCGCGCCGTCATCCAGCGCCGTCATGATATCCACCACCGCCGGGAGCGCTTCGTAATCCACGTCAATCAGCGCAAGCGCGTCCTCGGCAATCGCCCGGCTATCGGCCACCACCATGGCGACGGCCTCACCCACATAGCAGACCTCGTCCCGGGCCAGCGGGTACTGGGTCTTGTTCTGGTCGATGACCGGCGCCGGATAGAGCTGGTTCATCCGGTGCGCGTATTTTTCACCGAAATCGGCATGGACGAACACCCGATGCACGCCCGGCAATTCGGCCGCACGGGAGGTATCAATCGACCGAATTCTGGCATGCGCCATCGGGGACCGCAGGAAGGCTGCGTGAAGCAAGCCCTCCATGGTGATGTCATCGACGTAGCGTCCATGGCCGGTCAGCAGCCGGGGATCTTCCATGCGCTGAACTTCCGCGCCCAAGTAACGAACACCCATGGTTCTAGCTCCCCTTCTGCATGGTTTTGGCAACTTCCAGCGCCGCATCGACGATGCCCTGGTAGCCGGTACACCGGCAGATATTCCCCGAAATCGCTTCGCGAATATCGCGCTCGCTCGGATCGGGATTGTCGCGCAGGAAAGCGGTCAGCGAGGTCAGCATCCCCGGCGTGCAGAAACCGCATTGCAGCCCGTGATGTTTCCAGAAGGCTTCCTGAAGCGGGTGCATCGTCCCGTCGTCGCTGGCCAGTCCTTCAACCGTCGTCACCTCGTGGCCGTTGGCCTGTACCGCAAGCATCAGACAGGAGCGGACAGCCTCACCATCCACCAACACCGTACAGGCCCCGCACACACCATGCTCGCAGCCCATATGGGTGCCGGTCAGACCCAGCCCATGCCGCAGGAAGTCACCCAGGCTGGTCCGGGTTTCCACATTCGCAGGGCGGCTTTCACCGTTCACCTTCACTTCGATATCTCGGGTATCCGCCATGATCAGGCACCCCCCTTCGCGCGTTCGCCGGCTTTGATGAGGGCGCGTTCCACCAGCGTCGCGGCAAGCCGCTGGCGATAGGCGGAAGACACATAGGCATCCGACATGGCCTCGATGCCGCGGGCAGTTTCGCCGGCAGTCCTGAATGCATCCGCCCCGAGGTTTTCGCCGACCAAGGCCGTTTCGGCCTCTGCCAGACGCACCGGGCGGACATCCGCACCCCCGATCGAAATGGAAGCGCGGCGGATCGTGTCGCCGTCCGTTTCCAGCAGTGCGGCCACCGCGATCAGGGCAAAATCACCGTGGCGGCGGGCGTATTCGACGAAGCCATAGCCGTGGTCCGGCGCCCAGTAGGGGATCGTCACCTTCGTCAGCAATTCGTCAGGCCCCAGTGTTGGAATCATATAGGCCAGCGGCCACTCGGCGAACGGAATATCGCGCGCACCGTCCGGGCCCTGGGCCGTCAGCACCGCGTCATAGGCCGCCATGAGGCACGGCAGTTCCGCGGATGGATCAAGGTGACACAGGCTGCCACCGATGGTGCCGCGGTTGCGGGTCTGGAAATGCCCCACATATTCCAGCGCTTCGGGAATGATCGGGGTTTTCGCCATCACCGCCGGATCGCGTATCAGATCGCGCTGACGGGTCATCGCGCCGATCTCCAGTGCATCGCCCGTATCGGTCACCCCGGAAAGTCCGGCCACGCCATTCAGATCAATGACATGATCGGGCACAACGAAGCGCATGTTGAGCATCGGCATCAGCGACTGACCACCGGCCAGGACCTTGGCGTCCTCGTGCTGGCCCAGCAGCGCGACGGCTTCTTCCGGTGTTGCCGGATCGTGATAGATGAAGGGTGCAGGTTTCATGTGGGTCTCCTTCCCTACCGCTTGCCGCGGATCATCGCCCAGATCGCCCGGAAGAACAGGCTGATACCGGAAATGCTGTTGTCGGACGAGGCCGCTTCGGCGGCCGGCTGCGAAACTGGTTCTGTAGCTGTGGCATCCCCTGTCGTCCCGGCGGGCGCGCCGGCATCGGTGCCAATTTCGGCTTCGAGGTTCGTGGCAAAATCGGAAATGATCTGACCGGCAATGGCGTCGATCAGACCCGATGCGCGGCCGTACTGGGCCACCGACCCGGTCAGGTTCAGCTCGGTCGTGATATCGACCCGGGTCTGCCCGCCATCCTCGACCAGCGCGAAAACAACATCGGCTTCCGCCGCGCCGCGGCCCTTGGTGTCGTTGCCGGCGGCGTGAACGGTGGCTGTGCGCGCTGCCGCGTCCAGTTCGGTGATTTCGGCGGTGCCGGAGAATGTCAGATTGACCGGGCCGACCCGCAGTTTGGCGTTGCCCTTGTAGCTGTGTTCGCCGACCACTTCGGTCAGTTCGGCCCCCGGCATGCACGGTGCGATTCTCGGCACATCGAGTAGAACCTGCCATGCCACGTCCGGCGCTGCCGGCACCGTAAAGCTGTTGTTGAGCTGCATTTGCCACCCTGTTGCTTGAATTCCGTGTCACAGGCGCGTTGCAGCACCCTTCGCGAAAGGCCCGAAACTAATTTTCTTATTGTGGAATCGCAACCGCCGATCGGTGAATTTTACAGCCCGTCATCCTGGCCATGGACGTGATATCCGATCTCGCGTGACGGCGAGCGGCCCGCGCTGTCCACGCCGGTCGGCAGCCAGGCGCAGACATTGGCCCCCGGCGACCAGATGGTTTCACACGGTCCGGGCACGAAAAACTCCACGAACACGAAATCGTCGTCCGACTGATTGATGAAGGCATGGGGCTCGTGCTCATAGTTGTAGAGCACGTCGCCGGCTTCGAGCACATGGCCGGTGCCGTCGAGCAGGGCCGTCCCGCGCCCGGAGATCACGTACTGGAAATGCTCGGCCCCCACATGGTGGTGCTCGGGCGCGGATGCGCCGGGCGGGTAGCTGATCATCTCGCCCTTGAAGGCATGGGTCCCGGCCAGCTTCGGTGTGGCCATGTACACGCGGGTGCGCGCATCGTGCTCGGATTCGAGCACCGGCTCGCGGCGCCAGTCCACCTGGCGCGGCTCGCGCGGCATGGCATCGATCTGCGGATCGAAGCGGGCCGCCTCGGGGATGCGCGAGACAAGCAGTTCCGCCCCCTGCTCGCCGGCGAGCAGATCACCGGCAAAGCCCATCGGCAGGAAGGTCACCAGATCCGGCGATACGGCCATATCGCCCAGCGTGCCGTCTCCCGAGAGCGCCTGCACCCAGCCCACCATCTCCGCATCGAGCGCGAGTTCAAGGCCGGCGTCCGGTTTCAGGGACACCCGTTCGAGGAAGATACGGTCATTGCCGATGACATCCGGCGTGAGGAGCGCGACCACGTTGAAGCCCGGCGCAACCTCTGCGGATGTCTGTTCGGAACTTCGCACGATGACAGGCATGGCGTATCTCCCTGATGAACCGGGTCTCCAGGCCCCGAACAGTTGATCTGGCCCGGATTGCAGTGAAACAGCGCGAATAGAATTGGTGCCCCCGGGGAGACTTGAACTCCCACGCCGTTGCCGGCAACAGATTTTGAGTCTGCCGCGTCTACCAATTCCGCCACAGGGGCACCGGAACAAGCCGACACTGCATAGTTCCGTGGGCGCCCCAGCGTCAACTCTCGTGAACCGCGCAAAATTTTTTCCGGACCTGTGACAGGGGTCACTTCGGACTTGCGCGGGCGGGGCTATCTAGAGCGCATCAACAACCCGTGGAGCGGAACATGATGCGCACCCATCTTCGAATACTCACCGCACTGGTCGCTGTCTGGCTGGCCGTCATCGCGCTGATGGCGCTGGCCCCGCAGGCCGCCGGACTGCGCGTCGTCCATGCCGACGAAGCCCAGGTCACACGGCTGGACCAGCAGGTGACGACCCCGCGTTCGGCTTTCAGTCACACCGGACTCTGGGCCGCCGAGGTCAGTGCCGACGGTCGCGCGGTTTTCGTCCGCGATATCCGGCGCAACTGACCCGGCCATGAACGCCCCCGCACCAACACGACGGACGCAGGCATGGACAGCCGGGAATCGGACTGTTACAGGGCGGTTGTCATGCGGTTTGTGACCGAAGGTCCGCGCCGCCCCGTTTTCTACAAGGACGTTGCCGAAGCATGTTGCGGGCCCTCTATGACTGGACGATGCGGCTCAGCGCCTCCCCCCATGCCGTCTGGCTGCTGGCGGGCATCGCCTTCATCGAAAGTTCCTTTTTCCCGATTCCCGTCGATGTCCTCCTGATCGCCATGATCATCGCGGCGCGTGAGCGGGCCATGCGGCTGGCGGCGATCTGCACCGTAATGTCGGTCCTGGGCGGCTATTTCGGCTACCTGATCGGCTTCGCCCTGTTCGACACGATCGGGCAGCCGATCATCGACTTCTACGGATTCGAGGACACCTTCAACGAGTTCACCCAGCGCTACAACGAAGTCGGCGCCTGGATCGTCTTCATTTTCGGGGTGACCCCCTTCCCCTACAAGGTGGTCACCATCGCCAGCGGCGTGACCCAGCTCGACCTCGCCGCCTTCGGGCTGTCCTCGCTGGCGGCACGCGGGCTGCGGTTCTTCCTGGTGGCCGCGCTGATCTGGTATTTCGGTCCGCCGATCCGGCGGTTTGTCGAGAAGTATCTCGGCTGGTGCGCGCTCGCCTTCGTGGTCCTCCTGATCGGCGGATTCGTGCTGATCAAGTTCATCGTCTAGCACCGCGCCGGACAAGCACCTATATCGGGATATGGTCAACACCCACCGCCCCGCGAACAGATTTCCCACGCCACGCCTGTGGGCGGGCCTGACCTTTCTGGCGAGCGCCGCGTTGCTGGGCGGCGCCTGGGCGTTTCAGATCTTTGGCGGGCTACAACCCTGCGCGCTGTGCCTCTACCAGCGCTGGCCCTACTGGGCGGTCATCGTGATCGCCGGTCTGGCGGTGCTGACGGCGAAGCAGCTCGGCGCGAAAGGCATGGCGATCATCGCAGGCCTGTGCGCCCTGATCTTTCTGGCCGGTGCCAGCGTGGCCGGGTTTCATGTCGGCGTCGAGCAGCAATGGTGGGAGGGGCTGGCGGCTTGCGGCGGCGGCAATCTCAATGATCCGAACCTGTCCCTCGACGAGTTGCGGACACGCCTGCTCGACACCCCCATCGTGCGCTGCGACGACGTGCCATGGTCCCTGCTCGGGATTTCGCTGGCAGGCTACAACTTCTTCGCATCTCTGGCGCTGGCCGGGACTTCGGTCATGGCGGCGCGCAACTTCCGGCGGACCTCCGCGTGAGTGACAGAACAGACAAGCCAGCCGAAACGTCACGCCCCAAAGTCACGGGCGAAAACCGCCTGCCCGGCGATCCCGACCGCGCGACCCTCATTGAACGCATCATCCGGGTCGATCACGCGGGCGAATACGGCGCCGCGCGAATCTACGCCGGACAGCTCGCTGTGCTGGGCAAAGAGCCGGTCGGCGACACCATACGGCACATGGCCGAGCAGGAGCAGAAACATCTCGACGCGTTTGACCGGCTGATCGTCGAACGCCGGGTGCGCCCGACCGCCCTGGGGCCGGTCTGGCATGCGGCCGGCTTTGCCCTCGGAGCCGCCAGCGCGGCGCTGGGCGAACGGGCCGCCATGGCCTGCACCGTCGCGGTCGAAGAGGTGATCGAGGAACACTATGCCGAACAGGCCGCCATGCTCGGGGACGATGAGGGCGAGCTCCGCGACATGATCGAGGAGTTCCGCGCCGAAGAGGTCGAGCACAAGGATATCGGCATCGAACACGACGCCGAACAGACGCCGGGCTACAAGCTCTTCTCCGAAGCCATCAAGGCCGGCTCCCGCGCCGCCATCTGGCTCTCGACCCGGGTGTAGAGACTCCGTCTTCACAGCAGATTGCCAGCTAGATTGCCGCGGGCCTGCAACCCTGATCGTCACCCCCGCGCAGGCGGGGGTCCATAAACACCGTGCCGAACTGGGTAGGTGCCTGCGTGTATGGGTTCCCGCCTGCGCGGGAACGACGCAGAGTGGGGAGACAAGATCATTCCCGACCTTCCGAGGTCATTGCGAACGCAGTGACGAAATCCAGCGGCGCCGCCGCTTGAGAGGCTGCTCTGGATTGCCGCGGCCCTTCAGGCCTCGTGATGACGTGTGCGCCTCGGAGACAGGCTCAGGCGTCCAGTTCGGAATCCCAGTAGAGGTAATCGCCCCAGCTTTCATGCAGGAAGTTGGGCGGAAAGGCGCGGCCGTTTTCGATCAGCTCATAGGTGGTCGGCTGGCGCGGTTCGTTGAGCAACTGCATCCCGGCTTCCTTCGGCGTCAGGTTGGCCTTGCGCAGGTTCCATTCGCTCGACGCCGTGACCACGTTCTCCCAGCTGGTGCGCCCGCCGCGCGAACGCGGGATCACGTGATCGAAAGTCAGTTCGTGGGCCGGCAGGCGCTGGCCGCTGTACTGGCAGGTGAAGCGGTCGCGCAGAAACACGTTGAACCGGGTGAAGGCCGGGCGCTCGGCCGGGCGGATATACTCTTTCAGGGAGACGACACTGGGCAGGGGCATTTCGAGATTGGGCGAGCGGATCATCCGGTCGTATTCGGCGACGGTGTTCACCCGTCCCATGAGCGTGGCCTTGACCGCCTCCTGCCAGGGCCAGATCGACAAC
>Ga0181564_10003813_pt1 | contig 12896 bp, 10 predicted proteins | sample 011ome_24_FD_134512 | JGI IMG/M metagenome (GOLD analysis project Ga0181564, IMG submission 134512) | Coastal salt marsh microbial communities from the Groves Creek Marsh, Skidaway Island, Georgia - 011513CT metaG (megahit assembly) | ecosystem: Environmental > Aquatic > Marine > Intertidal...
AGCGGCCAGTGGCTGGTTGGCTCAATTGCTGGCAGGGGCCGTCTTTGTGGAATTCGTTTTCGGCTGGAGGGGGCTGGGATTCTTGCTGTTCGAAGCACTGGAGCAGCACGATCTACCCGTGGTCATGGGGGGCGTATTGGTGGTCAGCTTTGCCTTCATCCTGATCAATGCACTGGCCGATATGGCCTACAAGTGGCTCGATCCCCGAGCCGCTCACACCGGATAAAGAGAGGAGACCTTGGCGTTCAAAGCGCGAACCAATCCTTGCGTTGTGGAATTGAAATACCGCTTGGTGCGATAGCTGCCCACCCAACGCAAACCTTGGACAGCATTGGAGAGGAAGACTTCGTCTGCAATCAACAGGTTTTGTGGCGTCAGATTGCACTCGTACACCTTCATGCCCGCAGCAAGGGCCAGGTTGATGATTTCGGTGCGCATGACACCGGCCGTAGCTCCACTGTCCAGACCTGGGGTGTACAGCACTCCATTGGATACCAGAAAAAGATTGGAGGCGGTGCTTTCGATGATGCCCATTCGGTCATTCTGAATCAGCGCAGTATCGAGGTTGTGCTCCTGGGCCCACAAGCCACTCTGGATGTAGATGTTGGCCGCAATGTTCTTGAACCGAGAAAGGTGATTGGGCGTGCACTTCATCTCGGGATAAATGTCCACGGAGAGCCCTTTTTCGTTGAGCACATATTCCATGGGGGCCATGGCCTCTGCCGTGATGACCACATCCAGTTCGCTGCTCACAGGTGAGTAGTATCCCGCACCCCTGCGACTCAAGGTCATTCTGACCCGGGCACTGCCTTCAATTCCTTCGGCCTCCAGCAGCCGGACGATGTCCTTGGCAATGGCGCCGGTGGTGAATCCAAGTGGGGCATGTATGCGATGGGCCTTGAGCCCTTCCCGCATGCGCTGGTGATGGCTTTCGAGGAACAGGGGCACCCCTCGGATGACGCGAATGGTCTCAAAAATGCCATCCGCATATAGAAATCCCCGATGGCCACATCCGAGAACGGGGGCGTCAGGGTCATCAAATGACCGAATTTCGCCGTTGAAAATGAGGGATGCCACGCCACAAAATTAGGCACCCACAGCCAGGGGCAATGCGGAATATTGGGCCAATGGTGCATTCGGCTCCATCAGCACCCCTTTGCGGACTCCAGCCCCCAAGGCACATTCGATGTCCCTGGCCTTGTCTCCGAACATCCAACAGCCGTCAGGGACCAGTTGGTGCCGTGCCAGAGCCCTTTCTACCATGAGTGATCCGGGCTTGCGGCTGAGGCTTTGTCCAAAATCCGGATGGTGTGGGCTGTAAAGTATGTCGGCGATGGGCGCCCCATGTGCGGCAGCTTCAGAACGCAGGAAATCATGAATTTCAGCCACGGCCTCATGGGTGTACTTGCCTTTTGCAATTCCACCTTGGTTCGTGATCACGATGAGCTTGAATCCTGCATCGCTCCATGTTTTGAGCGTTTCCAGTACGCCGGGCAAAATGTGGAATTCACGAAGGCAGGTGGTGTAATCGCCGGGGTCATGGTTGATCACCCCATCCCGGTCAAGCAGGATGGCGGACGAAGAGGGGGACAAGGTGGGTGCGTGGGCCTTCATTTCATGCAATGGGTGTTCCTGGGGGTACCTTGCCCAAAACTTCAATCAGGCTCGATTCTTTATCCGTAACCGCTGCCAAGACCAAGCATTGACTCTGGTGCTTGCCCACTTGCTTGGGGGGGAAATTGACCACCGCCACAATGCTGCGGTCCAGCAATTCCCCAGGACTGTAATCATGGACCAACTGGGCGGTGGATTTCATCATGCCCAACGGACCGAAATCAATCATCAACACATAGGCCGGGCGGATGGCATCTTTCATGATCTCCGCCGAGATGATTCTGCCCACCCGAATGTCGCAGGCAAAAAAGTCAGCGGGTGCAACGGGCGCTTTGGCTTCCATGGGGCAAAAATCGTCTTTTTGGAAGGAGAAAACAGGGGGGAGCTCCCTTTAACTTGGTCGCATGGAGGAGGCACAGCAAGAAAGCCATGGGTGGTCGTTTTGGTTGGATGCATTGAAGGCCCAATCGCGGGGCAAAGAAGTCCAGTCTGAATGCACGTTGGAGGATGAAATCGCGGTTCCAGTATATCAAGCCTATCGCCAGGTGGATTCCGCCCGTCCAGCATCGGCAACTCCTTGGAAGATTCGAGGTGCAGTCCGTTCGAAAGAAGAGGTGATGCCCGCGTTGCAGGGAGGCGTCGAGGTCCTGAGGATGCTCGGCTGCAACGACCCGACGGGATGGCTGGAAGGGGTGGAAAAGTCATTCGTGGAGATCGAATTCCTGGGGGGGGCTGATTCAAGGTCACTGATGGAATCCGGGTCCAAGCCCGAGAGCGGAGGCGTCTTGATGGACTACCTCGATGCGGGCCAGGGCGCTTTGGAAAAATTCAATCAGCACCTCCTGGAACTGGATGGGCAATCCACGGCTTCGCCTTTGCGTGCGGTGGCTTTGATTGACCCCCGGTTGAAGGGACAAGGTTGGTCAACTGCGGCCGCATTGGCCCTTTTGTTCAAGGCGATGGTTGAATTGGACCCTCTGTTGGGAGGGAAATTGAACAGGGTCTCGATGGATTGGTCAATCGACCCGGACCCCGTGGTTTCCATGGCGGGAGCGGAAGCTTGCAAGCGGCTCATGCTGTCCCGATGGGGATGCGCAGACTGGCCGCGGATGACGGCGGTTTGCGGTCCATCCGGAATGGAGGTGACCGAGGGGCGGAACAACCTCGTGCGCCAGGCCATACGCACCGCGTCTGCTGCACTGGGCGGGTGGGATGCCATTGATGCGGGAGCGCCTGAAGTTTTGGGAGAGGATGTACCCAAGGACATCCCCGGCGGAGCCAAATGGTCACGAAACCTGTTGCACATGTGGAGAGCAGAGGCAGGGCTTGGGGAGGTTGAGGCTGTGGTATCACCCCAGGTGGATGCCATCGCCAACGGTCTGATTCAAGGCGCTCAGCGCTATCTGGAACTGTGGGAATCTGAAAGTGCTGGGGCGATCGCGGCAGGGGGAGCTGACCGGTGGAGCTTACCGTCATTGGTTCAGGTGGTGCCACAGCAGGATGTGAGCAAGGCTTCCACTGCCGAGGCTTCTGTTCCTGGGTTGCTGCCTTATCTGAGGGGCCCATATGCCAGCATGTATACCAGCCGAGCTTGGACCGTTCGTCAATATGCGGGATTCAGTACAGCAGAGGAATCCAATGCGTTCTACCGCAGGAACCTGGCGGAGGGCCAGAAAGGCCTGAGCGTGGCCTTTGATCTCGCCACCCACAGGGGCTATGACAGCGATCATCCGAGGGTGTCCGGTGATGTGGGAAAGGCAGGTGTTGCCATTGACAGTGTCGAGGATATGAAACGCCTGTTCGAGGGAATTCCCTTGGATACGATGTCGGTATCCATGACCATGAATGGGGCGGTGCTTCCCATCATGGCATTCTACATCGTAGCGGCCGAGGAACAAGGTGTCCCACCCTCAGCTTTGTCGGGTACGATTCAAAACGACATCCTGAAGGAGTTCATGGTCCGGAACACCTTCATCTACCCACCGGCGCAAAGCATGCGCATCATCAGCGACATTTTTGCCTACACGGCGGAGCACATGCCCCGGTTCAATTCCATCAGCATTTCAGGTTACCACATGCAGGAGGCGGGAGCCACGCAAGAATTGGAACTGGCTTACACCATCGCCAACGGGATCGCTTACGTGCGTGCGGGAATGGAGGCGGGATTGGATGTCGATGATTTCGCCCCAAGGCTCAGTTTTTTCTGGGGAATCGGCATGGACCTGGTCTCAGAAGTGGCAAAACTGAGGGCCGGCAGGTGGCTGTGGGCCAAGCGCATGGCCGAATTTTCACCCCGGAATCCCCGATCCTCCATGTTGAGGGCCCACTGTCAAACGAGTGGATGGACCTTGACGGAGCAAGACCCCATCAACAACGTTGGGCGAACGGCTTTGGAGGCATTGGCAGCCGTCTGGGGAGGTACCCAGAGCTTGCACACGAATTCTTTGGACGAGGCCATTGCCCTGCCGACCGATGACACGGCCCGGGTTGCCCGCAACACGCAGTTGATACTGCAGAAAGAGTGTGGCACCACGCGCTGGGTGGATCCACTGGGAGGAGACCCTACCATCTCCCGAAGAACGCAGGAATTGATCGACGCAGCGGATGCCATCATTGATGAGATGGAACAGGCAGGTGGCATGCCCAAAGCCATCGATCAGGGATTGCCGATGCGGGGCATCGAGACAGCCGCAGCAGAGAAGCAATCGCGCATTGATTCCGGTGAGGACCAGATTGTGGGACTGAATCTGTTCCCGGGGAAAGCACCGGAGTCCATGGAGGTCCTCAAGGTGGATCATCATTCGGTCTTGAAGGGACAGAGAGAGAGCTTGAAGCAACTCAGGGAAAAGCGAAATACGGCAGACACAGCCCAGGCCCTTGAAGCATTGTCACATGGCGCAGAATCAGGAGGGAATCTATTGGAGCTGGCTGTTCGTGCCGCGCGATGCAGGTGCACTTTGGGCGAAATATCAGAGGCACTGGAAAAGAAGTTCGGCAGGCACGTTCCTGTGAACCGCCCCGTTCGTGGTATTTTCCGGAAACACCTCGGTGCACGAGAGGAATTCAAACAGACGATGGAAAAAGCGGGACGGTTTGCGGGGCTCGTAGGAAGGCAGCCTCGGATACTCGTGGCGAAAATGGGCCAGGATGGGCACGATCGTGGCGCGAAGGTGATCGCCAGTGCTTTTGCCGACCTCGGTTTTGATGTGGACCTGGGGTCATTGTTCCAGACGCCAGAAGAGGTGGCGCGTCAAGCCGTGGAGAGCGACGTGCATGTTGTGGGGGTTTCTACCCTCGCTGCCGGTCACATGGCATTGGTTCCTGAGTTGGTCGGGGCCTTGGAATCCGCAGGTCGGTCCGACATGCTCGTGGTGGTTGGCGGTGTGATTCCTCGAGAGGATTACCCCGCGCTGTATGAGGCAGGTGTCACCGCGATTTTTGGTCCGGGTACGCCCGTGGTCGAATCAGCGGGCAGAATCTTGGACCTGCTTCTGGAAGCGTACTCCTAGATGGCTCAGAATCCCATGGACCCGAGCTGATCGACGGGATATCGATATCCCCGAAGAATGTCTTCTGCAGCCATGGCAGGCTTTCCAGCGAGCTGCGCGGTTTTGAGAAGGAGTGGGGCATCACCGGTGCCGACCCACCAGCCATCGGCACCAGTATGGCATTGTCCCGCCGCGAGATCCGGTACCGATGTCGGCTGTTCGCTGAGGGAAGTGGCGTGAATTTTGAAAGTGGCGCCATTCAAGGTGGACCAAGCCCCGGGAAAAGGATGCATTCCCCGAATGAAGTCATGGACGGCTAGGCGGTCTTTTCGCCAGTCGATGCGTCCGTCTTGCCGGAACAGCTTGGGGGCGGGGCGCTCTTGGCCTGTCAGAAGTTGGTCCTGGGCAATTCCCTGAATGGCTCCGACCGCCAGCGCATCCATGGTGTCCACCATCAATCCGGCTCCTTCATGCATCAGTTTCACATAGAGGTCGCCAGCCGTGTCCTCCGGGGCGATTTCGCATCCCCGCTGCAACAGAACGGAGCCGGTATCGATTTCCTGTGTGATGAAAAAAGAGGTGACCCCACTGCGGGAAGCTCCCGCGGCGACCGCATGCTGAATGGGAGCGGCACCTCGGAAATCAGGGAGGATGCTCCCGTGGACATTGACCGTACCCAGCGAAGGAAGGCCCCACACCACTTCCGGCAACATTCGAAAGGCCACCACACAGAAGACGTCTGCATTCCAGCGGTTCAGTTGTGAGATGAACCCAGGACTCTTCAACCTGTCAGGCTGCGCCATGGGGAGTCCCAGCTCCATTGCGGCATCCTTCACCGCAGATGTGGTGATTTTGTGACCCCGACCGGCTCTTTTGTCCGGAGCCGTGACCACCCCAACCACTTCATGTTGACTGTTCTCCAAAGCCCTCAAGGCCGCTTCAGCAAAATCCGGAGTGCCAAAGAATACGATCCTGAGGGGGGAGACACTGTCGTTCACGCGGCGCAAAGTTAGTTCCCGGCTTTGGGCTGTGGGTCTAGACTTCTTTGGAGCGCCAGTCCCAGCGTGTGAGGAAAAGCAGGCAACCCGCTCCAATCAGACTGAAATAGACCCATTCCACCCACCAAATGCGCCAAACAGGTTGAGGGTAAACAAGGGTGAGCAGAATGCTGACCACAGTGTATCCAACCAGTGCACTCACTTCGATGACCAATGCCGCCGTTGTATTTCCGCTGCCTTGGACCGAGCTCAGCAGAACACTGCTGAAGCTGTACATCATCATGGCCGTGAAGATGACGGGCAAGGTTCTGGCGGCGGCCTCCAAGCCCATAGGCTCATCGAAAAAGGGAGCGGTGAGCAGGGAAGGATAGAGCACCCCACCGTGGGCCAACAAGAGGACGCCACAGGCATTGACCAACACGAGCCGGCGCATGACTGGAATCAACTCTGTGCCCCTCTTTTCGCCGAGCAATCCGCTGATGAACGTACGCGTGGTCTGTTGCACCCCCTGAGACACGACAAAAGCCAACATGAAGAAGTTGCGCGCGATGTGACTGACCTTGAGTTCCATGACGCCCACCTGCTCGACAAGGAAGAAGAACATGCTCCATGTACCCAGTGTCAAGGTCAATTGAAGGATCATGGGAAGGGCCAGACGAATCCAATTCCGCAGTGCCTCCGTCTTCATCCATGCCGATTGTACGAGCTCTGTGCCATGGCGAAAGAGAACGTTGCCAAAGAGCACGAGGAGTCCCATGGTTTCAGCAAATAGGGAGGCCCAAGCTGCACCTGTTGGGCCCAGCGCCGGAAAACCCCAACGCCCGGAAATCAATGCGGCATCACCGAGTATGTTGATGCTGCCCGTGATGACCATGGCCCACATGAGAATGCGGGACCTCGCGGTCCCCATGAAATAGGCGACGAGCATCATGTTCAGGAAAGAGGGCAATAAGCCCCAGCGCCTGACCGACATGAAGGAGTGGAATACTTCACCCGTGGCAGCATCCTTGAAGACTTCCGAAAAACCGCCGATCAACAGCAGGTGCACAATGCCAATCAGACATATGCTCACACCCACCGTGATGACCATGCCGGTGCGCAAAATGCGGAGCGCTTCAAAACCGTGTCCTTCGCCTACCCGCCGTGCAATGAGGATTTGCCCCATGCTGGCGAATCCCTGGCCAATCATGACCAAGGTGATGTACAACACCCCTGCGTTGCCAGCCCCATTCAGGGCAACGTCAGAGGTTTGACTTAGAAAGAAGTTGTCTGTCAGGACAACCAGGAAGTGCATGAAGGTGCCCGCCGATACGGGGATGGCCAACTTGAGGATGTCGGCATATCCGGTTTTGAGACTGCTCATGTTTCCTCGTTGCCGAGTGGGGCAGGGGCAGATGGAGGTTCGGCTCCCGACCGCAAACGGTCCAGCAAACCACTGGAGTCCTTTACGGTGCGCTCCGCCCAGTCTCCGAGCAGACGCAGCCGCTCCGTTTCAGAGATCCGCCAATCAAGGGCATCCATGTTCCGAACACGGGATGTTACGGTTTGCAAAGTCAAGGCTGCTGCCACGGATATATTGAAGCTCTCGGTGAACCCGTACATGGGAATCCGAACGAAACAATCGGCCTCGGCTTTCGCCGCATCTGAAATGCCAGGTCCCTCCGAGCCGAACACGAGGGCAACGGGTTGATCGAGGGCCAGCTCCTCCGGGGTGGTGTCGTCTGCATGCGGGGTGGTGCAACAAATGGCATATCCTTTTTCCTTCAGTTTGCGGAGGGCGTGGGTGGTGTCGGTATGCCGATGGAGGTCCAGCCATTTCCAAGCCCCTTTGGACACACCGGGGGATGTGCGGTAAGGGTTGTTCTCCTCAATGATGTGGGCAGACTGAATCCCGAAGCAGTCGCAGCTGCGCAGCACCGCGGAGATGTTGTGGGGGTCAAACAGGTCCTCCGTGACCACCGTCACCCAATGGGTGCGATGGGCCAACACCTCTTCAAACCGCCGGCGGCGAGCCTCGGTAAGGAAGGGGGAGAGGAGGGCGTAGCGGTCGTCCTGCATGGAGTGGCAAAGAAAATCCCCGGCCCACCACAAGGGCAAGCCGGGGACATCTTGGCTGGTGCCTTGAACGAGGGATTACTTCACCTTGTCGTTCAACTCGGCACCTGGCTTGAACTTCACCACGTTCTTGGCTGCAATGGTGATTTCCTTGCCGGTTTGTGGGTTGCGGCCCTTGCGTGCCTCACGGTGCGTGACGGAGAAGGAGCCGAAGCCTACGAGCGCAACACGCTCACCACCCTTGAGGGCGTTAGAGGTTGCGTCGATGAAAGCGTCGAGAGCGCGGCCTGCGTCGGCCTTGCTGATGCCAGCGCCTTCGGCCATGGCATCGCGGAGTTCGGATTTATTCATGGTATTGTTTTTAGGTTGTGAACCGTTCAAATGTATAGGCTAAATCCCGCGCCGGCCGCGGGTTGCAGCGCGTTTTTATCCAAATTGTGAATAAAGTAGCCCCAAATTTGGAAAAACCCGGAAATCCTGCAGGAACGGGGGGTCCGGGTTACACGAGACCTTTGCAAAAACCGTCCTTTCCATGCCAGATTCAAGATTCTCTTCTCCGATGGCAGTGCCTTTTGATGCCCTTGGGCCCACCGTGGACTATGAAGTGCCCCTGAGGTACAGCGACATGGACCTGTTCGGCCACGTGAACAACGCAACGTATTTCACATTTCTGGAGGAGGCGCGCATTGCCTGGTTTGAGACCTGTGTGCCTGAAAAGTGGGACTTCCAAAAGCATGGGGTATTGGTGGCACACAATGAAATGGACTACTTGAAACCGGTGGTGCCCGGAGACCGCCTCATCATCCGTCTGGGGGCATCCGGACTCGGCAATTCCAGCATCGACATTAAATACGAGGGCTTCGTGCTCAAGAAGGGGAGGGATGAAGATGCCCAATTGGCCTTCCGAGCGGCGACCACGTTGGTCAGTTGGGACACCATGAAGGGCAAGGTGACCAGGGTTCACGACGATTGGCGCAAAGCCATAGAGGGCTAGGCTGTCGTATGTGATTCACTGCGTCCCGATCGGCTTATTCCTTTGACCTTGGCGTATTGATTAATGGTCTGTCGTGTAGGGATTTCAAATCCTACATTTGTCGTGTCAATCAGACACGATTCATGAAACACCTATACTTATTTGCGGTGGCCACGTTGGTTGCGTGGTCATCATGGGCACAGACTGTGCCCGTTACGTTCCACGTAGACATGAGCAATGAAACCGTAGCTGCGGAGGGAGTTCACGTCGCGGGCAACTTCCAAGGATGGGATCCAGCAATTACGATGCTCGCCGATGATGACATGGACGGCATTTATTCCGTGACCGTGGAAGTCAGCGACACCTTGGAGACCATCAACTACAAGTTTTTGAATGGAAACGCCTGGGGCGTGGACGAGGCTTGTCCTGAACCTTGTGCTTTTCCCGGCAGCTCGGACCGTTATGCCGACATTGATGGGGCCACCGACTTGCCCGTGGTTTGCTTTGGTGCTTGCGCAGCTTGTGGCATCACCACGGTCATGTTCAAGATTGACATGAGCCAGGAGGAAGCAATCAACCCTGTGGGCGTGCACATAAACGGCAACTTCAACGGATGGGACGGTTCGAATTTCTTGATGATGGAGGATGCCGATGGTGATATGGTCTACACCTACACGGCCCAGATCGATGGAGCAGCGCTCAGTCCGGTCGATACCGTAGAGTTCAAATTCGTCAATGGCAATGCCTGGGGATTTGATGAGAACCCCGACGGGGAATGTGCCGCACAGGGCAATCGTTTCCTGCCTTTGACGGGAGGAGATTTGGTCTATCAGATGATGGAGACCGGCCAGCCATACTGTTACAACACTTGCGGCAGCTGTGTGGCACCGACTCCTGTGACATTCCGCGTGGACATGAGCACCCAAGCGGCGGTGTCTGCCAACGGGGTTTGTGTGGCGGGTAGCTTCCAAGGATGGACACCGGGGGCAAACTTCCTCAGCGATGACGATGGTGACCTCGTTTTCGAGGCCACGATTGACGTGGCACCGGGGGACTATGAGTTCAAATTCATCAACGGCAACAACTGGGGGGGCGATGGAGATGGCAACATCGACAATGAGAATCCCCCGGGAGAGTGCACATCAAATGGAAACCGCACTTTCTCCGTAGGCGCCGATGCCATCGCGGTTCAGTACTGTTACAACCAGTGCTCCGAGACGTGCGTGGCCGACCCAGACCCGGCGCCCATCACTTTCCAAGTGGACATGACCAATGAGACCGTATCCGAAAACGGAGTGTGGGTCATTGGTGGAATGACCTCACCCCAATGGCAGGCCGGCGCCTTGCAGTTGAGCGATGGCGACGGGGACAACGTGTATGAGGTCACTTATGAAGTGGCAGGAGCGGCCTTTTTTGAATACCGCTACTGCAATGGCGATCCCTACCCCGGTGGCGAGGTTGACGACTCAGTCGCTGAGGACGGCAATTTCGAGGAAGGCGGCTGTGGCCAAGGCAATCCATTTGGAGAATACAACCGCACGCACATCCGCTCGGGCCAGCCCGAAGTGCTCGGCGCATATTGCTACTCCAGCTGCCTTGACTGCAACGGAGATACGGTCGGTACGGTCATCGGCATCGAGGAAGTGCAAGACTTCATCGGGCTGGAGGTATTCCCAAACCCGGCTCAAGACGTGATCAACATCCGCATGAAGGGGCAAGAAGGTTTGTTCAAGTTGCGCGCATACAGCCTGCTGGGCCAGCAAGTCCTGAACATAGAAAAGCCCATGGCGCAAGGGGAAGTTGTCACCTTCACTACTGAGTCATGGCCCAAAGGGGTATATGTACTGGAGGCACAAAATGGACTCCGGCGCAGCTCGATCCGGCTTCAGGTAGACTGAATAACGGTTCAGGGAACAAGATGAAGAAAGGGGGCATGAGCCCCCTTTCTTTCTTTCCTACATGGTTCGTGGAAATCCCCTTCAAACACCGCCGTGTTCAGGTCGCACATGAAAGGCGGTTGACCTATATATTGCGCATAGATTCACAACTAACTCGAACCAACGCATGAAGCGATTGCTACTCGGTGTTGCTGCCTTGTTCTGCAGCACCCTTGCTTACTCACAAGCCACAGGAATTGTCGTCGAAACCTATGCCGAAGACATCGGTATGGTGGGCACCGCGGACCTTACCGGATACACCACCTACCGGGTGTATGCCAAGTTCGCGTCTGACCAGGATTTTCTGACCGCTGTATACGGAGACGCGGATTTCCCAACACGGATTCGCGGTGGAAACAACTTCTTCCATTCGGCTTTAGGAGGACTGTCCAATGAGGCGTACAACCCCATTCTTTTCGCCGGGTTCCCCGACCTCGAATTTGACAGCTTTGTCACCATCGGCATGGATGCGCCTGCCAACTCCGATGACGGTGAAGCGGCGATCAACTCAGTAGGTGACCCGGGAAACAACTGGATTCCCGCATTCGAGCCAGGCGGCGGCATGACGGGGAATGACATCGTGATCGAGACGCAGACGGGTGGAAGTTGGTTCCCACTCTATCCGGATGCCAATGCCTACGCCGGCGCGGACAGCCTCGTGATGATCGGTCAGTTTACAACCGACACCACGTTGTATGGCGTTGTTTCCATTGCAAGTTTTGTTGGAGGAGACCAGGACAGCACAGCCTTGGCTACGTTCGCTTTTAGCAGCATCGCAGATGCCGTTTTTGGATGCACCGATAGCAATGCGACCAACTTTGACCCCGCAGCCAACGAAGACAATGGATCCTGTCTCTTTTCCTGTGATTACCCCGCCACGCAATTGACCATTACAGGCACCACCGCAAATTCCGTGAGCTGCAGTGGCGGCGCTGATGGATATGCAGCTGTGACGGTTTCCGGAGGTCAGGGCAGCTTGAATTTCTCCAATGGCATTGTCAGCAATGCGACCGGCATCTTCAATGGTGTTATTGCGGGTGAGTTGACCTTGACGGTTACCGACAATGTAGGCTGCTCCATTTCCACTACTGTGACGGTGGGCAGTCCCGATCCTTTGGATGTGACCGCCAACCTGTCGGATCCCATCAGCTGCAATGGCTTTTCAGATGCTGTACTCAGCGGTTCCAGCACCGGCGGAACGGGAGATGTTATGTACAGCCTCGACGCTCCTGTCGATACCGGTGCAGGTCCCTACTTCGAAATGGGAAGCGACGTGCTCCTCTTCGAGAACATCGGTGTGGGCCTTTACACGGTATACGCCATTGATGCCAATGGCTGCACGGACCAGACCCCGGGAATCTCCATCACCCAGCCGCAGCCTTTCAATGTATATGCCCAGGCAGTAGTGCCAACTACATGTCCGGACTCAGAAGATGGACAGGTGGTAATGAACTTCTTTGGTGGAAGTGGAAATTCCACTCAGTACAGCTTGGATGGGATGACTTACAGCCCAGAGAGCACATTCGACCTCGCTCCGGGCTCTTATGTCTTCTATGGACAGGATGTTAATGGCTGCTTGGATACTTCCGACGTCATTGATGTAACCGCTCCGGCTGAGTTCGTTTCTCAGGTTGATATCACAGAGCCCAGCTGCTTCGGTGCCACTGATGGCTCCATTTCGGTGGAGGTACAGGGAGGTACTGGCCCGCTCTCATACAACTATGACGGGACGACATCGGATGTGTTGATGATCGACATGGCTGGAGCGGGGAACTACGCCATCACGGTTGTGGATGGAAACGGCTGTTCCTACGATGCGAGTGTTGATTTG
>Ga0181564_10003814_pt1 | contig 12891 bp, 6 predicted proteins | sample 011ome_24_FD_134512 | JGI IMG/M metagenome (GOLD analysis project Ga0181564, IMG submission 134512) | Coastal salt marsh microbial communities from the Groves Creek Marsh, Skidaway Island, Georgia - 011513CT metaG (megahit assembly) | ecosystem: Environmental > Aquatic > Marine > Intertidal zone...
ATTCATATGCGTTTTTCCAGCGACGGAGGTCAGAACTGGTCCGAGGCGGATCATGGGCTCGATGGCTCGCCGATCGCCGGGTTCCCCATTTCGTTTGACGGCGACGACGCGTTCGAACCGTATCTCTATGCCGCGCCGAATGGCCGGATCATCCTTCATGTCTGGCGCACGACGGGAGGCAATCACCGCGAGGGCAAAGGCACGTGGCAGACGGATTCCGCTGACGGCGGTCAAACGTGGAGCCGACTGCGCCAGGTCGATTTCGTTGGGATCGAGAATGACGATCACTGTTATGCCACGGACGACCACACCACGATTGACGGCAAGATCTACACCAGCCTCCGCGAATACGTCGGCGGCGAGCAACGTTGGCGATGCCGGTTCATCCAGTCGCCGGACAACGGAGCGTCGTGGCGGGTCGTCAGCGAACAGGTCAACGTGCCGGAGCACAACTCCGTCGAGAAGGGGTTTGAGTATGTCGGCGGTGACCGGATCGTCAGTGTCGGTTCAGACGGACCGGGGCGGCGTTTTGTCCTGCAGACCCGTTCCGATGATCGCGGCCTTACCTGGCGCCAATGGAAAGACGCGCTGCCGCAAACCGGCGTGTGGGATCGTCCGCGCATCTGGACGCTGGCCCACTTGAAAGGCGAAGCCGAATGGTGGACCGACGACACGCTGATCGGCGTCGGCAACACCACACCGAAAGCGGGCAAGAAGTTTCCCCGCGCCAATGCGGTCTACCTTTCGACCGATCGCGGCGAGTCATGGAAAATGCTCGACGGCAAACCGATCGACAAGTTCTACCCGGACGGCGGCTACGGCGATCTGGAATACGATCCGGAAACCGGTTGGTTTGTCTATCTCTCCTATCGCGGCAAGGGACTCCACGGAAGTGCCGAAATTGTTCAGTATCGGTTTCGACTGAAAGAATCGGGAGAGATCAGAGAGCACAAGGTCACTGCTGAACCCATCATCAATCAATGACACGATTCTAGCTGTTGCTTTTCTCGTTGGTATTTGGCGAAATTTACAGAAATCATGCTCCCCCTTTACAATGACATGAATAATTCCATCAAAAGACTTGTCGCGAAGTTTGCCATCGCCGTCGCCCTGCTCATGATCGGAGGCGAAGCAGAACTTTTTGCAGACGAAAAAGGCAACGACTCCATAGCCGAACAATTTCTAAGACGTGTTGATTTGACCCGGCCGGAGTTGGCGGAACTGTCGCGGCGGGCGGACGCTGGAGACTACTCCGGAGCTCTTATTGCCTACCGTGACTATTTTGTCGAGAAATGCAGCCGTTTGCCTGTGGAAACCTGCCGCTACTGGGCGTTCGCCTACACCAACCCGGAGAAGTTATTGGATGATGGCGTTGTCGGCATGGGCGCCTACGGCGGCAAGGGCACGACCGCTCCGGTCAAGATCGGAAAGCCCGGCGAAGTCAACTGGTTTCCGGAAGTGCCGAAAATCCCATATTTTGCCAGTGATCTGCCGCGTTTCTACTGGGCCAACAAGCTGGCGCGCCGCTACGTCGCCGACCGCGATCCGCGTTATCTTGAAGCGTTCGTCGGTTACTTTGCCGATCACGCCCGCAACCATCAGCGGCAGTATGAAGCATTCATGAGAACTGATTGGAAAGGCCGCTATGAACGGCCCGAGTGGGCGGTGAAGACGATACTTTTCCATGCGGATCGCCTGCACGTTTTTCGTACCGGCATCATCGCCGCCTGCAAGACAGAAGGCACCGTCAGCTTCGACCGTGAACCGGCCGTGCCGGTCGTGAACGCCAGCCTCGAACAGATCAAGCAGGCGATCGATCCGGAAGAACTGGCGACCGCGCTGATGGGGTTCGCGGACGGCACGCTGAACCGATTCCTGGATGGACGCTTGAACCTGCCGAAAACCCCGAACCAGCAGTTGGATATGGCTTACTGCATGCTAACCTATGCCCATCTGCTCAGCGAATTTAAAAAAGCCTCAGACTGGGAGGAATTCGCAAAACAAGCCTACGGCCGCTACTTCAACGCCGGGGCCATACTGGCGGACGGCACCGATATGGAACAGTCGTTCAACTACAACTGGGGACCGGTCGGTAAAACCGCCGGCCTCCTGTTGTGGTATACTGCCCCGGCAACCCGGCCGGACTGGGTCAAGCACTGCTTCGACCGGGCGCTCTATCGTTTGCGCATGTACGCGGCATTGGTCAAACCTACCGGGCCGGTTCCCGGCATGGGCACCTACTCTGCCACCGGCAACCGCGACGGGTTCCGGGAAAACTTCGCAAAATTCAATACCGTGTTCGATGACCCGTTGACCGCAAAGGTGCTGAATCGGCAGTGGGGCGATAACAGCATGGCGGCCCCGGCCTTCAAGTCGATTGCCTTTCCCTATGGCGGCTACTATGCGTTGCGCAGCGGCTGGGACAAGCGGGACCAGTTTCTGTTCTTCAAGGCCAGCCGACCAGGCGTGGGACACTGCGAAGGCAACGACATCCTCAATATACAATTGACCTCTTTCGGCAAGGACCTCCTGCCGCGGGCCGGCGCAGTGTCCTACGACCACAAGGACCCCTTCAAACCTTATTTTCTGCACTCATTCTCCGCCAATACCGTGGTGGTCGATGGGCTCTCGATCAATACCCATCCGTTTCAAAACAAGGTCGCAACCTTCCACGAGCCACTCGACGGACGCTGGCATACCTCGTCGGCTTTTGATTTTACTGAAGGCACCTATCGGCACGGCTACGGCAAAGGCAATCCTTCCACGATCAGCGACGTCACCCACCAGCGTCAGATCTTTTTCGTCAAACCCGCGGGCCTTTGGATCATCGTCGACCGAATGAACAGCGAGAACGAGCACGCCTACACACAAATCTGGAACCTGCATCCGGACTTTGCCGCCGACCAGGTGGTTTGCGATGATGCACACGACCGCTTTGAGACGCAGGCACTGGCCGGGCCCAATGTCGGCCTTTACCATTTCGGCAGGGCCGCGCGAAGTTACACAACATTCCGCGGTCAGATGGAGCCGGACGTGCGCGGCTGGGCCAGGACTCAGGGCGGCCTGGTCGAGGCGACCGACATCCACGTCAACTGGCAGGGCGACGGCGACCAGTTGCTGATCACCCTGATCGAACCGCGTCCGGCTTTGGAAAGCGCCATCGTTGCGCTCAAGTCCATTGGCGAAAACGGTTTCACCGCCACCCTGCGCAATGGAACAGAGATCGCCTTTCAGACCGTGCTGACGCCGCAGCCCCTGTCAGCCGGTCCGCTCAAGGCCAACGCGGCCGCGCTGCTAACCGTGCGAACTCTGCAAGGGAATACAACCCGCGGGATCGCCCTGGACTGTACGCGCTTTTGGGACAAGCAACCCGCGGCGGACAGCTTCGAATTCGAGATCGAACCGGGATCCTCGCGGCGTATCGGCAGACCGCATCTCCGCAGCACTCCAATCACCGTCCCGACCGGATTCCATTGGATCGATGGACGGGACGGGCTTAAGCCCCGACTTTCACCTTAGCGATCGAGCAACCACCGAAGATGCCCTCGTTGTTCCATGTGAACGTACCTGAAAAACATATGAATTTTGTCCGAATATATCTGGCAACGGCGCTCACAGCGGCGCTGCTGAGCGGTCACCCGGGGATGGCGGCCGAATTGGAATTGGCGAACCTGTTTTCCGATCACCTTGTCCTGCAACGCGAGAGGGAGGTGCCGGTCTGGGGTTGGGCGGAACCCGGGGAAGCGGTCACCGTTGCCTTTGGCGATCAGCGTAAAGCAGCGACGGCGGACGCAACGGGAAAATGGCGGGTCAATCTCGATCCAATGCCCGCCAGTGCCGTGCCGAGGCAACTGACCGCGACCTCAAGCAAATCGCGGGTCGGGGTCACGGTTGAGAACGTGTTGGTCGGAGAAGTGTGGCTGGGCTCAGGCCAGTCGAACATGGCCATGCAGATGTCAGGGTGTCGTGATTTCGCCGAAGAACAGAGGACCGCGCAGTGGCCGCAGATCCGCATGTTTACCGACCGCTCGGGCCCGGCCATTGAGCCACAGTCCAACACGAAAGGGAACTGGGTCGTCTGCTCACCCAAAACCGTCGGTTCGTTTTCCGGAACGCTCTACTGTTTCGGGCGGGAGATCCATCGGGAACTGAACGTTCCGGTGGGACTCATCAACTCATCGGTTGGCGGCACCCCGATCGAGTCATGGATGCCTGTGGAAGTGCAGACACAGGTGCCGGAACTGAGAGCACGCCATGAAGCCCTGCTTCGTGAATGGCAAACGTTCGACGTAGCAGCTGCCGGAAAAGAACATGAGAATGCGATGGTTCAGTGGGAAAAGGACGTGGCCGCGGCAACAAAGGCGGGCACCCCTCCACCGCGGCGGCCTTATCCCGGCGCCCTCCGCCAACATCAGCGTCAGGGGGCTCCCGGCGGTCTGTTCAACGGGAAAATTGCGCCCCTGGTTCCGTGCGCTCTGCGCGGCATCCTCTGGTATCAGGGCGAACACAATGCCTATTGGGAGACTGCCGGACTTTACCAGCATCAACTGCCGCTGCTGGTTCAGTCCTGGCGCGAGAGGTGGGGGACCGAGCTTCCTTTTGCCTGGGTCCAGTTGCCGAATCTGGCGCGCGGTCAGGAATGGGCCTTGGTGCGGGAAGGCATGTTGAAAACGCTGCGCCTGCCGGAAACCGGCATGGCGGTGACTATCGACATCGGTGAAGCGCACAACATCCATCCCCGCAACAAGCAGGATGTCGGCAAACGCCTCGCGCTGTGGGCACTCGGTGAGGTTTACGGCAGGGAGGTTCCTGCCACCAGCGGTCCTCTGCCGGGCGGCTTTGAAATTCGCGGCGCTGAAGTGGTGTTGTCATTCACACACACGGAAGGCGGCCTGCGTGCCAAAGGCGGCGAGCTGACGGGTTTCATGCTGGCCGGCGCCGACCGGCAATGGCTGCCGGCCTGGGCGCGAATCGAAGACAATCAGGTGGTTGTCTCCCATCCGGAGGTTGAGTCTCCGGTGGCGGTTCGCTACGCATTTGACGGCGATCCTCAGTGCAACCTGATCAATGGCGCCGGGTTGCCGGCCTCGCCGTTCCGCACCGATGACTGGCCGGTGACGGCGGCAAGGACTGCGGCCGGGCCCAAAATCCCCGCAAGCTCTCGGGCAAAGGCATCTGGATCCGCTGAATTATGAAACAAATGATGAAACACATAACTCAATTGTTTGCGATCGGATGCATCGTCATCGCGACTTCCGCTTTCGTTGCTGCGGACTCACCTTCACGGCCAGAGACGCCGGTGACTCCTGAGCTGATTGATCTGTCTGCATATGCCGAGTGGGTGGACGGTGTCGAGCGGTCACTGGACACGCAGCGGCGCGAACTGGCTCCGCAGTGGGTGCTCTGGACGAACCACCCGAATGTGAAGCCGGGGCATAGTGGCATGACGTTCGGGGATTCGAAATCGCCCGGCGCGCGGCATCTGCGGATCGGGTTTCGAGAGGCAATTCCCGTTGGCTCGGTTGTGGTGCGCGGTGGCGGGATGCTCAGTGTGCTTAAGTCCGATGCGGATTACCCGGGCGATCTCAGTGACGACTCGCAGTGGATTGCCGCGCAGCGGCTTGTCGACGCAAAGCCGAGTCGAAATCCGATTCTGGAAACTCGCGTGGGGAGAGCGCTCCGTCAGGGAGTCGGACTGTGGACGTTGCCGCCCGGAGTGAAGACGCGAGCGATTCGGTTTACACATTTTGCGCAGCCGGCGGATGAGAGTTATGCCGCGCATCTCGGCGGGGTGATGGTGCTTGCGGACCGGCTGACCAACCTGGCTCCACTGGCGTACGCCACGGCGGGGTCGAACCAGAAGCACGTCGCGAAAATCATCAATGGTGCTCATGACCAGTGGGGAGAATGGGACAACGTCGATGGGCGAACGGCCACGGATTCCGATCGGCCGGTGATTTCCGAGGATAATCCTGAATGGCTCATGCTCACCTGGCCGCAGGCCGTGAAGATTGATCGGCTGATCCCGTTGTGGGTCGGGTTCGGCACGGCGGAAGTGCTGGCGTATACCGGGCCTGAGTCCCGTCATCCGCGTGAGGCTGACGACGACGACTGGCAATCAGTCGGCATCTATCGCGGGCTGGAAAATGGTTATCCCACGCGACTCTGGCCGAACGCGATGGTGTTTCCCAAACCGGTCGAAACTCGCGCCATCCGGTTGCGGATGATCGAGCCGTCCGTCGGCCGTCACCCACATACCGTTAATCGGCCGGCTGGTGGCAGACGCCTCTGGCTGGGCGAACTGCTGGCGTGTCACAACCTGGCAGATGCTCCGCTGACTTCGTTGCCCGAGCTGAAGGCGACATCGACTCCGGAGACTTTCGCACATGCTCCGGTCCCGGTGCGGTTTCATCTGCCCGAAGACGGTTTCGTCACGCTGGTGATCGAAGACGAGACGGGCCGGCGCGTTCGCAACCTGGTTTCGGAGACACCGTTCCCGGCGGGTGACAATGTCGTGTGGTGGGACGCGACCGACGACCTCGGACGCGACGTCGAAGCCGCTAAACACGGCCTCTACAACATTCCCGCCCAGTTGGTATCCCCAGGCCGGTATACCGCGCGCGGTTTGTGGCGGAAGGAGATTCAGCCGTTTTATGAATTCGCGGTCTATGGCACGGGGAATCCGCCGTGGAGCACGCCCGATCACACTGGAGCCTGGCTGGCCAACCACTCGCCACCGTCGGCCGCGGTCTTCGTGCCGGCAGAAGTATCACCAACCGGCGAACCGGCCGTCTTTCTGGGCTGCTACATCACCGAAGGCCCGGACGGTTTTGCCTGGGTCGATCTCGACGGAACCAAACGCGGCGGGATGAAGTGGATCGGCGGCAACTGGACGGCGGCTCCTTACCTCGGTCGCGATACCGGACCGGAAGCTCCGGCCGATGTCGCAGCTTATGTCGCCTCGACGTGGGAGACCGACAAGCGGTCTGGCATCAGCGAACTCCGCGTGACTGCACTGATTCGATCCGGCAGTGGACTGAAGTCTGAACCGGTTGTGACCCATCGGCTCGAATCTTCAGAAGCCGGGTGGCATCAGTTTGAACGGCTCGGCGGCATCGCGGCCTGGAACGGCGTGATTGTGTGCAGTTTCCGGCAGGAAGATCATCTGCTGTGGATCGACGCGGTAGCGGGCAAGGTGCTGGGAACTGTAAACGTTCCTAGTCCGCGAGGAGTCGCCTTCGATTCCCGCGGTCGGCTGCTGGTGTTGTCGAGCAACAAGCTGTTGCGATTTGCCCAGGCGCGGGACCCGAAGACGCTGTCGCAACCGGAGACCGTGATTAGCGAGGGTCTGGACGATCCGTTTGGATTGACGCTGGATGTCGACGACAAGATCTACATCAGCGATCATGGCCAGAGTCACCAAGTGAAACTCTTCGCGGCCGACGGAAAACCGATTCGCACGATCGGTCATCCCGGCAAACCCAAAGCCGGCGACTACGACGAGCTGCACATGAATCACCCGGCGGGCCTGGCCGTGGATTCGAAGGGACAGATCTGGGTCACCGAACACGACTATCTTCCCAAGCGAGTCAGCGTCTGGTCCCAAAAGGGCGAACTGGTCAACGCGTTCTACGGCCCGGGCAAATACGGCGGTGGCGGCGCTCTCGATTCCGTCGACCCGTCCCTCTTCTACTATGCCGATGAAGCGCGCGGTTCGCTGGAGTTCGCTCTGGATTGGAACAACGGGACGTCGAAACTGAAGCGGGTTCTCTACCGTGCTGACGCGGACTTTCCCCTGCCGTTTCGCGCGGCCGCTCCGGAGAGATCGCTTTATCACAAAGGACAGCGTTACTTCACCAATTGCTACAACACCAACCCGGTCGCCGGTCACTCGACGGCGTTTCTCTTCCACGATCGCGACGGGGTTGCCCAACCTGTCGCCGCGATGGGCATGGCCAATCATTGGGAGTTGCTCAAGACGGAGCCGTTTCTGTCGCTGTGGCCTGAGGGAAGCGATCCGCACTCCAAAAACACTCACGGTCACGGCGGCAAGAACCAGGTCTTCTTTGCCTGGAGCGACCTCAACGCCGACGCCCGCGTGCAACCCGGAGAAGTGTGGATGGAGCAGGCAGTCTGTGGCGGCGTCACCGTGATGGACGACCTCTCGTTTTGCGTCGCCCGACTGAATGACAATGCGGTCCGGTTTCCTGTAGTGGAATTCGCCAGAATTCCCTCAGGGCAATCCGAGAGAGGAATTCTGGCGAATCCCACTACGGCGGGTGTTCCCATTTACGAACGCGCGAAACGAGTCGTCCTGGCCGACGGCGCGCAGCGTCCCGGTTCGTCCGGTGGCGATCAGGTGCTGGCTGACGAAAGCGGCGAAGCCGTGATCACTCTAGGAGTGGAGCCGTTTCACCAGCATTCGCTCAGCGGTACCCGCGACGGGAAGCCGGTCTGGAGCTACCCCAGTCCGTGGCCCGGTCTGCATGCCTCGCACGAAGCGGCATCGCCCAGCGTTCCGGGACAGGTCATCGGTAGCACGCGACTAATGGGCGGACTGTTCGAGGTGAAAGGTTGTGAAGCCGGCCCGCTGTGGGCCGTGAACGCCAACATGGGCAATTTTTATCTGTTCACCCGCGACGGCCTGTTCGTGGCGACCGTGTTCGAAGACGTGCGCAAGGGCAAACTCTGGAAGATGCCGGTGGCGACGCGCGGCATGTCGCTCAAAGGTATATCACTCCACGACGAGAACTTCTGGCCAACCATCACCAGCACGCCCGAAGGCAAGGTCTACGCCGTCGATGGATCTTACAGCAGCCTCGTGAGACTGGATGGTCTGGACACGATCCGCCGCATCGACGACTTCCCGGTGAAAGTGACCGCGGAACATCTGGTCGAGGCTCAGCGATGGGTGCTCAACCGCGAAGCAGCGCGACAGGCGGAATTCGGTCGGAGCGTGCTCTCGGCCGTGATCCATCCAACCGGCCAACTCAAGACCGACGGCAAGGCGGATGATTGGAGCAACGCCGACTGGGTAGACATCGACAACCGTGGCGTGCGTGCCAACTTCAATTCCAATTCCAAACCGTTCAACGTCAGCGGCTCGCTGGCGATCAGCGGTGACCGGCTGCATGTCGCGTGGCGGACGACGCTGAAAGACCTGTTGCGAAACTCAGGCGAAATCCCGCACGCCCTGTTCAAGACCGGCGGCGCGTTGGACCTGATGCTGGCCACCAATCCCGCCGCCGATCCAAAGCGGCGATCCCCCGCCGCGGGCGATTTGCGTCTGCTGGTCACTCAAGTCGATGGAAAGACGCGGGCAGTTCTCTACGAGCCTGTGTCTCCGGGAACAATCGGCGAGAAGATCCCCTTCAGTTCTCCGTGGCGAACCATCACGTTCGATCGTGTCGAGGACGTCAGCGTCCAGATCGAACTGACGACCGACGGCCAGGGTTTCTACGAGATCTCGATTCCCCTGAAGACGCTCGGCCTGAAGGCAAGCGACGGCCTGCGCATGAAGGCCGACATCGGCATTCTCCGCGGCAACGGCACCGAGACCACCGCCCGCTCCTACTGGTCCAACAAAGCCACCGGCATCACCGCCGATGTCCCCAGCGAAGCCGCGTTAACGCCTCACCTGTGGGGAACAATCCAATGGACAACACAGTGAATGCCAAAACATGAACACACTATGATTTCCCACGACGTGAAGATGAAAGACAGCCTTAAGAAGACCAGTTTCAAACTACTCGCCGTCCTGCTGCTTGCGCCGCCGGCCGCGCCACATGCTGCGGCCGTCACCAACCGCGCGATGCAAGTTATTCCAAGTATGGCCGTGGCTCCTGACCACCCACTGACCACCTGAGGATCCAAATGAAACACCCAATGAAACAAATCATTATCGCACTGCTGCTCGCGCTCGTCATACTGCCGGTCGGCAAGAGCTCCGGGCAGGAGACGACGGCACAGGCACCGTCACCGGCTGTTCCCGCCGAACTCGGTGCCCCGCCCGAACGCGTTCCCCAGGCACCGGGGCAATTCTACGAGTTGCCGCCCAGGTGGGGACACGAAACCATCGATCAAGGTCCCAGGCATCTGGCTGGGCTGTTGGATGCCGGCTACATCAAACCGGATGAGGTTGCCAGGAACTACCATTATGAGCAGCAGTACCGGCCCCAGTTTCATTTCACCGCTCTACATGGTCACATCGGGGACGCGACCGGGCTGTTCACCTACAAAGGACGATATCATTTGTTCTTCATGTTCGATCCATGGCAACGTTCTCGCGGGTGGCACAAGGCGTGGGGACACGCGGTCAGCGATGATCTGCTGCATTGGGAACAACGGCCCCCGGTCACAGATACGATTGTTGACGGTCGTTCCGGGAGCGGCAGCGGCGTTGTCGACTGGAAAAACAGCAGCGGATTACGAACGGGTCCCGAAAAACCTTTGCTGATCTTCTACAGCGACTATTGGCGCGGAACCTGTGTCAAATACAGCAACGACGGAGGAGATACCTGGAAGCACTATCTCCACAACCCGGTTCTTCCCGGTTACGACGACATCCGCGACCCGTTCGTGTTCTGGTACGAGCCGGACCAGTCGTGGCGGATGGTGCGGTACGAGAGACTGGGATTTACCTTCTACGCCTCGCAGAATCTGATCGACTGGCGCTACCTCAGCCGCATTGCGGACCGACGGTTAAGGGAATGCCCCGACATGTTCAGATTGCCTGTTGATGGGGACGGAGGACAAATGCGGTGGGTCCTGGTCAACGGGAATGGCACCTACATGGTTGGCGATTTTGATGGGAAGCGGTTTATCCCGGAGGGCGGGCTGCAGAGGGCTCATTACGGCCGGAACTTCTATGCCACGCAAACATGGAAACAAACCCGCAGTGGCGCCGGCCCTGTCATTCAGACGGCGGTGATGGGTTACAACCGAAGTGTACTGCGAACATGGGAAGGCCAAATGGCTTTCCCTTGTGAACTTACGCTGCACGATTCGGCAGACGCGATCCGAATGCACCGCCGGCCGATTGCTGCCATCGAAAGCCTGCACAAGAAAACGCGGCGATGGGTGAATGAGTCGGTCGATTCGGCGGAATTAGCGCTCGGCGAGGGGGGCGCGCTCGACATCCGCCTGACTGTCGAGCCGAAGACGGCAGATTCATTCGGTCTGATCGCACGGGGCAAGGAGATCACCTATTCGGTTCCCGACAAGGCGGTGCGGTGCCTGGGGGCATCGGCTCCGTTGGCGCCAATCGACGGGCGCATCCAGCTTCAAATTCTTGTCGATCGAGCCTCGATCGAAGTGTTCGGCAATGATGGCCGGATCTCGATGGGCACTCTGTTCTTTCCAGGCCGGAAAGATCAGAAACTGCAGTTCTTCGCTCGGGGTGGTGCTGCAAATATCGTGGAGCTTGAGGTGCATTGGGTCGAGTCGATCTGGCATCGTTTTCACGCCCAGCAACATCGTCCGGTTTTGTTTGAGTCGCCCCAGCCTCCACCGCTGGCCGAACGGTACGCCCGGGGCAGAAGCGTGTTCAACTTCGACGACCCAAAGGTGCGGTCGGCCTGGCGGCTTGTGGAAGGCGACGTGCCGGAAGTGTTCACCACGTCGACCCGCCGCGATTTCGGTGCGCCCAGCCGGCACTTCATCGGAACCGGCGAGTTTGAAGCCGGCGATGAGTCGACTGCCGTGATTGAATCGCCCAAGTTTAAGATTGTCGCAAATGCCTACTCGCTGATGCTTTCCGGCGGCTACGACATCAACAAAATGTTCGCGGCCGTGGTCGACACGACAACGGGCGAGGAGTTACTTCGTATTTCCTGCCCGGAAGGGCACCGGATGGTCGACTGCTGGCTCGATACGTCTGATCTGCTCGGCAGGGAGGTTGTTGTTCGCATTGTCGATAAGTTCCGCGGTCGCAGAGGCCACAGCAAACCGGAAGACGTGTCTGGGAAATCCTTCCACAAATCAGGGATTCCGGTCTTTGGTCACGTCAACCTGGGTGGCGTGTTCGAGGGTCAGCAGAGGGAGTCACCGTCGAGTGACAGGACCAACGAACGTTAGAATCCAATGACTAACGATTCATATTCGATCATGAAACACACCCTGACACTGCTGCCGTTCTGCTCGCATTTGCAACTGTCGGCGCACAGCCGTTACGAGCCGCCGCCTCGATCCTCGAACCCCTCCGTGAAATTCATCCAGCGCACCATGCGTTCGCCGGCTGGCTCCGGCCGTGGTTTCCGCAACACCGCCCGCAATGTGCCCTTTAGAGGTCACAAGTTCGATCTGCAACAAGGCGGCGTGCGCACACCTATGATTGTCAGTTGGCCCGGAACAATACCCGATGGTCAGACCTACGCCGGCCTTTCGAGTAGCCTCGACATCGTTCCGACCGCTCTCGCCACCGCCGGGGTCGATCCGCCCACCGATCGCGAGATCGACGGCGTCAACTTGTTACCCTTCCTCAAAGGAGAAAAGAACGGCGAACCTCATGGCTTCCTCTGCTGGCAACAGCGCCAGTGGGACCGGCCGAATCAGCGTCCTCCCGGCGTGAACATGCGGACTCTCCACCAGTTCGCCATTCGTTCGGGAGTTTGGAAAGCCATTCGCAACGACCAACTCATTGCCGATCCAAAAGCCAAACGCCGTCCCTGGGAACTCTACGACCTCTCCCGTGACCCCAGCGAACTCCAGGACGTCGCCACCGAGTATCCAGAGATCACCGAACGTCTCGCCGCCCAGTTCGAAGATTGGCAGTCCCGGATGCATCCCATCATTCAAACATCATCAGCGAATCCTAAGAAATAAAGCGTAAGATGGAAAAGACTAACGACTCGCATTCGATCATGAAACATACCCTCGCATTCTTCCTCACTC
>Ga0181564_10003815_pt1 | contig 12891 bp, 7 predicted proteins | sample 011ome_24_FD_134512 | JGI IMG/M metagenome (GOLD analysis project Ga0181564, IMG submission 134512) | Coastal salt marsh microbial communities from the Groves Creek Marsh, Skidaway Island, Georgia - 011513CT metaG (megahit assembly) | ecosystem: Environmental > Aquatic > Marine > Intertidal zone...
AGACGACGACGACGCGCGACGATGATGGGTGGATGGGTGGGGTGGGACGACGCGCGCCCGATGACGACGCGGGATGCGTCGCGCGCAGTGAGGGGTGGTTATGGATACCTATGACGATTGGTGGTTCGCGCATCGCGTTCGTGGGTGTGATGCGCGCGAGGACGCACGCTCGCGGTGGCCATGGGCGATGGGCGATGGGAGGGGTCCCGGCGGCTGGTGCCCTACGACCTACGACCTATGTATTCTAGGCCCATTAGGCGCGAGGACTGTCGGGACTCTCGGGACGATGGTGGTGGGCGTGCGATCACCGTCGTCGCCCTATCGCCGTATCGTCGCCCTATCACCGTCGTCGGCCTATCACCGTGTCGTCGTCGTCGTCGTCGTCGACGCGACGCGCGCGAGGTTCCGACGCGAAGACGCGACGCGCCGAGAGACTAACCTATACGCGCGCGTACGTCTTCGCTTGATTGAAATACACAGACGACGGGTCGGGCGCTTGCGCCTCGTCCTACGACGACGAATACCACTGGGCGTAGCCGAAGATGCGCGCACGTGCGCGCTGAAGCGAGGAAGATTACGTTTGATTTGGAATCGAGACGTAAGCTTCAAAAGGGTATCGACAAGCTCGCCGACGCCGTGGGCGTGACGCTCGGTCCGCGTGGACGTAACGTCGTGCTCGAGGAAAAGTTTGGCATGCCGCAGGTGATTAACGATGGTGTGACTATTGCGCGCGCGATTGAGCTTCTCGATCCGGTGGAAAACGCCGGTGCGCAGTTGATCAAGGAGGTTGCCGGTCGTACGAATGACTCGGCGGGCGACGGCACCACGACGGCGTCGGTGCTCGCGCGGGAAATGATCAAGTTTGGCTTGCAATCCGTCGCCGCCGGCGCTAACCCGGTGAACGTCAAGCGTGGTATCGATAAGACTTCTCTTTGGTGCACCAAGAAGCTCGATGAGCTCGCGATTCCGATCAAGGGTCCGGCTGACATTCGTGCCGTCGCCTCCATTTCCGCGGGTAACAATGACGAAATCGGCGACATGATTGCCGACGCTATTGAAAAGGTTGGCCCGGATGGCGTGCTTTCGATTGAAAACGGCAGCGGTTTGGAAACCATTGTTGAAGTCGAAGAGGGTATGGAAATCGACCGCGGTTACATTTCCCCGCAATTCGTCAACGACACTGAGCGTTTGATGGTTGAATACGAAGGCTGCCGCGTGTTGATTTGCGATGAAAAGATTGAGCAAGTCAAGGACCTCGTGCCGCTTTTGGAAGAAGTGTCCCAAAATGGCTCCCCGCCGCTGCTCATCATCGCCGAAGACATTGTCGGCGAAGCCCTCGCGACGTTGGTCGTGAACAAGGTTCGTGGCGTCCTCAAGGTTGTCGCCATCAAGGCGCCGGGCTTTGGTGAGCGCCGCAAGGCGTTGCTCCAAGACATTGCCATTGTCACTGGCGCGCAATACATCGCCAAGGACCTCGGCTTGAGCGTGTCTCGCGCCAACATGGATTGCCTTGGCTACGCCAGAAAGGTCTCCATCGCGCAAAACACCACCACGTTGATTGCTGACGGTGCCTCCAAGGAGGACATTGACCTTCGCGTGGCGCAGCTCAAGCAAGAACTCGCGGAAACGGATTCCGTGTACGACACTCAAAAAATTTCCGAACGCATCGCTAAGCTCGCGGGTGGTGTCGCCGTCATCAAGGTTGGTGCTGCGACTGAGACCGAATTAGAAGAACGCAAGCTTCGTATCGAAGATGCGAAGAACGCTACTTTTGCCGCCGTTGAGGAAGGTATCGTGCCGGGTGGTGGCGCCGCTTTGGTGCACTTGAGCAAGTTGATTGATGAGTTCAAGGTGACGCTCACCGATCCGGAGGAGCGTTTGGGTGCCGATATTGTGCAAAAGGCGCTTTTGGCTCCTTGCCGTCTCATCGGCAACAACGCCGGCGTGGAGGGTGATGTGGTGTGCGATCGCATTATGAACAATGTATGGAACTTTGGGTACAACGCGATGAACGACACGTACGGCGATCTCATCGAAATGGGTGTCATTGACCCCAAGAAGGTGACTCGTTCTGGCGTGATGAACTCGTGCTCCATTGCAGGTATGGTGCTCACGACGCAAGCCGTCATCACTGAAATCCCGAAGAGAGATTTGAAGAAGCGCGTGCCGGGCGGCGGCGCCGGCCCGGCGGTCGAAGACGGTGCTTTCTCGATCTAAATTTTTTCAATTCCTTCCACCTTTAGAGCAACGCTAGAGCTTAAATGTCTGTCAATGAAGATGAGCTAATATTATTATTCAATGTGCAACTGTGCTACGTATCAATTCATATTTCTAATGTGTCGATCAATTTGCTCGTCACGTCGCCGCTTTCGGCGCTTTCCGTTTGATTCCAAACTTCGTCTGTGTCGTTATTTGAGTCATCCTTGGAGCGATTACTCGGCGATCCGCTACGGGTGTTTTCGTCTGCAGAGCAACAATCATCGTCGTTACCCTTAGAGTTTTCCACGGCGTTGTCAAGGTCTTCTTCTTCGTTGTCGTCATCGTCACTTTCGTAGTCTTCTCGCGCCTTGTCGTCGCACCATCGCTGCCAAAGGTTTCGGTAAATGTCCTCGAGTGCGCGCGTGAATCCTTCGGCGTCGCATAGCGGCGAGCGTAGCATATCCCGACGCAATGTCGTTCGAATCTCGGAAATTCTTTGGACATCGCTGGCGAGCGTTGACGCGATGCGAACGTATTCATTCTCGTCGCTCGCAACGCACTCTTTCAGTCCAATCGTCGTCATCAATGATTTACCCACGTTTTGCGCGTGACACGACCCCGACAGCGTCACCACGGGTACGCCCATATGCACCGCTTCGCACGTCGTCGTCGTGCCACCGTACGGAAACGTATCGAGTGCGATATCGACGCGATCGTACATGGCTAAATGCGACATCGTCGCCGATTCCAAAGGCAAGCAATCGATTCTCCACGACTCGACGCCAAGTTGAGCCATTTGACACAAGAAGCGGTTGCGAATGACTTCACACGCAAACGCTTTCGATTTAAAGATCAACCGGCTCATGGGCGTGGCGAGTAAGACGCGCGCCCAGCACGCGCGAACGTCTGCGGTGACCTTGGCCAATGTATTAAAGCATCCAAACGTGACGTGTCCTTGACTCAAACACGGGGCCTCCGCCACGCGCTCTGGCGCCTCCGGGTTTGGCGTGTAACACAAGAATGAATACGGTGCAGGCATGCGTATGAGTTGCTCCGTAAACGTTTGTGTTGTGTTCAATGGATCGCACAATTCGTCGGTGATTCTGTATCCAATGGAGCGAACGCCCGTGCTGTTTGGGTACCCAATCCACGTAATTTGCACCGGCGCTGGTTCGAGCGCGAGCGTCTCGAGACGGTTATTCGCCGTGTGCCCAGTCAATTCAATCAGAATGTCCACTGAATCGCCCCTGATACATTCGGCGAGTTCTCTTTCGTTCAATGTGGCGCAATCTCGCCATTCACCGCCGCTCTCAAGCGTGGACTTTTGCAAACGTTTTGTTTGCGCGTCGTTGAATTTTGACACATTGTAGACGATGCACTTTACGCTTGACTTGTCGTGCGAACGCAATGGCGCGTGCGCAAAGTAACTCACAGAGTGCGTATACATATCGGGCGATACGTATCCAACAACCAAACGACGACGTCCTGGAGTTCCTGCGCCGCTATCGGACTTGATTGCATGTCGCGGTTTCAGCGGCGGTCCCGCGAGCTTTGCGAACCGATTTCCCCATGCCGAGTGTGCTTCACACACTTCGGTATCTTCACCCGAGCGTACGTAGTTCAGCGCAAGCAAATAATTTTGCTCCGCATGCCTGTCGTTCGGGGAATGACGTACGCAATCGCGGTACGATGTGAAAGCGTGTTCAATGTCGCCAGTGTCGCGAAGCAAGACACCCAAATTATTGTGCGCGACGGCGTACGTCGGTGCCACAGTCACAGCACGCTGCAATGCCTCGAGAGCAAGCTGAGCCTGACCAGCCATGGTGTACAATACCCCTAAGTTATTCAGCGGCTGCGCGAAATTCGGGTTGCACGCAATCGCGCGATGGTAATATTCCATCGCTCGCGCGTCGTTGCCGCGCTCCTTGTACAAGACGCCTGCGTTGTTCCAAATCTCCGCACACTGCGGTCGTAATCTTCCCGCATTTTCGTACGCAATTAGCGCGCGATCGAATTCTTCAGCCTCTGCGAGTGCCACACCGAGGTTGTAATATGCCTCGACGTTTAAAGTGTCGTACGACAGCGCTCGTTCATACGTCGCAATCGCGCCTGGTAAATTCTGCGACTTTATCGCCGTTCCTTGATCTGTCAACACAAGCGACAAATTTTTCAAACACAGCTCAAAATCGGGCGCGTACCGCAAACACTTCTCGTACGCCTCAACTGCGTCGTCCAAACGATTCTTCATCTTGTACACAACGCCAAGATTGCAATACGCCAAAGCGAGCGTAGGATCCGAAGCAATCGCTCGCTCGTAGGCGGATTCGGCTTCGTCCAATCGCCCAACCTCCACGAGCGCAACGCCCAAATTGTAAAACGTCGCTGACGCTGCAAATGCATCCTGATCACTTATCTCATCGATAATCTCGCCGTACGTGCGAATTGCGCCTTCGATATCTCCACGCGCCTTGCGAGCCGCGCCGACTTCGGTCCACGCCGCCGCGAGCGCGCGTCTCGCATCGCGCGCCCTCTCGTATTCCCCAGCGCACTCATACCCTCGCACACCCGCGCGGTATCGCTCCATAGCGTCATAAAACCTCCCTTCACCGTGTGCCAGTCGCGCCAGCCCGCACCACGCGTCAGCGTTCGCATCATCCTCGCGAACCGCGCGCGAAAACATGGTTTCGGCATCCCCGCGCATCCCCAAGCCTTCAAAACACTCACCTCTCAGCGCCATCACTCGCGCGTTCGCGCATCTCGCGCGCTCGGCGCCGTCCCGCATGGCATCAATCACATGCGTGGCGCGCTCCAGCGCAGCCATGGCGTCCTGAAAGCGTCCAGCGCGCAGTAAATCCCTCGCCGCGCGTTCCAGCGGTGGCTGGGCCCGCGACGCCTTCATCTGAAACGATGACGCGTGTTCCGTCGCGCGCGATGCCGCGTGCGCGCCGCACCTGCGTCCGTCGTCGTCGTACACAATTGTGTCGCACGACTGCACGCTCGATACGCGTGACATCGTCGTCGCGCACGGCGATGACGGCGGTGAGACGGCGCCGGCGTCATCGTGTGCGCCGCTGCTGCGCAGCATCTTGTGCGCCTATTCGTCGACGACGTGGACGACGCGCGCGGCGTACGCGGCGCGGTGTGTGCGGAATGTTCGTGGTCGTCCGGCGGCGCGGTCGCACCACGCGCAGTCGTGCGACGCGTGCGACACGGAGGCGTCACTCACTGGTGCGGGGCCGCGGCGGCGAGAGGCTTTTCAGAGTATTTTACAAATGACTACGTCCTGCGGCTACGGGGTGTGCGTGTGACTATGTGTGGGTCTAGAGGGTTAAATATGCATGCGTGCGCGTCAGAGCTCGTCTCGCGCGCCGCGCCAGGCGTCTTCGGCGCGTGCATCTGTGGCTTCTGTTTCGGCTTCCGTTTCGGCCCGGTCGTCTGTTGAAGCGACATCCACGCGCGAGCATACGATGGCTTCGACATCGGGTTGCTTTGGACGCAGCATTCTGGATTTACACGCCAGTGGCGTGCGGAAGGTGAAGACGTACTTGCACGTCGCTGGTTCGTCCACGCTCGCGACGCCTTCGGCGCCGTCCTCAGAGCACACGAAACGCACCTCACTGGAGCGTTCGACGTCGTCGAATTGCGCGCCTACGTCACCGCACTTGGTGCCGTGCGTGAATGCATGCGCATGATATTTATCCTCGCTCACATCATCGATCGTATCTGCCGAAGCGACCGAGACGACGTCGTTTTTAGAGGCGTTTGAGCCGCTCTCGACGTCAAGCTCCGCCGTCGCTCGAGCGTCGTATCTCCCCAAGTCATACGCATTCACCCTCGTCGTCCCCTCGCGATGAAACTGTTCGACGTGCTTTTCGTGACAAAATTCATACGTCCACCAATCGCCATTGGCGTGGAAGAAACACCGACCGCGTAGGGGCGAAAGGAGCTCGTCGACGTCCCGACGCGACGCCGCCGCGCTCTCGCGCGCCGCTCTTCCCGTCAAATCCTCGTCCTCGTCGAGCGCATCCGCCAGCGCCGACGCGAGCACCGCGCCACCGTGGTCGCTCTCAACGCTACCATCCGGCACGACGCATTTATACGACGCCCCATTCGCCGCAGTCATGTCAATCACTCGGTGCTTGGTGATCGGGCTCGAATCAGTTGGCGAATGTAACACGTGTACGACGTAGCGCGGATCGAAATCGACGTCGGTTGTCAGCGCGTGCGTGGTGCCGACGCATGCCACCGCGAGCGCGACGACGACGGGTGCGATGTGGCGCGATGGGGCGCGATGACGCCGACGCATCGCGCTCGCGAGCTGGGGTGTGAGGTGGTTACGCGTGCGCGTCGTCGGTCAGTCGCGCGTTTGTATTACGTCTCAATGTTCGATTAAATTGATTGCTATAATTTTCAATGCGCGCTGAGGTAGGCACGTAATTTCGCACATTGCTCTAAGACCGATCGACGCGATGTGCCGCCTTCGGTGTCGCGGCTTTCGGCAGATTTTTCATATGACCACACCTCGACGACGTCGGCGTCAAATTTGTCGCACAGGGGCTTCAAATCGTCGACGGTGAGCGATGAAAGAGGCACTTCGCGGTCTTCAGCGAGCTTGACAGCGGCACCGGAGATGTGGTGAGTTTCTCTGAAAGGCACGCCTTTGCGCACGAGGTATTCCGCGAGGTCTGTGGCGAGCATTTCGGCGCACAAACCGCGCTCCATGGCGTCGGGGTAAATGCGCGCCGTGGCTAAACATCCGGCGGCGATTTGTAACGAATCGCTCATGTTGTCCACAGTGTAGTACATGGAGTGCCACACTTCTTGTAAATCTTTGTTGTACGTCGTCGGCGTGCCCTTGATAGTGGCCAAAACCGCCATTAACGAACCGATTTGCGTACCGCTCTTGCCGCGCAACAACTCGAGAGCGTCTGGATTCTTCTTTTGTGGCATCAACGACGAGCCGGTGGAGTAGGCGTCGGACATTTTCACCATACCAAACTGCTGGGAGCAATAGATGATCAAATCCTCACTCCATCGCGACAAGTGTGTGCTGACCATAGATGCCCAAAAGCTCGTCTCAGCGATGTAGTCGCGGTCGCTCACGGCGTCCATCGAGTTTGGGCACACGCCGGCGAAACCCAAATCTTTAGCCAACAACTGACGATCAATCCCGAAAGGGTTCCCGGCGAGCGCCCCACTGCCGAGTGGCATCACATTCACGCGCTCGAGCAAGTCCCCTAATCGCTGATCATCACGCTGCCACGCGGCAGCGTGCGACAACAACCAATGCGACCAGCGCACGGTTTGCGCGCTTTGCAAGTGCGTAAACCCGGGCATGACGACATCCACCTCACGCTCCGCGCGGTCGACCGCAATCTCAATCAACGTACGCAAATGCTTACGAATCTCAAGCAGCTGCGCGCGCAACCACATTCGAGTATCCGTCGCCACTTGATCGTTCCGCGACCGCCCCGTATGCAACTTGCCCGCGACTTCGCCGATGAGCTCCGTCAACCGTCGCTCATTCGCGGTATGTATGTCTTCATCCCCAGCCTTGGCCACGAACGTCCCACTCGCCCACTCTGCACTCACCAACCCTAACCCTTGCACGATCGCATCCCGTTCCTCGTCGGTAATCACCCCGGCTCGCGCCAACGCCCGCGCGTACCCCACGCTCCCGTCGGCATCCTCGCGCCACATCCGTCGATCAAAACTCAAGCTCTCATTAAACTTTTCCATGAGCGGATCCTGCGCCTCGCTAAACCGACCTCCCCAAAGCTTTGCGCCGCCCTCACCGCTCGTCGCCCCCGATCTCGTCCTCGCGCGGCGTCCGCCGACGGTGTCACGCCGCGGCGCCGCAGACGAGGGTGCGTTCTTCACACACTTGGCGCGCGCTGTCGTCTGGCAGCCTCGCGCTGTCGTCGTCATCGCCGTCGTCCCGCGCGCGATGGTCATCACGCGTACACCCATAATCCCCGTCGTCGTCGTCGTCTGCCGTCGTCGTCGTCTGCCGTCGTCGTCGTCGTCGTCGTCGTCGTCGTGCCCTGAACAGTGACAGTCCGGGTGAACGTGGTAATTAAGGGACCGAGAGGGTTTAGGGCCCTAGACCCTAGGTCTTGGTTGGTTGGTCGCGCGCGACGTCACTTCGTCGCCCCGTACGCGCGCGCCGGGGCGATTTTGTCCACGTAGTCGAGTAGAGCGTGTAGAACGAGTTTAATTTTACGCACTCGCGCGTTGGTTTGGCGCGTTGGTTCTGTGCGGCGTTGGTGCGTCGGCTGAATCGTCAGGGATGAGTGGATTGAGAATTCTTGCTGACGCGACGAACACGCCCAAGAACGGCGTCAATCGCCAGGGTAAGGCGTATTGGCGCCCGCATCATGAAGGTCAAGAATTGCTGAAAGCAGTCGATCGTCTCATCTTGTCGTATCCTGGTGGAAACTCGTCGCGGTATCGAGGAGACAGATTGCTCCAGTTTGAGCGGGAACGCGACGCCTGGCTCAAGTCTAGCGAACGACGCTCGATCAAGGACCATGCCATGGCGCGTATTATCGCTGAATTGAAGAGCAAGAATTTTCCTGATCATTTCCTAGAGCCACGGTATTTGCACGATAAGATTCAGCTTTGCTTGGATACTCGGATGGTGGATGAGCAACGCAAGACGGCGAGCAGCGACGCCCGACGTTTCCCAAGTTCGCGCGATCCTGACGACATTTCGAGATCGACTCAATCACGAGAGTTACCTGCGCACTTGTTGCAACTGAACCGTATACGCGATGCGCTGAAGAAGATCCAGACCGAGTTTGGCCGATTATCAAATGACATTCATGTGACGGAGGAGGCGAGTGCCTGGGGTGAATCAAATTTCAAGAGTTTACAAGTGTTACTCACCGACACAACGAGAGTAGAAGTTGTGCTAGGTTGCCAAGATCGTGTACTTTTGATGCGAGATATATCCACTTTGAAAGAGAAATTGCTGACGCATTTCGTGGGTTTTGCTTGGGTGCGAGCAGAGATTGTGAGCACAGCGAGCGCCGACGTCCGCGTGCAAAACTTCAGCAGACCATTCGAATCACAAGCGAGCGCAGTCAGCGCAGTCGCCAACGAAGTTATTGGTGCAGAACCTAAGCGCCGGCGCACTGCGAAGAATTGGGATGGCGATAATGATAGAGCCCGAGAGCACTCAACGGCGGTGAGCTGGTTGCAAAGCTTTAAAAGCAAGCTGTCAGGTTTGCGTCATGAATTGCAAATCCGAGTGCGATTGATTGATCCAACGAAAATCAAGCGTACCACGGAGTTGTGTTGGTGCTATCTCACGTGGTCGGGTCACTTTATAACATGTGACAATCCCATTTGGAAGCTGAACTTTGGAATTCTTCTCGCAGCTATGCGCGATGCACTCAAGTTACCTTGCTTGCCTGAACATAAGCGACCGCTCGTATGGTTCAAGTTAGCGGTTCGTATGCTTACATTGGAAAATCGTTTTCAGCGTGCGAATGGAACAGATGAAGCAGCTATGATGGGAGTCATGGGATCTGTTGAATCTCCGAATCGCGTGCGGCGATCATTCACGGCGTGATTCCACACGCCGTCTGTTGTACTCTTAATGCGTGCTGAAATCACGCGTGTATTAAGTTGCTTTTCATTCATTATAGAAAACTAGATTGTATTACATGTCAGAGGTATACTCTCAGTGCACTCGTGCACTTTTTGGTGGATGCAGATTGTGTTTTACAGTGGAGCTTCGGCGTCGCCGGTGTCGCCGGCGGCGTCCTCATCAAGGTCTAGTTGGAGTTGCTCTTTCAGCGCTAGAACTTTACGAAGTTGTTCTGTGGTTAGAATTGACGCCTTCTTCAAAAGGCGTTCGTCAGTCGTCTGTGCGCGCTCTTCGTCTTTATTCAAGGCGATGTATTCACAGGAGAACTTGATTCTCTCCTCAAGCCGAGGGCCGTTGATGAGGCGCAGCTTGTCCAGATACTCATCGATAGCTTTGTTCCCGACGTCGTAAATCTTGCTCAGTGTGGTATTTAATCGCGTTTCATTCAGGATAGTGCAAGGAGCTCGTGGTGTATCGCGTGGTGTGGGCTTGAGAGCGCGAGTGCATAAAAGCGCTTTGGTCATATCGTCTTCAACTTGCGTCAGCGTCGGGTCAACGCGGGATTCTGGTGGCGACTCTTCAAACGCTTTCGGAAGACCAAGGCAACTAAATGCTTTATTGAATATATCTTGGCCAGTATTTGTGATGACACTAGCCGCTCTCCAGCCACGAGCGCTGTCCTGGCCAAGGTTTGCTTTCAGCTTGGAATTATGTTCTTCGAGTTTGAAGTCGTGTCCTTGTCCGCGCCATGTCCGGAAAAACTCTAACACGGCTCGAACTTCATCTGTACATTGATACTCCGTTACCACTGTATCGCGCACTATAGCCGGTGCATATTTGCGGTGCCCACGGGCGGCTAATAATGGCGCCAAGCGCTTTCGCGCTGCGGAGATGCGTCTGGGATTATTCGATCGAAGTCCAGTGCGAAACGCCAAGAGATTTGGTATGGCGTTTAAAACGTACAAATCCGCAAACAATGTAAACTTTTGGTCGTGAGGATGTGATTTTAACCACGCCACAAACTCTTCGGATGTTGGACGTCGCTTGTGCGCAATCACAAACTCAATCGCGAGTACACGGGCCACGACTCGGCCAAGCAAAGTAATAATCTGGAACGTTTTATGATTTTCCCAGTTTTCTTTGAAAGCGGTTTTGGCTGCTTCAGATCGACTATGAGGGGTCAGTGCAGCCAAATCATTGAACGTCGAGACGTATACTAGTGACGCCAGACAATTGAAGTATGTTTGCTCCTCGTGTCCGAGGGCCGCAACAGAATGCACGCACGCAGGCATATCAGCTTCAGTCAATGCTGCACCAAGATCCGAGCAAATGAGCACCCACTTTCTACTGGGTGTCTCGTTGAGTCTAGTGAAACCTTGCACGCCCGCGTACGATAGCAAATCCTTTAATATGGCGAGCTGGTTGGCCGCTTTACCCGGGTTGTACAACATCACTGGAAATGGCACAACATACTCGTAGAACGCGTCACTGACATTATTGATCGCGTTCGAGTTTCGGGTCGGAGGCGTATTCGAGGTTGTGTGTTCTTCTTTTATTGACCCTCCAATACCCCGTCCAATGGCAACGGACGTCATAGAAGAGCTATCTGACGCCTGCGATACTGATCTCTTCGCTCGCTCTGGAAATTGCGTCTCGGTGGGTGGCGTTCGAAAAAGAGCCAAACGTCGCGCTCGCTCAAGAGAGCATAGCTCACCCGGCCTGTAATCTCGAGACGGGTCATTACATTCATCACAACTTTTTTCCTTCGGTTCGAAGCCTTCTTTATAGCAATATGTGCAATATTTGTACACTGGTATCTTGATCTCGGCGGTTGGCTCCACGACGCCCTTGGAAATTTCTTCGATTGTGAGCGTTTCTGGAACATTACAAGCCCACGCGCCTCCTTCCGACGGGTCTTCGATAAATTTCAGACTTGAATCGATCGCCGCGGTTATCAATTCCATCGACACGGCATCCAATTCTTCTTGTTCAGACCGAAGCTCGCCTTCGCGGCGACGAGTGCTCACTTCCATTATCTCAGGTGGAATGGCGTTCAAATGTCGCCAATTCACCGGAGAATGCACTTCACTGTTTTGCCAGAAACGAAGCTTCTGCGCCATGGATGCATTATCAGGTCCACTTGGCGTCCGCAACTTTGCGTAAAACGCATTCGTTACAATCGGCGGCGCCGTCGGGCTCTTCGCTGCGTGCCTCGCTGTTTTGAATCCTTTGTATGCACCTTTACCGACGTTATCGAAACCGACAAGGACGTTTACATTTGACGGAATTACAACTTTAGTTTCTGCTGATTTCTCTGCCAGCGTACCGTACCATCTCGTAAGCGTACTGGGATCTAGTGCTCCTGGAATCAACTTTGACACGAGCAAGCCAACCACTCGGCTCGCAGTGCGGGCCTTGACAAAAACTGACATTAACTTACCCCAAGGAAAACTTGCGGCCGCAGTCGCCCCACAGTACACCGCAGCGAGTGCTATGGCGAGCATATTCGTCATTCGCGTCTCTAATCTATCAGCATTCGCACGCGGATGATCAACAGCTTGCTCCATGACGCGTCGCAGAACGCTCGAGAGCGTTTGCGACCGCTTCGCATTCCAGTCCCCGAGTGACATCCAGTTGTCCGTGGAAAGTAATTCTTCGGGGGTGTGCGACTGAAGTATTGAAAATGCTTCATCTTTGCATGCGAAATCATCGCGCATCTCATGAACGGAGGTATTTACCACCAAGTTGACCGCGCACGCCAAGTCATTGGCGCGCGCCTGCGCTGCGACGATTGTTCGCTCTAAACCAAGTCTACATTCATTAGCAGCGTTGCGCTCCTGGACGAACAGAGCCTTCATCGACTCTTGTTCATTTTCTAATACAACTATGCGTCGCTTCAGCGTTCGAATCGTCGCCGTCGCTTCCGCAAGCGCATCGGTGAGGTTGTTACCGCCTCCTAAAGCATCACCATCGCGCGCTCTCTTTCGACCCTCAGGCATGCTCGCGCCAAACCAACGCGCGAGTGCGTAAAATTAAACTCGTTCTACACGCTCTACTCGACTACGTGGACAAAATCGCCCCGGCGCGCGCGTACGGGG
>Ga0181564_10003819_pt1 | contig 12881 bp, 16 predicted proteins | sample 011ome_24_FD_134512 | JGI IMG/M metagenome (GOLD analysis project Ga0181564, IMG submission 134512) | Coastal salt marsh microbial communities from the Groves Creek Marsh, Skidaway Island, Georgia - 011513CT metaG (megahit assembly) | ecosystem: Environmental > Aquatic > Marine > Intertidal...
AAATAAAGAAGAGGAGATATTAAAACAACAAGAAGTCTTAGGAGGTAATTTTGATTCAAATAATTATGTATCCGAAAGAGTATTTGCAAAAGGACATGATGGTAAAGAAGTCCCAATTTCTATTGTAAAACATGCTGAAACTGAGCTAAATTCAGACACACCTCTTCTTTTATATGGATATGGTTCATATGGTGCCACTATGAATCCTCGTTTTTCTACAACTAGACTAAGCCTGTTAGACAGAGGTTTTGTTTATGCAATAGCTCATATTCGTGGTGGTCAATATCTTGGAAGAGACTGGTATGAAGATGGAAGAATTTTTAATAAAAAAAATACATTTAAAGATTTTATTAGTGCATCTGAACATTTAATTGAAAATAACTATACATCTCCTAATCATTTATATGCTATGGGAGGTTCAGCAGGTGGTTTATTAATGGGTGCAGTAATGAATATGTCTCCAGAATTATATAACGGAGTTATTTCGGCAGTCCCATTTGTGGATGTTGTTACAACTATGCTAGATGAATCTATTCCTTTAACCACAGGGGAATATGATGAATGGGGTAATCCTAATGAAAAAGAGTTTTATGAATATATGCTGTCATACTCCCCTTATGATAACATTAGGAGTGTTGAATATCCAAACACTTTTGTGACAACAGGCCTTCATGATTCTCAAGTACAGTATTGGGAACCTGCGAAATGGGTTGCAAAATTAAGAGATTATCATAAGGGTGATAATAAAATCATTTTACACACTAATATGGATGCAGGACATAGTGGATCGTCTGGTAGATTTGAAGCACTGAAAGAGATTGCAATGGAATATGCATTTCTTTTTATGTTAGAGGATATTGTAAAATAATCAGTTTTTTTATTTATAAAATTGAATAAATAAATAGGCTAGTATTAACGTTAGCAAAATAAAAACAAAGATAGTCGTCAACCTATTGATTTTACTATAAGAATATTTTAACCACAGAAAAGGAATTGAAATAGCTACACATAGGACAACTCCAATAAAAACCAAATCAAAAAACTCTTTTAGAATCATTTATATAATTAAGATATACCTATTAAGTAATGCAAAACACCAACACCTATAACCACAAAGACTAATTCCTTTAATTATTTAATCTATTTACAAAAATGTCGTCGTGTAATTTCTTAATATTCGAAGATACATATGTTTTAAGCATAAAAGGAAATATAGCGTGAAAGATAGCTGCAAAACCGCATGAAATTAATTTTAAGCCAACTTTAATAGCAAAAAACATGTGCTGAAAATAAGATTCACCAACCGAATTTGGGTGATCTGTAAAGATATTTTTCATAGTTAAAACTTTAGTTTGTTCAAAATATCAAAAGCAAGGTCCTTATCCTTATAATTTACAAAAATATGATCATGATTATAACCAGCTATAACATTGCAACTGATATTATTGGCTGATAAGGCTTTAGAAAAAATATAGGTCAAACCCACTGAGTCAAGAGAAGAATATAATTCTAATGATATCCAAGCAGCAATAAAGTCATATGACATACCGTATTTATTTGCAAATTCTTTTTTTAAAATTAAACTGTATTTACCATCCTCTTTAAATGAACATAAAATATCTTCTTCATTTATCCCATAAATGTTATCAGTTAGAACGAATACATATTCACCAGGATTTAAATGTGGTTTTAGTGATTTGTTCATTGAAAAAAAAGCTCTTGATTTCTCAAGAGCTTATTAATTAGTTTGAAATTAAAATTTAAACTCTAATAATTCGACTACCATCCAGCCATGAAGAGTTCTTGAAGCAGCTCCATACTTACCCATCATTTCATCAACAAAACTAGATTCTTGATCTTGTCCTGAATTTTCCATATTAACTTCAAAGATATTATGAGTTACTGGTTTGTAGGCATTATCTGATCTGTTTGTAATTTTATTAAATTCCCAGTATAACTTATTGCCTTTATGTCTATTTTGAAAATATTCAGTTTCAAATCTTTCATAATCTTCATTGAGTTGTTCCATTCCAATATAAACAGCATTGATACCTACAGCAGGTTGAAGTTTATCATCTGCAAAAGCAGCAACATTGGATATATTATATGTCACAAGTCTTTCCTTATATTTATTATCTAATGTCTCTTTTACATACTTTTTAATTAAAGATCTTTTTGATTTTCCTTTGTGAGCTTTTTCAACATATTCAGTCCACCATTCAGGAGACTTAGATAAAGTAGAATTCATTTGATCCTCACTACTAAATTGATTGTAAAGAATATAGTCAGCCCATGGGTTATTGTCATTACTCTCTGGATTTACTTTCCAAAAAGACCATCCAGCAAGATGACCATCTGCAATTAATTTTTCATTTACAACACTCCAGAATTTTTCAAATTCTTCATATTCAGAATTTAAACCCTCTTGAACTGTAACTTCTTGAATTTGTGCATAAAAGTTTTGCGAGAATACTTGATTAGACGTTAACGCTAATAAAAATAAAATTGTTAAAAATGTTTTTTTCATGTTAATTGATTTATTGTTAAAATTTATTCAATTTAAAAACAAGATTTTAATATTTAAAATATTTTCATTTTTTTTAAATTTAAATATGAGGTACTATTTTATTATTGGATATGTATTTTTTCTAATCTATTGGTTATATATAAAGATTACTAAGAGAAATGGAATATAAAATAATTGAAACTGAAAAAGGACAAAGGGAAAAAGTTTTCAAGGGCAATACTATGCTCTATAAAAAAACTAAGGTGGAGCATGATTCAGAAATTATAGAGTATGAAATGGTAGTTACCTATTATGAGGCAAATATTGAATTTGGCGTGTTTAGGGAAAATGAAATTGTGAAAGATGAAGAACTAAGGAAATTTCTTGAAGATGTTTTTTTAGATTATATGCTTAACAATTCAATCCCCTCACTGGATTAAACATTATTGGCTTTTCTCCACTTTTCATATTTTACATATACTTCTTCATCTGTTGTAATTCCATGTATATCCTTTTCTCCAAATCCTAGATCAGCTATTTTTTTTGTTATTTCGAATATTTTTTTCATTGTTTCTTTTCTATTATCTATTCCTTTAGTCTCTATGTGTTTATCTAATGATAGTAAATATTCGAACTTTAATTTATCTGGAATTTCCATTATTTTATTGTTTTGAATGTTTTGAAAAAAAATCCCACAAAATAGTACTTGTTTTAAGATGTTTATCTGAGCTATAGTCCCACCAATGACCACCATTAATAATCTTATAGTGTACAATTTCGCTATTATTTTCGTCTGAATCAAATGTATATTTTTCAAAATTCACATTTACAACAGTATTATAAAACTCTGAATATATTGAGGTGCTTCCTAAATTCTCAAGACTCTCGTTAGCATTAGACTTGTTATTAGATTTCCAAAAATCTAGAACTTCTTCAACACTTTTAAACTCTCCCTCATCATAACCATTGTAGCTAACAACTCTGTCTGATGTTCCATGTATCTTCAATATTGGAATAGGTGAAGATGGATTACAACTATTAAATGTTTCATTGAGCATTGTTCCTGCAACATCTCCAACAGCAGCAATTATATTTTCAGTATTACAAGCTAAAAAATGGGAGAACATCCCACCATTTGAATAGCCTATTACATAAACTCTATTTAAATCAATGATATTGTTTTGATTAATTTCATCCAATAATGCCTTAAAAAAACCAATATCATCTGTACTACTTTTGTTTACGAATGATGTTGATGATGAGCTAAATGGAGCTGCGTTCCAATGTGAAGCTCCAACTGGCAAATCAGATCCTTGAGGATATACCAAAACTACACCATTATTATCTGCAATTTCAACCAAATCAGTTTGGTTAAAAAATTGTTCAGCTTGGCCTTGATACCCATGGAAATTAAAAATTATAGGCAGGTTTTCACTATTATCTATATTAGGAGGAATATATAAAAGATACTCTCTATTTAATCCACTATGCTCAATAAAATTGGTTGAAACACCTTCAAAGAAGGTAAAATCAGAGTATTTATCTTTGGTTTTATTATCAAACTCAGACTTTGAACAGCTTAGTAAAAGTAAAAATATACCAACAAAGATCTTCTTCATTGAAATAAAAGTAGTAACTAAAATTTAAGATGTCTTACAGTCTCAGCATTATTCTGTAATTTTTTTAAGGAATCAACACCAATCTCAATATGCTTTCTATCATATTGTTTAGAGTTAATCTCATCTTTTTCCAAAGTTTTAACACCATCTGGAAACATTGGAGAATCAGATACTAGAAGAAATGCACCAACTGGGATTTTGTTATGAAAACCAACTGTAAAAAGAGTAGCAGTTTCCATATCAATTGCGTACGCTCTTGTCTTTTTTATATAGTCCTTAAATTTTTTATCATATTCCCAAACTCTTCGATTTGTTGTATAAACAGTACCTGTCCAATAATCTGTAGTGTGTTCCCTTATTGTTGTGGATATTGCTTTTTGTAATGCAAAAGAAGGCATTGCAGGGACTTCAGGGGGAAAATAATCATTTGAAGTACCATCACCTCTAATAGCTCCAATTGGAAGAATAAAATCTCCAATATCAATTCTTTTCTTAAGTCCACCACATTTTCCTAGGAATAGAACAGCTTTTGGCCTAATAGCAGATAATAAGTCCATAATTGTAGCTGCATTTGGACTTCCCATACCAAAATTTATTATTGTTATATTATCTGAAGTTGCAGAAGGCATATTTTTATCTATACCATGAACTCTACAGTTCATAACGTCAGAAAAAATATCTACATACTTATCAAAATTTGTAAGTAAAATATACTCTCCAAAATTTTTTAATTCAAGTCCTGTGTATCTAACAAGCCAATTATCAACAATTTCTGATTTGGTTTTCATATTACAAAGTTAGAAAATTAACACTAGCATCTAGTTAAAGTAATTAATCAATAGTTTTATCATATATTTAAGTATTAAATCAATTAACATGAAAAAAATAACATATTTTTTATTTACAATTCTTTTAGTATCATGTCAAAATGCAACAACTGATGAAAATCCTTGGAACGGTATTGTAACTTCAGATGATGAAAAAACTGAAATAGTTAGATCATTAGGAGAAGCATATACGCAAGGTAAGTTTGAAGCTGCATCTGAGTATTTTACTGAGGATGGTAAACATTATTTTAATACAATTGAATACTCAACACAAGAGATAATTGATGGTTATAATTATCATTCTGTCCTTTGGGATTCAATTCAACACATTGAACCTGCTTTAACAACAATTCAATTCAATGAAGGAAGTACTTTCACACTTCAATGGGCTGATTGGTCTGGTATATCAAAAACTACTGGTGAAAAAGCAGAATCAACATTTCATTGCTGGTGGCAATGGGAAAACGATAAAATTATTTCAACAAAATGTTATATCGACTCTCCTCTAATCACTAATGAAATGGCTTTATATGAAGCCGCCAACAATTAAAATAAAAGCCCTCTTTCGAGGGCTTTTTTTTATTAAGATTTTCTATTTATTTTGAAGATTTCCCCAAACACCTGCAATAACCATTAACCCAAAGGTCACAATAAATAATATTGCAGCTGGCTCTGGTGAAAATGGAATTGGTAGGCCATCTGAAACTGTATATCCAATAAATTCTATCCAGTTCTTTGAGAGTGGTGTTAGTTCCATTCCGTTTGATTGAAGCTCAGAAAGTCTGTAAGATTGAGCTAATTGATTAGAATATAAAAAGGAAAAGACATTATATCCATAAAAAACAGAACATAGTCCAAAAATTGTAACAAATATCTTCCCTAATATATTTGCATTATTCTCCCTCTGATATCTAATAAGTCTAAATGTTATAAAAATTAGACCTACAAAACCAAGCATATAAATTGCGTTTTGTATAAAGTTTAGTTGTGCGTAGTTTAAAATTTCGATTTCACTCATAATAAATTGATTTACATGAATTTAATCAATATTAATTATTAGAAATTAAAAAGTTATTCACTTAATAAGCATCTCATATTTTCCAGCTACTTCAATACCTGCAGATTTACCAATATCTTTTACTAAGACTATTTTTTTCTTTTTATCAAATAATTCAACCTCAATACTAGCTCTCATACTTTCATCGATTCTTCCATCCATAAATCCAGATATAGGGGCAGCAAGTGTAGTTGCTTTTTCTCTATGGGCAATAATTTTAAGCAAGTATGATCTATTCTCCATTTCAATTTTAACTTTATCAATAGATATCTCACACTTATTTACTTTAGTGCCGTTATATGTTGTGAACTCAATTAGGTTATCATCAATTAATAAACCTGCAATATGACCAATAAAATAGCTTGTCATCCATGGAATTATCGCAATTGATGATTTTAGAGAAATATTAGATTTTGTAAAATGATTACTCTGCATCCAAATATAGGCTTTAGGAAATGAATGTCCCCAATCTTTTTCCATGTAACCTTTTCCTTTGTTGAAAGAGATGTCTTCATCGTTATATTTTAAAGATCCAAAAATATCATGATTCATGCTTACTATACCATGGTAACATTCCATGAATGGTATAAATGAATATGGTCCCATAATACCAGGTGAAAGAAAGGAATTTGACCATGGAGACAAATTTTTAAATTTTAGATCTCCTTTTATGTTTGGTAAATCAAGTGAAATTTCATCTCTACTAAAATAGTTCTCACCTATTTTAAGACTATGCCTTCTCGGTGTTGGTTTAAATTCTTCAGCTTTAAATTTATAGTATTTGGCAATATTATTAATGCCATCCAAAACCTGAATGAAAGATTGTTTATTTCCATTTTCATCCATTGCAATTCCTGGTATAATAGCAAAAGCACTAGTTTGGGAATCATTTACAATTTTATAATACCAACCTTCAAAAAATCTTTTACTCCTCCCCCAGCCATGATAAACATGAGGATTCCATATAGCGTGTATTCTTAGTAATTGATTCAATTTATATATATTTAGATTAAGTTATAAAAACAATTCATTTTTCGTTTTGGAATTTAAAAATAAAAAACCTGCATTACTTTTAGTAGATATACAAAAAGCATTTCTTGACAAAGAGTACCCAGGAACGGATGAAAATTATGTAGGGATTAAAAGAAATAATCCAAAAGCAGAAGAAGTATGTGGCACTATTTTAAAAAAATGGAGAGAATTAGGTTTTTTAGTTATTCATGTTAGACATAGTTCTACTTCAGTTAACAGTAAACTTCACGAATCTTCACCGGGGTTCGAATTCAATGACTTTGTAAAACCTAATAATGATGAGATAGTACTTACAAAAAAGGTAAATAGTTCATTCATAGGAACTGGTCTAGTCGATATACTTGACACAAATAATGTAAAATCAATTGTCATAGTTGGTATGACTACTAATCACTGTATTTCAACAACAGTTAGAATGTCTGGTAATTTAGGTTATGACACATATCTTGTCTCAGATTCAACTGCAGCATATTGTAATATTCTAAAAAATGGTGAAGTAATTGATTGTGAGGATGTATACAAAATATCATTATCAAACCTTGACGGAGAGTTTTGTAGAGTTTTAACTAGAGATGAATTATTTAAAAATCTTATTTAGAAACTATCAAAAACTACTATACATATCTAATAACATTGATGCTTGCAGCAGAATCTATTTATATTCTTCCATATGTGTTAGCAAGAGTCTTTAGACCTACATTTCTTGATGTATTTAATTTAACCAATCTTGAATTAGGTGGTTTGTTCTCCATATATGGTATTGTTGCATTCTTTTCATATTTGTATGGAGGTGTTTTAGCAGATAGATATTCACCTAGAAAATTATTGTCTATTTCTCTAATATTTACATCCCTTGGTGGATTAATTATGATGACATACCCTTCATATTTTATAATGCAGCTACTTTTTGCATACTGGGGTTTTACAACAGTATTCATTTTTTGGGCCCCAATGTTAAAAGCAACAAGAGCAATTGGAGGTGTTAAAATGCAAGGAAAAACATTTAGCTTTCTTGATGGAGGTAGAGGTATTGTAGCATCATCTATAGGTTTAATTGGAGTTTTAATTTTTTCAGTTTTAATTACAGAAGATGTTTCATCACTTACTTTATCTGAGAAGCAAGAAGTTTTTAAGTACGTAATCGGGGCATCATCATTAATAGTATTTATAATTGGTATAGTGGTATATACTTATCTAAAAATTGAATTAAAAGATGATGAGAAAATTGGAAATATTAAAAGTCTCTTAAAGCTTGTGAAATTAAAGTCTGTTTGGTTAATTTCATTTATAATTCTATGTGCTTATATGGGATATAAGATTACGGATGTATATTCTCTTTATGCATCTGAGGTTATGTTGTTTGATGAGATAAACGCTGCAAGAGTTGGTGCCCTACAACAATACCTAAGGCCTATTGTATGTATAAGTGTAGCTTTTTTTACCGATAAAAATGGTAATATAAATAATATCCTGATTGGATTCTTTGTAATGATGCTTGGATCTATTCTATTTGCAAGTGGATTAATTAGGGTGTCTAGGAATATGTTATTTTTTATTTCATTGATTATAGTAGCAACTGGAACATATGCAATTAGAGGTCTTTATTTCTCTGTTCTTGAAGATGGAAAGATTCCTTACATTCTATCTGGAACTGCAATTGGATTAATTTCAATGGTAGGATATTCTCCTGATATTTTTGCAACACCTTTGTATGGATATTTACTTGATAACTATCCGGGAATTAAAGGACATCAATATGTATATCTTATATTATTTATATCATCTATTCTTGGAATTTATGTAAGTTTGAAATTCAAAAAACTTAACAACTTATGATGGAATTTGTTATATCAAACTGGTGGATTATTTTATTGCTTATTTCACTTTTCTTAATAGTTCAAAAATATAGAAAAGGCAATACAAAAAACTATAAAGAATTATTAAACCAAGGGGCAATTATTATTGATGTAAGAACAGAGTCTGAGTATAAATCAGGCCATATAAAGAACTCAATAAACGTACCATTAAAAGATTTAACGTATCGAATTAATGAATTTGACAAAAAAGATAATATAGTAACTGTTTGCGCAGCAGGAATTAGGGCTGAATCAGCAAAAAAATTTTTTGAAACTAGAGGGTATAATGTTGCAAATGGTGGTAGATGGTCAAATCTAAAAGATTATAGCTAAATTTATAATAACTAAAAATTAATAAAATGAAAAATATATACATACTATTATTAACAATCTGCATGGTTTCTTTTTCTTGCGAATCTCCAGATAGTTCTCCTGCTGTAATTGGATTTACAACAACAGATGATGGAAAATCTGATTTGGTTGCGGGGCCTGATAATATAATCTCAGTTTGGGAATCATATATTGATGCTCACAATTCAAGAGATATTGAAGGTATTCAAGCTTTAAACTCAGATGATATTTCTGTTTATGGACCTGCTGGTGAAGTGATTGAGGGTAACGAATCACATATTGAGTTTTTAACTCAATGGTTTGATGCTAATAATCCTAATTGGACAATACAATGGGCTATATCTAATACAGGTGAAAATGTCAATGGAGAAATATCTGACTTTGTAACTGCTGGTCATGAACTAACTTTAAGTGTTGAAGGTCAAGAAATTACTGCTTACCAAGTTATTGACGCAATGATAAGCGATGGAAAAGTTGTAAACTTTAACGTCTATCAACAAGAAAGAGGTCAATCTTCTAGCGAATAACTAAAAGGCTTCAAATGAAGCCTTTTTATTTTATATATAGACTGATTACAGTTGCACTAATTGCTTTTTTTATATATGAGACATCTATTTTTAACAGTTTTATTAATAGCTTCTATATCATTTAATATTATAGGTTTAATGATTGTTTCTAATCTATTAAAAGAATTTCTAAGTCCTTACCTCTTAATTTGTTCAGGTTTGGTTTTATTATTTGTTACATTGATTTTGTATCTAAAAAAATAATAAATACTATGATAATCAATAACTTATAAATTATTTGATGAAGTCAAAGAGAAATTAAAATTAATGAATACAACCAATTTTGTAACACTTTAATAATAAATGAGAGATTTTCTTAATTATGAAGACTCATTAGATATTAAATTTTTAATAATAACTGTTTTATTTATAGTTATTTGGAAATTATTTTTTCAAAAAAAAAATAATAATAAATGAAAAATCCAGTAAAATATTTTAGTAGCATTATCCTTATTATATTATTGCTAATGTTAATATTCAATATTATATCATATTAAATTACTTGCTATATTTAGGCTTAATCTTAAATTAATTTAAAATGAGAAAACTAATTACAATTATTGCAATATTGTTTATAGGTTCTACCTATGGGCAAACTGCTATGTCGCGAACAATAGAGGTTAAAGACGGTCAAATGTCTAAGTTTATTGAGATGGCAGGAAAAAAAACAAAAATGTATAATGGTTCAGATGCAGATACTCAGTTCTATACTTGGAGAATCTTAACTGGTCCTAATGCAGGAAAAATATGGAGAGTTGAAGTAGGCGAATCATTAGCCTCTTTTGACGAAAATCCATATGACTCTCCAGGAGGTAAATACTGGCAAAAAAATGTTGGTCCAACTATTAAGGATAATAATTCAAATAGAACTGTTATTTGGGGAAGAGCAAATGGTGCATCTTGGTCTCCTGATGAGCCAACTGGTGACCTTATGAGAAGAGCAATTTTTTATTCTTATAAGAGTTCACATGAAGAAGATTTTTGGAGATATAGACAAAGAATAGCTAAAACAAGAGAAGCGCATAATGATCAAAGTCTTCCTGCTACAAGTGTTTGGTGGTGTGGTTCAGGATGTGATGGAAATACTGTTGTAGTATTCTTCAGCCATTCCGGTTATGAAGATGCTCTTAATGATCAACAAAAAAATCAAGCTCTATGGGATAAATATGATGAAATTTATGGTGAAGGATCACACGAGCAAGATGTAAATAGAATGATTGAATCTCTGGAGCCAAATAGTCAAAGAACTAGGCATTTAATGCTTATACCAGAGGCTAGCTCAGGAAATTAATATTCTCTCAACTTTTAAAAAAGACCTCAACTAGGGGTCTTTTTTTTTATATTTAATAGATGCTGAAAATTGCCTTTCATCAAAATTACATTCATCCACTTGATAAAAATCATAGGTTTCCGATGATTAAGTATGAATTAATTCCTGAACAACTTTTAAGAGAAAACACATGCTCACCTGATAATTTTTTTGAGCCTGGAATTATTTCGGATGAAATTGTTTTGAAAACACATGAAGAAGAATACTTTAAGAGATTTACAAATCTCAATCTATCAAAAAAAGAGGTTAGAGAGATTGGTTTTCCTTTAAGTAAAGAGCTGGTAACTAGAGAAATGACAATTGCACAGGGTACAATAGACTGTGTTAATTATTCATTAAAAAACGGAATATCTATGAATATTGCAGGGGGAACCCATCATGCATTCTATGATCGTGGAGAAGCATTTTGTATGTTGAACGATCAAGCTATTGCTGCAAAATACCTTATTAATAAAAAACTTGCTGAAAAAATTATGATTATTGATCTTGATGTTCATCAAGGAAATGGTACTTCATCAATTTTTAGTGAAAATAAAGACGTATTTACAATATCTTTTCATGGTAAAAAAAACTACCCATTTAGAAAAGAAAAAAGTGATATTGATGTCGAATTTGATGATAATACTGATGATCAATTCTATTTAAATAAACTAAAAGATCTTATACCGAATGCTATTGAAAATTTTAAACCAGATTTTATTTTTTACTTATCAGGTGTTGATGTTCTTAATAACGACAAATTGGGTAGACTTGGTTTATCGATAGACGGATGTAAAGAAAGAGATAAGTTTATTTTAGAATTGTGTAATAAAAACTCAATACCTGTTCAAGTATCTATGGGCGGAGGATATTCAGAGCTTCTAAAGAATATAATTGAGGCACACTCAAATACTTTTAGATTGGCACAAGAAATTTATTTTTAATAAATTGAAATCAATAAATATGTTTAAAAAACCTCTTTTACTTTCTATCTATGCTCTCCTATTATCATGTTCAAATTCTATTGAATTGGGTGGGATACTAGATGAAGTTGAAGTCTTAAGAGATAATTATGGGATAAACCACATCTATGCTAATAACCAAAATGATCTTTTCTTTATGCAAGGTTATTTGGCTGCAAAAGATAGATTATTTCAATTTGAAATATGGAGAAGACAAGCCACAGGTACTGTTTCAGAAATATTTGGTGAAGATGAGCTTGAAAGAGATATAGGAACAAGATTATTCAAGTTTAGAGGAGATATAAAAGATGAATTAAATCATTATCACGAAGATGGTTTTGAAATTGTTTCCTCATTTGTATCCGGAGTAAATAAATATATTGAAGAGGTTAATACAAATCCAGATTTATTGCCCATTGAATTTGAGATTTTAGGAATTAAGCCAGAGCTATGGACTAATGAAGTTGTAATTTCAAGACATCAGGGACTTCTCGGAAACATTCAGGAAGAATTAAACATTGGTAGAGCAGTTTCTTTAATTGGAGAGGATCTAGTTAAAGATTTGTTATGGCTTCACCCTAAAGAGCCAACATTAAAATTACCTGATGATATTACTTATGAGGACTTAAAACAGGATATCTTAAGATTATACGATGCATATCGTGACCCAATTGAATTTAAAGAAAGGTACATACTAGAAAAATACAGAAATGATGATAAGCTTGTAGATATTTTTCAAGATGATATAATAAATGACAAATACTCTATTGGAAGTAATAATTGGGCAATATCAGCT